>JACCDX010283503.1_pt1 | contig 13047 bp, 11 predicted proteins | sample 7449681 | NCBI WGS metagenome assembly JACCDX01 (sample SAMN15323450, study PRJNA562643) | freshwater metagenome | isolation source: river surface water | place: USA:Blue River Watershed | collected 2017-08-18
CGTGAAACCATCATGGATATTTTGCGTGTGGCCAGTCGTGCGCCTTCGGGTACCAACACCCAGCCTTGGCGCGTCTATGTGTTGCAAGGAGCTCAGCGCGACAGCCTGGTACAAAAAGTGTGTGCCGCCCACGACGCCCAGCGCGCCGATCCGAGTCTGGCCAGCCAGTACCAGGAAGCCTACGATTACTACCCGGCGCAGTGGGTCAGCCCGTACATCGATCGCCGACGCGAAAACGGATGGAGTCTTTACGGTCTGCTGGGCATCGGCAAGGGCGATAAAGACAAGATGCATCTGCAGCACCAGCGAAATTTCAAATTTTTCGATGCCCCGGTTGGTCTGATGTTCACATTGGACAAGGTCATGGGGCGTGGCTCGCTGGTGGACTATGGGATGTTTTTGCAAAGCATCATGGTGGCCGCCCGTGCCCGAGGACTGCACACCTGCCCGCAGGCGGCCTGGAATCACTATGCCCGGATCATCTTGCCGCACATCGGTGCCTCAGAGCAGGAGATGCTGATTTGTGGCATGGCCCTGGGTTGGGCCGACGAGTCAGACAAAGTCAACACATTCATCACCCCGCGCGAACCGGTCGAGTCATTCACCCACTGGGTCGAGTGATGCCGCAGTGACCATGATCATCACCAGCCTTTTAGACACTGATCTGTATAAATTCACCATGATGCAGGCAGTACTGCATCAGTTTCCGGGTGCCCAAGTCGAGTACCGTTTCAAATGCCGCAATCCCGGTATCGAGCTGGCGTCGATGGTGAATGAAATCCGCCAAGAAGTGAAGTCGCTGTGCAGCTTGCGCTTTCAGGACGCCGAGCTGGCTTGGTTGCGCGAATTGCGCTTCATCAAAAGTGACTTTGTCGATTTTTTGGGTTTGTTCAAACTCAATGAGAAATACATCGATATCCAACCACGCCTCGATGGCGAAATCGACATCACGATTCAGGGCCCCTGGTTGCACACCATCTTGTTTGAAATTCCGGTCTTGGCGATCGTCAACGAGGTTTATTTTCGCAACACCCAGCGCGTGCCTGACTTTGTCGAGGGGCGCAAGCGCTTGGCTGACAAGATCGAAAAACTCAAAAATCCCGATTTGCATGAGTTGCGAATTGCCGATTACGGCACGCGGCGGCGATTTTCAAGGGCCTGGCACGAAGAAGTGTTGCGTGTCTTGTCAGCCGGACTGGGCACTGGACCGGGCGGCCAATTTGCAGGCACCAGCAACGTGTTGCTGGCCATGAAACTTGGACTGACCCCTTTGGGGACCATGGCCCACGAGTATTTGCAGGCTTGTCAGGCTCTGGGTCCGCGCTTGCGAGACAGCCAAGTGTTTGGCTTTGAGTCCTGGGCGCGCGAATACCGTGGCGACTTGGGCATTGCGCTCAGCGATGTATACGGCATCGAACCTTTTTTGCGCGACTTTGACATGTATTTCTGCAAGTTGTTTGATGGAGCCCGGCACGACAGCGGTGACCCTTTTGCCTGGGGCGAGCGGATGATCGAGCACTACCGCCGCAACCGGGTGGATCCGCTGACCAAGACCCTGATCTTCAGCGACGGCTTGACCGTGCCACGCACCATCGAGCTGTTTCAGCAATTTCATGGCCGCACCCAACTGGCCTTTGGCATCGGTACCAACCTGACCAACGACCTGGGGTACGAACCCCTGCAGATCGTGATCAAGATGGTGCGATGCAATGGTCAGCCGGTGGCCAAACTGTCGGACACACCTGCCAAAAACATGTGCGAAGACGAAAAGTATCTGGCTTATTTGCGCCAGGTTTTCGACCTCTGAGGCAAACAGCGCTTCAGATGAAGCGCATGAAGACTATCGTTACCAGAGTGGGCAACAAGGCGGCCAACAGCAAGTCCTTGGGGCTGATGGTCTGATCGCTGAATTTGACTTTCAGGATGGCCGCACCCGCCGGATTCGGGGCGTTGGCGATCAAGGTCAGGCCGCCGCCAGTGACGGCACCGGCCACCAGCGACAGCTTGAACTCCTCGCTGAGTCCCTCGACCAAAGAGCCCAGATAGGTCAGAGCGGCATTGTCCGTGATGGCTGTCAGGGCTGTGGCACCGTAAAACACCGCCGAGCTGTCCATGGCCATCAAGACCGGCTCGAGCCACCATTGCTGCATGCCGCCCAGCACAACCAGCCCGCCCAGAAAGAATGCCACCATCAGGGCTTCACGCAGAATCAGCGGGCTTTGGTAGGGCTTATAGGCCACCGTGTAGCCCAGGAAAAACAGGAACAAACCCATGAAAACCACCGGATGGTGAGCAAAAACCACCACCCCGGCCAAAAACAGCACATGAACCAAAGACACAATCAGGGGAACCTGCCGCTTTTCGCGCGCCTCTTCATGTGCATGAGCGGCCAACTCACGCCGGAACAACCAGACCAACACCAAGGCATTGAAGAAACAAGTCAGCGCTGCACGCCAGCCAATGTGGGTCAACATGTACATCATGTCCCAATTCCATTTGGCGGCCACCATCAGGACTGGCGGAGCAGCAAAGGTGGTCAGCGTCCCGCCGATCGAGACATTCACAAACAGCACGCCCAGGGTGCCATAGCGCAGCCAGTGCGAGGCTTGGCGGTTGAAGATGATGTCGCGCAACAGCAGCGCCGCCAGGGTCATGGCTGCAGGTTCGGTGATGAACGATCCCAGCAGGGGCACCAGAAACAGAATCAAAAACATCAACGCCAGGCGCCGTTGGATGGGGATCCACTTGGCCAAGCTCAACACCGAGTCCTGCACCAACACCATGATCGGACGGCTCGCCGCGACCACCATGATCACAAACACAAACAACGGTTCGGTGTAATTGCGACTTTCGAGGTAATCGACCGCTTCGGTTTTACCGGCCATCAGGGCGATCAGCAAGGTCAGCACCAAAGCCCAGAAGCCAAACACCACTTCGACTTCACCCAGCAAGTGAAACACCCCCGAATGGCGGGGGTAGACATGGGCCAAACGCTCAAAGTATTTGGTCAGAAAAGTGTGCGCCACGGCAATGGCAAAAACCGCTGCGGCGACGATCTGCAAAGTCGTGGCTTCCATGTCCTGGGGTACTCCAAAATAGAATAGGCGTTACAGAATTTTCTGAATTTTGACACACCCCCCCAATACCCCCACCAGGAACAGGCATGAAACCCAGCATCGTCGTGGCTCGCCCCATCTTTCCCCAAGTGCTCGAGACACTGTCCAAGCACTTTGAAGTTCGCTCCAATCAGGACGATGTGCCCTGGACGGCGCAGACTTGGCAGGCCGCTTTGGCTGCCAGCGACGGAGCCCTGACCACCGGTTCTGACCCTGTCAAAGCCGACCTGTTGGCAGCCTCGCCCAAGCTGCGGATTTGCGCCAACATGGCCGTGGGCTACAACAACTTCGATGTGCCCGCCATGACAGCCGCCAAAGTGGTGGCTACCAACACCCCCGATGTGCTGACCGAGACGACTGCCGACTTTGGTTTCGCCCTCATGATGGCCACTGCCCGGCGCATGGCTGAGAGCGAACATTTTTTGCGGGCGGGGCGCTGGACCGAGTGGCGTTACGACCTGTTTGCCGGTGCTGAAGTGCATGGTGCGACCTTGGGCATCTTGGGCATGGGGCGCATTGGTCAGGCCATCGCCCGTCGGGGTGCCCTGGGCTTTGGCATGCCGGTCCTCTACCACAACCGAAGTCGCCTTCCCGCCGAGACCGAACAGCAACTGAAGGCCACCTGGGTGAGCAAAGAGGATCTGTTTCGCCGTGCCGATCATGTGGTGCTGGTCTTGCCCTATTCGCCGGCCGTGCACCACATCGTGGGGTCTGCCGAATTGGCGCTGATGAAACCCACCGCTACCTTGGTCAATATCGCACGGGGAGGGATCGTCGATGAAAATGCCTTGATCGAGGCCATCCGTGAACGCCGCATCGGTGCCGCCGGTCTCGATGTTTTTGAGGGCGAGCCCAAGGTCAACCCCGGCTTGTTGCAACTCGAGCAGGTCGTGCTCACCCCGCACATCGCCAGCGCCACCATGGCCACTCGCCTCAAAATGGCTCAGTTGGCCGCTGACAACCTGATTTCATTTTTCACCCAGGGTCGGGCGATCACCCCCCTGAATGAGGTCCCGGTTTGAGCCTGCTCGACCTCCTGCCCAGTTTGGCGGTGGTCGCTTTCGTGGCTGCAGCCCTCGGCTATGCCTGGGCCCGGCGCGACAACCAGACCGTTTTGGGGCAGTCCACGGCCGAGCAGTTGGCGCTCCAGCAGGCCCTGACCGATTTACTGGCCCAAACCCAACGCACCGAACGTGAGTTGCGCAACGACATCCAGGAGTCCGCCCGGGTGGCCCGCCAAGAGCAACAGACCAGTCTGGCGCTTTTTCAACGCAACCTGAACGAGCAGTTCAGTCTGCAACAAAAAGCCCTGACTGACACCCTTCAACAACGATTGGAAGAGATCCGGCGCACCGTTGACGAGAAATTACAGACCCAACTCGAAGCCAAGCTCACCCAAAGCTTTCAGCAGGTTGCCGAGCGGTTGCAGCAAGTGCACATGGGCTTGGGGCAGATGCAGGCCATGGCTCAAGAAGTGGGCAATTTGCAGCGCGTCCTCTCGAACGTCAAAACGCGGGGCATGTTTGGGGAAATCCAGCTGCATGCTTTGCTCGAGCAAGTGCTGACAGCCGAGCAATTTGCAGTGCAAAAAGCGGTGGTGCCCGGAAAGACAGGGGTGGTGGACTTCGCCGTTCAATTGCCAGGTCGTTCCGATGGGGGGGAGCCCGTGTGGTTGCCCATCGATGCGAAATTCCCGCGTGATGACTACGAGCGATTGCTCGACGCCCAGGCGAGGTCAGATGCGCCCGCCTGTGAAGCCGCAGCCAAGGCCCTGGAAAACCAAATCTGGCAGCAAGCCCGATCGATCGCCGAGAAGTACATTGCCGTACCCCACACGACCGATTTCGCCATTTTGTTTTTGCCATCTGAAGGCTTATACGCCGAGGTGTTACGCCGACCTGGCCTGATGGAGGGCTTGCAGGCCAAGCACAAGGTCACCTTGGCCGGTCCCACGACCATGCTGGCCTTGCTCAACAGCCTGCAAATGGGGTTTCGCACCTTGGCCATTGAGCGTCAGGCCGCCGATGTCTGGAAGGTGTTGGGGGCCGTCAAAACCGAATTCGATCGCTACGGCGAGTGGGTGGCCAAGGTGCGAGATCAGGTGCACAAAGCCGCCAGCACGCTGGACAACGCTGAAACCCGCAGTCGCCAAATGCGCCGTGCCCTGAGTCAGGTTGAGGCCTTGCCGATCGATCAGACTCGAGGTGTGCTACCCGCTCAAGACGAAGGCGATCCCGCATGAAAAAGGAGCTGGCGCAACTGGTCAGTGCCCAGGTGTGCCTGCACTCGTGCATGACAGGTTTGCGCATGGCTGCGCCCCTGATGTTGTTGCGGGCGGGTGAGTCAGAGGCTGCCATCGGGGTGCTGTTATCGCTGTTTGCCCTGAGCCAGGTCTTTTTGGCCCTGCCAGCCGGGCAACTCACCCAGCGCCATGGCGTCAAATTTTGCTTCAATCTCGGGGTGATGATCGCCGCATCCAGCGCCTTGCTGGCGTCCCTTTGGCCCCATGTGCTGGTGTTGGGTTTGGCTGCGCTGTGCAGCGGAGCCGCCTGTGGTTTGGTCATCATCGCCTTGCAACGGCATGTCGGTCGCATGACCGAAGACCTGGATCAGTTGCGTTCGGCTTTCAGCTGGCTCTCGATCGGTCCAGCAGTGTCCAATTTCATTGGACCGCTCAGTGCCGGGATCATGATCGACCTGGTGGGATTTCGTTCGGCTTTTCTTTGGCTGGCGCTTTTGCCTTTGGCGGGCTGGGTCGCGATGCGTGCGGTGCAAGAGCGCCTGACCGCTGGTCCCCATGCGCAAGAACCCACCGAATCGGCTTGGCAATTGCTTCGGTTCGTGCCTTTGCGGCGGTTATTGTGGGTCAACTGGTTTCTGGCCTCGTGCTGGGATGTGCACACCTTCATGGTGCCCGTCTTGGGTCACGAGCGCAACATCAGTGCTTCAGCCATTGGGATGATCCTGGGCTTATTCGCCCTGGCGGCGACCACCACCCGTGTGCTGTTGCCCTGGGTGGCGCGGCGCTTCAAAGAGCGCGACATCATCTTTGTCGCCATGTGGGTCACGGGCACGGCTTTGGTCATTTACCCTTTCAGTGCCAGTGCCTGGACCATGGGGGCGTGCTCGGTGGTTCTGGGATTGTTCCTGGGTTCGGTTCAACCCATGGTCATGAGCGCCTTGCATCAGATCACCCCCCCGGAGCGCCAAGGTCAAGCCTTGGCCTTGCGACTGATGACGATCAACGCTTCCAGCGTCAGCATGCCTTTGTTGTTTGGTGCCGCCAGCGCCGCTTTGGGGGCTGGGCCGGTGTTCTGGATCATGGCTTGCTCGGTCACCTTGGGATCCCGGATGGCACGCCAAATATGACCCCTCCTAATCAGGCGGCGTCAAAATGCTCGACGGCTGACCAGGCTTCTTCCACATGGTCGACATACTGAAATAACTTCAGGTCATCCTCGGCGATCGCACCTTCTTCGACCAACAACTCCAAATTCAGCAAGCGTTTCCAGTGCTGACTGCCAAACAACACGATCGGCACGGGCTTGGCTTTGCGACATTGCACCAGGGTCAAGGTCTCGAACAACTCATCAAGGGTGCCAAAGCCTCCGGGAAAAGCCACCAGGGCTTTGGCGCGCATCATGAAATGCATTTTGCGCAAGGCGAAATAGTGAAATTTGAAGCTCAGCCCTGGCGTGATGTAGGGGTTAGGTTGTTGTTCGTGGGGCAGGGCAATGTTCAACCCCACGCTGATGCCACCTGCCTCGTGCGCGCCCCGGTTGGCGGCTTCCATGATCCCCGGCCCACCGCCGGTACACACGTACAAGCGATCAGAGGGAGGGGTCGCTGCGCCGCGTTGGACAGCCAAGGTACCGAATTGGCGCGCCTGCTCGTAGTACACCGCATTGCGCACCAAAATGCGGGCCTTGCGGATAGCGTCTTCATCTTGCAGTTGCACCGCGTGTTGCAGAGCCAAATCTGCATCGGCCTGGCTGCGGTAGCGGGCACTGCCAAACACCACCAAGGTGTGGTGAATGCCCTGTGCCTGCATGGCCAAGTCGGGTTTGAGCAATTCGAGCTGAAAGCGGATGCCCCGGGTTTCGCGCCGCAGCAAAAATTCCGGGTCGGCAAACGCCAGCCGATTGGATTCGGGTTCAAGAGGAAGGCCCAGATCTCTCTGGGCCTGCAAAGTCTCCCAGGCTTGTGCCAGCCGGGAGTCGTGGGGGTCGAGCATGCCGTCCATGCTCTCTATGTTAGTGCATCAGACGCGCTTGCGGTATTCGCCGGTGCGGGTGTCGATTTCGATTTTGTCGCCCTGATCCACAAACAGGGGAACAGCCACTTCGTAACCGGTGGCGATTTTGGCGGGCTTGAGGACTTTGCCTGAGGTGTCACCTTTGACAGCCGGCTCGGTCCAGGTGATCTCGCGCACCACGGTGGTGGGCAGTTCGATGGATATGGCCTTGCCGTCGTAGAACACCACTTCGCAAGCCATGCCGTCTTCGAGGTAATTCAGCGCGTCGCCCATGTTGGCGGCTTCGACCTCGTACTGGTTGTATTCGGCATCCATGAACACATACATGGGATCGGCGAAGTAGGAATATGTGCATTCCTTGTGATCCAGGATCACCTGGTCCATTTTGTCGTCAGCCTTGAACACCACTTCGGCCCCCATGTTGGACAACAGGGCTTTGAGTTTCATGCGAACGGTGGCTGCGCCTCGACCGCCTCGGGCGTACTCGGTGCGCAAAACGATCATGGGATCTTTGCCTTGCATGATGACGTTGCCGGCGCGGATTTCTTGGGCGATTTTCATGTTGGAACCAGACGATAGCTGCAAAACCTTGTATTTTAACCGAGATTCTCAGTTGAATGCTTTCTCAGGCGTCCATCCCGGTGTACAGGTGATGCAGCGTCTCCTGCGCTGTCCTTGTTCATGGACGGTTTGTTGAAGCCACAAAATCCGTCAACTGGGTCAACAAATCAGGTTGCGCCAACAATCGCCCACGCGCTGCTGAAACGCATTCTCCCCAAGCCTCCAGGTGCTGGTCGCACAGCGTGGGCCAATGGCCGGCAGCCAGACCGTTCCAGACGGCATGAGCCAGGCGCAAGCTGGCCGGGGCATCGAGCCAATCGAGAAAAGCTTGCAGTTTGGCATGGTGAGCGTTGTCATCCTGAGGATAAATCTGCCAGATCAGCGGCTGATTGGCCCACAAGGCCCGCACCAGCGAGTCTTCGCCGCGCACCAGGTTCAGGTCGCATGCCATCAGCAAACGATCAAAGCCGGCTTGGTCGGTGTGAGACAGCAGGGTGATGTCCGCGACGCCATCGACGCCGCAGGCCTGCACGGCGGTCTGAGCTCGCCCGGGGGTCACCAGAAGGTGATCGGTTGGGCGCAACCCGCTCAAGAAATCCGGCAAGCCAGGCGGCTCGTAGCAAAACAGGCTGATCAGGCGGTCAGACGGCGCCAGATTGGGGCACAACAGTTGCCGATGTTGGATCCGGTCAAACACCGCCTGTTGTTCGAGCAGGTTGTCTTCACGCAGCAAGCCGCCGGTGCGGGGGGTGAAGCCGGGATAAAAAAAGTGTTTGGTCCAGCCCCGGGCGGGGCCGCTCACGATCGGGGAGGGCAGTCCATGGACACGCTCGACAAAAGGTTCAGCGCTGAGGTATTCGAGATTGATCCAGCGTGGCCTTGCATCGGGTCTGGCGCGGGCTTGTTCCACGGCGTGGGCCACAAAGGGCTCGGGCAACTCACAGCCAAAGGCTTCGACCCAGACCTGGCCGGGAGGCATTCGGCTCAGACACTCGACATCGCTGGCGACTTCCCAGGGCAAAACTGAGACCCCGTGACAAGACCCTTGCGCGACATCGGGCGCCATCCAGCTCAGGGCGCTGGTGTCGTCCACCCACAATCGAACCGAAGCACGGCGACTGGCCAGTTGGCGGGCCAGGCGCAGGCACACCCCAAGATCCCCATGGTTGTCGATGACTTGGCAAAAAACATCCCACATGCCTCGCATAATACCCACCATGTCGAATGCGCTTTCTCCTGACACGCCCGAATTTCCACCAGAACTCCTGGCAGCAGTGGCTTCGTTGCCTGGTTTGCGCGGTGTTTATCGCTACTTCGATTCCCAGGGGCAGGTCTTGTATGTGGGCAAAGCCATTCACCTGAAAAAGCGGGTATCGTCTTATTTTCGCAAAGGCAACGACGGCACCCGCATCGGTCACATGGTGAGCAAGATCGTCCGCATGGAAACCACCGTGGTGCGATCCGAAGCCGAGGCGCTCTTGCTTGAAAACAACCTGATCAAGACCCTCAAGCCGCGCTACAACATCTTGTTTCGCGACGATAAAAGTTACCCCTACCTCAAGCTCACCCGGGGTGAAAGTCCTCGCATGGTGTACTACCGCGGGGCTGTCGACAAAAAACACGATTACTTTGGTCCGTATCCTTCGGTGTGGGCGGTGCGAGAGACCATCTGGCTGATGCAAAAGGTGTTTCGCATCAGAACCTGCGAGGACAGCGTCTACAAGCACCGCACCCGACCCTGTTTGCTCTATCAGATCAAACGCTGTTCCGGGCCGTGTGTGGACTTGATCAGCCCGACGGATTACCAAGCCACGGTAGACAGCGCAGCACGTTTTTTGCGCGGTGAGACCCGCGAGGTGTTGCAAGACCTCGAATCCCGGATGATGGCCCATGCCGAACGTTTGGAATATGAACAGGCGGCAGATGTCCGCAACCAGATGGCAGCCTTGTCGAAAGTGCTGCATCAGCAATCGGTGGACACGGTAGAGGATCAGGACGCCGATATTTTGGCCGTGCATGTTCAGGGCGGCAAAGCCTGTGTCAACCTGGCCATGGTTCGGGGTGGACGTCATTTGGGTGACCGACCCTATTTTCCGCAGCATGTGGACGACGCCGAGCCCCAAGAGGTGCTCGAAGCCTTTGTCAGCCAACACTATCTCGAGACCCCGATGCCCCCTGCCTTGCTCGTCAGCCACAAGATCGATCCTTCGCTGGTGGAGGCGCTGGCCGAACAAACCGGTGTCAAGGCCCATTGGGCGCACCAGCCACGTGGCCAGCGGCGAGATTGGCTGGACATGGCGCGACAAAACGCGCAGATTCAACTGACCCGTTTGCTCGCCGAAGAAGGGTCGCAGCAAGCCCGCACCCGTTCCCTGGTCGAGGCGCTTGACTTGGCCCCGGAGGATCTGGATCAATTTCGGATTGAATGTTTTGACATCTCGCACACTGCCGGAGAGGCCACCCAGGCGTCTTGCGTGGTGTTCCATCACCACAAAATGCAATCTGCCGAGTATCGCCGTTTCAACATCGAGGGCATCACCGGCGGTGACGACTACGCCGCCATGCGCCAGGTGCTGACCCGGCGGTACAGCAAGTTGGCCGAGGCCGAACGCAACGGCGAAGGCCGCATGCCTGACCTGGTACTGATCGATGGCGGCAAAGGACAAGTCTCGATCGCTCGGGAGGTGTTCGAGTCGCTGGAGCTCGATCTTTCGCGCATTGTCGGTGTCGAAAAAGGGGAGGGGCGCAAGGTGGGTCTGGAAGAGCTGGTCTTTGCGGATGGCCGGGATAAGGTCTATTTGGGCAAAGACTCGGCTGCACTCATGCTGGTCGCCCAAATCCGGGATGAAGCGCATCGATTTGCCATCACCGGAATGCGGGCCCAGCGGGCCAAAGTCAGGATCGGCGGCAGCAAGCTCGAAGAAATTCCCGGAATCGGACCCAAAAAGCGCGCCAGGCTGCTGCAACGTTTTGGCGGCGCACGTGGCGTGGCCGAGGCCAGCGTGCAAGATTTGGCCAGCGTCGAAGGCATTTCGGAAGAGCTGGCGCAAACCATCTACCTGGCTTTGCGCTGAGGCGATCTCATTCTTTCAGGGGCGAGGGCAAGGTCACCCCGGTCACTTCTGACAGGCGCATCATCTGAGGCCAGATGCTGGGGTGTAACATCACCCCGTGGGCGGCTTGTTGGCGCCAATTCTGGAAGCCCTGATCGCCTGGCATCCGAACGGGTCGGGCCGAGTCGATGGGCCGGTTGGCGCGGCATAAACGGGCCACATGATCCATTTGACGCTTGAATTCAGGCAGACCGCAAAACGCATCGATGTCATAGAGCGTGATGTGGACTGTGGCGCCCCAGCCCTCTTTGGGGTCGGCGCGACCGCGTCCGGCCAAGCCCGCCGTCATTGCTTCGACCATCAAAGCCAACCCGTATCCTTTGTGACCATGGGTCAGACCTCCGACGGGCAACAACGAGCCTGGTGGATCCTGAGTCAACACGCCGGGATCGTTGGTGGGGCGTCCTTGCGCATCAATCAGCACCTCGTGGTCATAACGCTCGCCCGCATCGCGCTTGCGATAGAGCATGTTGTTGGTGGTGATCGATGCCGAAATGTCGACCATCACGCCCCCGTCGGACAACGGAAATCCCAGAGCCAGCGGGTTGGGCGTGAAGACAGCCTGTGTGCCTCCAAACGGGGCCACACTGGCGGAATTGTTGTCGGAAGACGCGAGCCACATCAAAAAGCCTTGTTCCAGCGCCCAGCGCAGATAGACCGCCAGACAGGCGATGTGGTGCCCGCGACGAATGACCAGCGATGCACAACCCATCTCGCGCGCACGGGGCATCAGGGCATCCAGCCCCTCTTTGACCAACCAGGGTCCCGGCAAGCGCTGCCCGTCCCAGAGCAAGGCAGCCGGTTTGTCTTTAAGCACAGTTGGAGCGCCTGAGGGCTTCATGCTGCCCGATTGAAGCTCACGAACATATGCGGGCAACAAATTCAGACCGTGGGTGTCGTGACCGAGCATGTCGCCCTCGATCAGGGTTTGCGCCACGACTTCGGCTTGGGTCGCGTGCATGCCAGCAGTTTGTAACACCTGCTGGGCAAATCGGCACAAGGCCTGCGATTCATAACGGGGTGTGCTCATGCAAAATCTCCTGTGGGCAAATCGTAGCGCAGCTGCGACCGATCTTGGGATGCACAAGTGCGCTGGCTTCTGAAAGCCTCACTAAGACCCTAAAATGCACCCATAACCTATGGAGAAACCCGTGATTCATCTGATTCGACATGTGTTCCTGGTTCTGACTTTGGGGCTAGGAATGGCCCATGCCGGCGACAAGGTCGTCTACCACATCGACGATGCCGCCACCCAGGCCACCAAAGGGCTGCGCAACATCCGCAACCACATCGATGTGCTTCCTGAGACTCAAATCGTGGTGGTCACTCATGCCAACGGGGTTGACTTTTTGATGGAGGGCGCCAAGGACCCCAAAAATCCTTCCATCGATTACTCTGCACTTGTCTCCGCCCTCAAATCCAGAGGGGTCCGGTTTGAAATTTGCGAGATCACGCTGCGAAATCGCAACCTGAAAAAAGAGCAATTCATCATGGACGCCGATTACACCCCGTCGGGTGTGGCCCGCATTGGCGCCTTGCAGTATCGCGAGCGTTACGCTTACGTCAAACCCTGATCCACCAGCCCGGCCCGTCAGCGCATGAATTCCAGCAAAGCCTGGGCGGTGAGTTCGGGTAACTCTTCGGGGATGTAGTGACCGCTGGGCAAAGTCCGATAAGTCACCTGGCCTGTGCACTGGGCTTGCCACAATGATGGGGCGTCAAAGAGCCGATGCACGATGCCTCGATCCCCGCACATCACCAGCAAATCGACATGGATTTTTTGGCCCTGTGAGCGCGAAACCCGATCGTGTTCGAGGTCAATCCCGGCGCTGGCGCGGTAATCCTCTGCTTTGGCATGCACCGAGGCGCGCCAGCCTTTTTCATTCAGCGTCGGGTCGCAAAAGCAGCGCAGGTACTCGGCCATGGCCTCGGGTTCAAAAAATGTCCCGCCGTTGCTGCCCCATCCTCTCATTTTGAGTTTTAGATAGTTTTCAGGGTCGCC
>JACCDX010432924.1_pt1 | contig 13047 bp, 15 predicted proteins | sample 7449681 | NCBI WGS metagenome assembly JACCDX01 (sample SAMN15323450, study PRJNA562643) | freshwater metagenome | isolation source: river surface water | place: USA:Blue River Watershed | collected 2017-08-18
ACAAGGAAAGGTAGCTATGCTTGTTATATGGATGTTAGCCATCCTGATATTATTGAGTTTTTAAATATTAGAGTGCCAACAGGTGGTGATACTAATAGAAAATGCTTTAATCTTAATAATGCAGTCAATTTATCTGATGCCTTTATGCAATCTGTCTTAGATGATAAAGATTGGGATTTGATTGACCCTAATACAAAACAAGTTAAAGAAACTGTTAAGGCAAGAGAACTTTGGCAAAGAATCCTAGAAGTAAGATTTAGAACAGGTGAACCTTATTTCTTTTTTAGTGATACTGCTAATAAGCATTTACCTGAATCTTTAAAAAATAAAGGTCTAAAAATTCATGGGTCAAATCTGTGTTCCGAAATTTATTTGGTGACAAGTAAAGAAAGATCGGCAGTCTGTTGCTTATCAAGTCTAAATCTTGAATATTTTGATGAATGGAAAAACACCACCATTATTGAAGATTGTATTACCTTCTTAGATAATGTCCTTCAATACTTTATTGACAATGCGCCAAAGCAATTACATAAAGCTATCTTCTCAGCTATGCAAGAAAGATCATTAGGATTAGGCGCTATGGGCTTCCATTCTTATCTACAAAGAAAGAATATTGCTTTTGAATCCCCTGTGGCTAAAGGCGTTAATAGAAAGATTTTCTCTCTTATTAAAGAAAGAGCAGTAAAGCAAACTGAAATCTTAGCCAAAGAAAGGGGCGAGTATTTAGATGGTATTGGCTATGGTAGAAGAAATAGTCATTTATTAGCTATCGCACCTAATGCAAACTCGGCTATCATTTTAGATACTTCCCCTAGCATTGAACCTTTAAAATCTAATGCGTTTACACATAGGACAAGAGCTGGGTCATTCTTATCTAAAAATAAATACCTAGATAAGATTCTATTAGATAAGAATTTACCTAAAGAAGAGTATGATTCAATTTGGCAATCTATTATTTTGAATCAAGGGTCAGTACAACATTTAGAGTGTTTAACAGACTACCAAAAGAATGTGTTTAAAACAGCATTTGAATTAGATCAAATGTGGCTTATTGAACATGGTGCGGATAGACAAGAATTTATTTGTCAAGGTCAATCCTTAAATCTCTTTTTCCCTGCAGGTTCGGATAAAGCGTATGTAAATGCTGTTCATATCATGGCATGGAAAAAAGGCTTAAAGGGATTGTATTATCTAAGAACCAATACAGGCGTTGTGGCTGAAAAGGTATCTACTAAGATAGAGAGAAAAGCACTTAAAGATTATGATGAGTGTATTGCTTGTCAAGGATAACAATTTCTACAATAAGGATAAAAAATGAGTAAGTTATTAGAACCAAGTAAAACCTATAAACCCTTCTATTATGCTTGGGCAATGGAATATGCTGAAAAACATGAAAAAATCCATTGGGGGACATGGGAAGCTAAACTACAAGAAGATGTTAAGCAATGGAAGAATGGCGGTCTTACAGATCAAGAAAGAAAACACATTACTTCTATTCTTAGAATCTTCACCCAAAGTGATTGCGCAGTAGCTGGTAATTATTGCGATCAATTTATCCCTGTCTTTAAAAATAATGAGATTAGGAATATGCTATTAAGCTTTGCCAATAGAGAAGGTACTCACCAAAGAGCATACGCTTTATTAAATGATACTTTAGGTTTAGCTGAAGAAGAATACTCAAGCTTCTTGTCTTTTACAGAGATGAGAGAGAAAATTGAGTTTATGCAAGAAACAGGTATTCATAATGACCACCCCACCTTAAAAGCTATTGCGACTTCTTTAGCACAAGCAGTATGCAATGAAGGCATGAGTTTGTTTTCCGCATTTGTAATGCTTTTGAATTATCAGCGATTTGGTAAAATGAAAGGGATGTGTGAGATTGTTGAATGGAGTATTAAGGATGAAACTTGCTTTACACCTGATACTGAAATCTTAACAGAAAAGGGCTGGGTAACATTTGAGTCTTTACCTAAAGATATAAAAGTAGCTCAATATAATTCAGACAATCAAGATGTATCTTTTGTCTTACCTATGGAATATATAGATAAAGAATATCAAGGCGACCTAGTTACCTTTAAGAATATGAAATCAGGAATTGATATCACAGCAACAGCTGATCATGATTTACTTTATCTACATTCTTATAAAGATGGTTTAAAGTCATCTAAGGTAAAGTTTAATGACTTTGAACCCCATTATAGAAAAAAGATTATTACTTCAGGTTGGAAACAAGAAGGTGAGTGGGAATCCCTTACAGCTAAAGATAGATTCTTAATCGCATTACAAGCTGATGGTTCTCTTGATTATCGTATTAAAGAATATGGTAAGAGAACAGGTCTTAAGAAAGTAAGTTTTTCTTTAAAGAAAGAGAGAAAGAATGAAAGACTACAGGCGATTTTAAATGAATTAGGATGGGAATATAAAAAAACATTTAATGTAGTTTCTCAAAGTTATACTTGGTTTGTATGGTGTCCTGATTTAACAATATCTAAGACTTTTGATTGGGTCGATTTAACTAAAGCTACAAGTCTATGGGCAGAAGAATTTATTAAAGAACTTATGTTTTGGGATGGGCATGATGTTAATAAAGATGGTCAAACTATTTATTATTCATCTACTGAATCTTCTAATGTAGATGTCATTCAAGCACTAGCAACTTTTGCAAAAGTTAAATGTACTAGATCAATTCAACAAGATAATAGAAAAGATTCTTTTAAAGATGTGCATAGAGTATGGTTATATTTAGATACTTATTATATTCCTACAGGTAGGACTCAAAAGACCATTACAAATTATGCTGGTCGTGTTATGTGTGTATCTGTCCCCACAGGTAATATTATTGTAAGACAAAACAATAAGGTCGCCATTGTAGGTAATTGCCATGTTGAAGCAATGAATAAGTTATTTCAAACTTTTTGTGAAGAAAACCCTAGAGTCGTCAATAATGAATTGAAGAAACAAATCTATACTAACTTTACTAAAGCAGTAGAGCTGGAAGATGCTTTAGTGGATTTGATCTATGAGAATGATGAAAATGAGATTTGTACTTTAAAGGGTAAAGATATTAAAACCTATATTAGGTATTTGGCTGATCGTAGGTTATTACAATTAGGATTGAAACCTATTTTTGATCAAAAAGAGAATCCTTTGGAATGGCTGGATTGGATTGTATCAGGGGATAGCTTTAAGAACTTTTTTGAAGGCGTTGTTACAGATTACAATGCAAGTGGCATGAGTGGTGAATGGGGCTGGGATTAATTTATTAGATTTTTTCTTTTCTGTTTTGTAATATCTAGACAAAAACAGAAAGGAAAAAAATGTTTTTACTTGAACCAAGAGATCAATTTGATAAGTGTATTTATGGCATCCTAGTTGATAGCAATAAAGCTGTTTATGATAGTGCTAAAGTTATTCAAACCATTAGGGATATGAATAACCTTAATGAAGAAGAAGCTATTAAGATTTTTGAAAATGAAATCCATAATGTATATACAGAAGAAGATTCTGTAGCATTTATTAAGACACCCTATAATTTTGAGAATGGTTTATTACTAGAACCAAGAGATCAATTTGATAAGTGCATTATAGGTGCTACTTATGATAACAATAAAGCAATCTATGATGCTGATCAAGTTATTGAAACTTTTATGTTGATTAATGACTGGGACTTTGACGAAGCGATAGAATGGTTTGATTATAATACTTTAAGATCGTTGCCTTATTATGAAGACTCACCTATTTTTATTAAAACTGATTTTTGCTTAGATGATTATTAATCTTCCCAATCATTTTCACTTTCAGACATAGCACCCCATCTTGTCCAATGTAAAGGACTAATATCTTTATTGGTGCTGTTATTGATTCTCTTATGGTGTATTTCAAGTTCTTTACCTAAGAAGATAGAAGAGAAGGTTTTAACACCTTTAACAAAATTACCATCTGCATCAAGACCATAGGTGTCCCAAACTTGATCTTCAAAAAACTCACCTTCTAATTTATGGTCTGATAGGGTTTGTTTAACGATCTTATTAAATTCAATTTCATCTTCATACTCTTCATTAAGAAGTGGCAATACAGAAGCTTGAATCGTTACTAGATAAGATTGTATCATAGCTTCATCTTTTTTAATAGATGCTACAATATCTTGTTCAAAAGAAGCATTAGGGATATCCCATTCAAGAACAAGCTTATCAAAGAGTTTTCTAGAGCTTTCAGCTGGGTAAAGGCTTTTAACTTTTTCAAAAATATAAGTGGCATTAGGTTTAATAAGCCATTTTGTAATTTCCCAATGCTTTTTACCATTCTCTTTGACAACTTCAACACACCATGCAATAGCTTCATCATATTCACTTGCTAGGCGTAATTCACATTCTGTTCTAGAAACTTCACCATATTTAGCTGGGATTGTACGGTGTGTTGAATCAATATATAATCTTCTTCTATCTTCAGAACCATAATAAAGTTCTTTTGTTAAAGAAGGTAAATGCCAAATCTTGTTAGGTAATGCACGACCATTTGTAATTTGTTTAGTATACATTTTTTACTTTCTATCTAATAGGTTCTTAAACTTTTAATCCTAAAGATTCTCTTAACTTTTTAAATTCATCAATGACAAGATTTGGGTTTTGGATAAAATCTTCCCATTTAAGCATACTTTCAAAATCTTCCAAATCTTCATTCACATACATACCAATAAAGATTTCATGAGAAGGATATACACCAATATCATATTTGAAATTGTGACTTTGAATACAATTCTCATGAACCATAAAGAAACCACTTGCTTTGATTTGATTTTTTAGAGAAACCTTAGAAGTGTTTAGGGTTTCACAAAGCATTTTAGTAGCTTCTGCTAATTGAGCATCATTCCATGTTTTAGTATTGATTAAATCTTGCACAGCCATGATATTTTCCTTTCAATAGCTATTTGTTAAAGTTAATACATAAACACTTAAAGCTTAATAAGTATTGCAAGTTCATTTAATAACTTTTTTTGTAATATAGACAAAAACACAAAGGAAAGAAAATGAAGATTCGTATCGTTAAAATTTATGAAGATGATGAAGACCCTTCTTATATCTATATTGTAGCTGATCTCTTTAAATCTAAACATCAACCTAATCCTGATGAAAGAATAGTTAATAGGATTAAAAAAGACCATGCTTATAAAAACACACCTGCTAGATCAATAAGAAAAGAAGTTTTAATAGAGCAGTCTATAGAAATTCAAGATATAGGGGCGTTTAATATTAGCTTTATGTATTTCTATATGCTCATTCAAAATATCTTATCTAAACTCATCTAAACCATATTTAGCTAAAACCTTAGCTCTAAAATCTTTATCGTAATAATATCTTTTACCATCTTCACAAATCACTACAAAAATAGCTGGGTAAGGTATTTTGTTTCCCCCATGCGCAAGACTCTTAAATATTAAATGATCAAAATGTAAGGTCGTGTTTATTGCATTAAGTTTGAAATCACAAACCTTTTCTTTTTTATCTGTTGTACATTCTAAAAGATTAACAGTGATTACAGGTTCACCTTCTTTTAAACAAGATTCTAACAAAGCTTTATTTATCATTTATCCCCACTTTTGTGATAAAATATTTTCAAATATTATAATAACATATTGAATCTTACAATGATTGAAAGAGAGTTTTTATGGCTTTTTATGTCGCTAAAGTTATGGGTCAAGTTTTTGCTAATGCACCCTATTATGTTTTAAGATGTGTAGTACACAGTGAAAGTAAATCCGAAGCTAAAACCATTAAAGGAAAAATTATTGGTAACACTGAAAGAGATAGCATTATCATTTTTGAAGGTAAAGAAATCCAAGAAAACTATCAAGGGCAAATGAAACCTGTAATTGAAGTTTTAAGATCGCCAATAGACCCCGCACTATTAAAAGGTAATGCTTTAACAGAATGGCAAAAACATTCTAGTCCTGAAAAGAATAAGACTTATTCTATTGCAAGTAGTCTTGTATCTTGTGGCATCGCACCTAAAATTCTCAATTCTATTTGGTCTATTATCTCTAAGAACCCACAAGAGATTTTAGATAACGCATGGCTATTAGTCGATTATGGTATTCCCTTTAAAACAGCTGATCAAATTGCCTTAACTCTTAATCCTGATTCCTATGATTCTAAGAATCCTAATAGGATGAAAGCTTGTGTTAAAGAAGCTATTCATCAAAGTGTTTTAGATGGTAATTGTTATCTAGATAGTAAAAGCATCTTTGAAAATGTCTTATCCAATACTGGTGAAACAGACCCCAATAAAATTGCACTTCTTATTAAAGAAATGGTTAATGATAAGCAACTCATTATTGAAAAAGCCATTCATGGTAATGCGATCTATCTTCCTAATATGCACAGAATGGAAACTGATGTTGTTTCCTATCTTCTAAATCCCCATAGAAGAAAAGGTCAAAGAGAAACCATTTCTTTTATCAAGTCCCATAGCAAATATGATTTAACTTCTGATCAAATAGAAGCTATTCAAAGGGGTTTAGAAGAACCTATTTCTATTGTATCAGGATTACCCGGAACAGGTAAGACTACTATTTTATCTGTATTATGCTCAATCTTAAAAGAAAGAAAAGAAAGCTTATTATTAGTAGCACCTACAGGCATTGCAAGTAAGAGATTAGCAAGTGTAGTTAAAATGGATGCTATGACTATACACAGGGCATTTGGCGCTGGTGGTCAAGATGATGATAAGAGTGTATTAAGCACCTATGAAGGACTTATTAGAGATACTGACACAAGCGTGGGCAGTACTTTATCAAGAGATAATACTAGAGAACATTGGAATTACACACCTGCCAATCCAAGACAAGAAACTATTTTAATTGTAGATGAAGCTTCTATGGTGGATTTACATTTACTATGGCGCTTATTAAGGGGCGTTACAAATAACTGTCGTATTATCTTTGTAGGCGATGTTGCTCAATTACCACCTGTAGGCGCTGGATTTACATTAGCTGATATGATGGCAAGTAAAGTGATTCCTTCTGTACACCTTACTAAAATTTTTAGACAAGGTGAAGGTTCAGGCGTTGTAGTAGCATCCCATGATGTTTATAATGGTCTAGTCCCTACTTCAAATAATGAATTTATCTTTTTAAATAACTATTCTAACCATGATATTTTACAAACCTTAAAAGATATTAGTTTTGAATTAGAAGAAGAAGGCGTGGACTATCATATTATATCACCTACTCATCATGGGGATTTAGGTTGTACTAATCTTAATAAAGTATTAAGAGCAAAATTGAATCCTACTATCTCAACAGCAGTATTAAGAATAGGCAATGATGAGATTAGAGAAAATGATAAAGTCATGATTACCCAAAACGATTATGATCTAGGCGTGTTTAATGGGGACTTAGGCAAAGTATTTACTATTAGAAAAGATAGCGTTGATATCATTTTAAGAAGTGGGATGGGCGCTTCTTCTATGGTGTCTATACCTAAAGATAAAGTAGCTTCTTTGATGCGATTAGCTTATGCAACAACAGTACATAAATCACAGGGTCAAGAATACCAAGTGATCTTAATGCCATTAGTAAGAGAATTTGGCGCTAGTTTAATCCAAAGAAATTTAATCTATACTGCTATTACAAGAGCAAAACAAAAAGCCTATTTAATAGGTGATGTAGATGCTTTAGCATTAGGGGTCGCCAATACAAACACTAAACTTAAATATTCAAGATTAAGAGATAAACTTATTCAAGGGTATTCTGAAATCATATAAGTAAATCACAGCCAACCACAAAAAAAGGAAAAGTAAATGGCTACACAAGAAGAAATCCAAAAGCTAAAAGCTAAAATCTCAAACCTTAAGACTTCTATTAAAGTAAATCAAATTACTATTTCTAGAGTCGTTAAAGGTCGTGCTGGTGATACCTTCATTAGTATGAACGCTACCTATGGTTCAAAAGAAGATACTGAAAATCTTGAAGGTCTTTCTTTAACTGATGCTAAAATTGCTTCTTATCTTTTAGGTAGGGAAGTTAATATTATTGCACATGAACAAGCTTGTGCATCAGGTATTATTACAGCACCCCAACTTGAAAATGCAAAACAACATTTGAAAGCTAATTTTAACCATCTTGTCTTAAATGGTGAAGATAAATGATTATTGAAGAACAATGGATTAATAGAGTCTATACAGACTTAACCAATATGGATATTGAATTAGATCATGACCCTTTAGAATTTGGTCCTGATAGACTCAATCTCAAAACAGCGGAAGTAAGAAATCTTTTATCTAAGGTAGAAAAACTATTCATTGATGTTTCTCAAAACCTACATAAATATAAAAGAGATTTACTTGTTAAGAATACTGAATTTACGATTGCAAGGAATCGCTTAATGGTAGATGACCCCCATGTAAGAGCTGGGCGTTCTCAAAGTGAAAGAGAAACACTAGCTGAGATTCGTTTAACAGATATGACTAGAGATATGAAAGACCTAGAAATCGCTGTTCAAGATTTAGATGAAGTTCTTAAAGTTATTAAAGCTAAAAGAACAGATTTGAAAGACATTCAAGGTCGCCTAAAAGATCAACTTAAACTTTGTCAAGAAGGTTTAGGTTTAGGTCGCAGATGGGGTAAGTCAGATCCTATAGTGAAAGTGATTGAAGAGTTTAATGACAATTACAAACCACAGATTGATGATACTACTCTTGATGCGGTCTTAAATAGACAAGATGTAAAACCTGAACCTGAAGCTAAACATGATAATAGTGAAATAGCTAACTTCTTTAATAGTGATTTAGAAACCACTAAAAAGAAAATTGATGAACTTGATATTGATGATCTTTGGAATATTGATTAATATATAAAATTGCATATACAGGAATAGACTAAATAAAATCTTAAGGTGTAAATAGGAATCTTCTAATCATATATGGGAATCTTAAAAGACTGGGTAGCATTAAGGCAATATTGCTTAGGAAGCTTTTAATGCTAATCTTAAAAATAAGCTGGGTAAAGAGATTCTAATCTTAAGAATAAGCATAAGAGATACTTAAATCATCATGGGGATAATCTTTAATAGCTGGGATTAAGTTTATTTTATCTTTAATAGAGATAAGCTTAAGGCAATTATTAATAGAGATAAGCTTAAAGGATATACTAGCTTTAATAAAGATAAACCTTCTGATCTTAATAAAGATATTAAAAGCATAAACAGGATACGCATCCCATAGGCAAGAAAAAAAAGAATAAAAAAAATTAAAATATTTGTGGAAAAAGATTCTGTATTCATATAAGTATAGTACGACCAAGCTAAATAACGAAATGTTAAAAATGCAAAGTCTAGTTTTTCTTTAACAACTCTCAAGGAGTTATGCCATGAGTGGCTTTTCAACTTTTGAATTAGGTGGCGCATCCACCATCCTTTCTTCTAAAAACGCAAGATGGAAACCCCAAAAAGGTAAGTATCGTGTAAGTTTTGTAACCCTTCCCGGTATCGAAAACAGCGCACCTGATCACAATGCTAAAGCACCTTTGTTTAAGGGCGGTCGCAGACTCTATCACAAAGATGTTGGCTATTTCATCGATCATGGTCCTGATTATGCTAAACTTGCTGGTGAACCATCAAAGGTAGCGATTGCAACAGTGATTGTACTCTGGCCCACAGATGCTAATGGTGTGATTGATATGAATCGTCTTAAAAAAGGCGAATTTGACCCCAAGTCTTGGATTTTCTCTTTAGATAAGTATCGTCAATTAGAAGCTATCCAAACAGAGTTCCCCTTAACTCAACATGATGTTACAATCACTGTTACCGACCCACAGTTTCACAAGATGTCTTTTGCACCATGTAAGGATAATCTCTTTACCGCAATCAAAGCTAAAGAACCACAACTTTATGCAAGTGTTGTAAGCGCAGTAAAAGATATTTACTCAAGACTTCAAGAAGATGTTGCACAAGATTTAACCCTTGAACAAATCAAAGAGAAGATGAATGGTGGCAATGCTGGTTCACCTGTTGCTAAGAGTGGTTTCACTAGTAACTTTAGCGCAGATGATGTTCTAAGCAATGTACTAGATGATTAAAACCTTTTAGGTGTTGATTGATTGAAAAACCCCTTGCCTTTTAGGTTTGGGGTTTTTTTTTATTTATTTTTTAGTCTTCCTATATATATTCAATCCAAAGGACTAAAAAATGATCAAGTTTGCTAATACAAGCAGGACAACAAGTCTTGATGAAATCTTATCAGTATCTAATCTAACAGATAAGAAAAGAAAACAAGCTAAAGAATCTGATTTAACAGATGGGACAGTCGTTGTAGCATTTACTAATAATGGCTTAATCACACCTAGTGGTTATCCTGAACAAGGTACTAAAGGTGTTGTTTATGCTGTTGAAACAATGGCTGGACAAAAAACAGCAATGGACGGATCAGCCTTTGTTAAATGGGAAGGTTCTAATAAAATTACTTTAGCACCTTTAACACATATTAAAGTAGCAAGTAAAAAAGTCGCTTCTCTAGATGGCTTCATTCCTGCATTTAATGTTAATTCTTCTTTAGCTGATTACCTAGCTAAATCCAATATGGATGATGTTCTAGTTCATAAAGCTACTCAAGATTTATGGTCTTTAAAAGTCGGTGAAGATGGTAGCTATGATATTGAGAGATTATTTGATGATGATGGCAACCCTTTAAAAGTTTAATGCCATGAAAATAGATGAAATTCTTAAAACACAAAATCACATGGCGTTCTTAAAGATCGAATTAGAATATCATAAACTTAAAATTAATAAGAGTAGTCTTAATATCTCTCATAACATAAGAACATATATTTTTGATCTAAATAAAGAATGGCAATTAAAGATACTCTATGCAGATGGTGGCATTAAAGTTATTACTCTTAAGAATCAAGAAAAGACTTATGACCTTATATCAAGATATTATGGTTTAGATTTGAATATGGATAATATTAAATCTCTATGCTCTTACATAAATCAAATTATTTGCTCTGGCAAACTCTAAATCCTGTTAATAATAAAGGATTGCCTACAATATCTTCTTCACACTTCTCATTAAAATCTTCTTCTACTTTAAAAAGATCTTTATGCGCCATCCATTCATCTAAAGTTAATAGTCTAATTCCCTTAGCATCATGGTTCTTTTCATAAACCAAACCTTCTAAGGTTTTCCAAGCTTCATATACTGGTTGCAGGTTGTAGATTTCACTAAGCTTATTACAAAACATATATACTTCATGATTAGAAAAAGCATGAACAGGCATATTATCATCTTTATAAATAGATGGGTCGTGGTAAGCGCCTATAACTTGTTTAAACAAAGATTGAGAAATTAAGTTTTTTGTAATAATAAGATTAGGTAAATTAATAACTTCAAACATAAGGGGTTTTCATCCTATGGTAATGTCAATAGAACTTGGAAGACAAATTTTATTACTTACACAGCAGTATAAGTCGAATAAAGAAATCAGTGAGATTCTAGGTGTTAGTCTAAGACAACTTTATTATTACAAGAAAAAATACCAAGAATTTACAAATATTGATTTGTCTGTTGAATCTAATACTAGACTTCTAATATATAAATGTCATCTATGTGGGATGCCTACAAAAGATATATGCAGGTTTTTTAAGGTATCAGCACCCACTATCTATAATATAACAAAGCAATATAGAAAAAAGAAAATCAAGCTTGATTTTAAAATCTCTCACATAGGAATTATTGAATGATTACTTTAGGACTCGACCCTTCTCTAAGGGCTTTTGGTTGGACTCTTATTGATGATGATGCTCAAATTATCGATAAAGGATTATTAGGCACAGATTCAGATATGATCTTTGTTGAAAGATATATGTATCTAAGAGATGAAGTTTTAGCGCTAATAACTTCTATTAAAGCTAAGTATCCAAATGATCAATTAACAATGGCTGTTGAGTCGCCATATTTTAACGATCTTTTTTCTGAAGGTATGTATGGTCTTTTTCTTTATGTAAATGAAGCTATTAAATTAGGTGGTGTAGATGTAATGTTCTTATCCCCATTACAAGTAAAATCTCATGCGCATAAATTCTTAGCACGACCCAAAGGCTGGAAGATGCAAAAATCAGATATGGTAGATGCTTGTAAAAAAGCTAATACCATAGGTGATATTAAGAAATTGAATCACCATCAAGCAGATGCGTATTGGGTGGCAAGAATAGGGCAAAGGTTTTGGAAGTTTGTAAATGGTCAAATCCTAGAAGAACATTTAGATGAAATTGAAAAAAATCAATTTGCAAAGCTTGATCTTAATAAGGTGGGGCAAGTTAAGAGTAAAGGCATTATGTATAAAGAAGATGATAGATGGTTCAGATGGTCTATTAAAAAAATAGAAAAAGAAGAAGAAATAATATAAGATGATTAACCTTTCTAAGACCATAGGAGATTAATAATATGGCAAAAGCAAACCTTTCCAAAATCGCAGGTGTTTTAAAAGCATCCTTAAAAGAAGATTTTGTAGTTCAACTTGACGATTCTAAAGTCAATTCCACAACCCCCCACATTTCAACAGGTTCTATCGCTCTTGATTATCTCATTGGTGGTAAAGAAAATGAAAGGGGCGTAAAACCATGCCCTGGCTTACCAAGAGGTCGTATTACTAATATTTATGGTAATGCTGGTGCTGGTAAAACAACCATTGCTCTACAAACTGCCGCACAAGTATGTCAAGCAGGTGGTACTGTTCTTTATATCGACTGGGAAAATGAAGTCGAACCAAAATATGCTCAAGCTTTAGGTGTCCCTGTTACAGATAAAGATAAGTTTATGCTTGTACAACCTGATACTCTTGAAACAGGTTTAAAGTTTATGGCTATGTTTGCTAAAGAAGGTGTCGATCTTATTGTGATCGATTCAGTAGGTGCCGCTGTCCCACAAGCTATGTTTGAAAAACAAGATGGTGAAACACAAATGGCAGTAGGTGCTAATGCTCGTGTATGGTCTGTATATTTGCCAAAGCTTAAAGGTGTTATTGCTAAACATAATACTTGTGTTATTGGTATTTCT
>JACCDX010209323.1_pt1 | contig 13046 bp, 10 predicted proteins | sample 7449681 | NCBI WGS metagenome assembly JACCDX01 (sample SAMN15323450, study PRJNA562643) | freshwater metagenome | isolation source: river surface water | place: USA:Blue River Watershed | collected 2017-08-18
TGCAAGACCAAGACCTACAGAAACTTCTAATAAAATCGATAAAATAGACATACGATTTGGGTTTATATAAATTAAAAAAAATACAAATTATTAATGATGATGCTCTTCAACCGCCGCTCCGATGTAAGTTGAAACCAACATCGTAAAGATAAACGCTTGAATAAAGGCAACAATCAGCTCAATTACGTTCATGAAAAGCGAGAAGGGAACTACTGCTAGACCCAAAGCCGCATTTTCAAAAATGAAAATCAAGGAAACTAAACTCAATAAAATAATGTGACCCGCCGTGATGTTCGCAAACAAACGAACCATTAACGAGAAAGGCTTCATGAAAATACCAACAATTTCTACGGGGGTTAAAATTACCAACATCCATTTCGGTACGCCCGGCATGGCAAAAATGTGTGTCCAATACGTAGAACGGCCATTAAAATTCGTTACAAAGAAAGCGATAATTGCTAATACTAAAGTAACCGCGATGTTACCCGTTAAGTTAGCACCTCCTGGAACTAAGCCCAACATATTGTTGAACCAGATAAAGAAGAATACTGTCAATAAGTAGGGCATGAAACGACGGTAGTGTTTTTCGCCAATGTTGTTTTTAGCAATCTCGTCACGTACGAAAATGATGATCGGCTCGAACATCGATTGGATTCCTTTCGGTGCACGATGTGGATTTTCTTTGTAACGCTTTCCAATTCCGATGAAGATTGTCAACAATAAAACCGCCGAAAGCAATAAAGAAGCCACATTTTTCGTGATGGAGAAATCATAAACTTTCTCGCCGTTCTCTGCGTGAATTTTCCCGTGTTCTAAAACGAATCCATTGTAAGGAATTTCTTCGTGGTGCTCGTTTTTGAAATTAGCAGATGAAAATACTTGTACCCCTTGTGAAGCTGTGTAAACAATACACGGTAATGGTAAGGTAGCATGGAAATGGCCAACCGTGAAGAAATGCCAATCATGCTCATCAGCGATGTGATGCAAGATTAATTTACCTGGATCAAATTTTGTGGATTCTGCTTCGTGCGCAGCAGGAGCTGCAGCATGTGCCGCCGTGTCAGCGTGTGCTTGCGTGCTGTCATGTGCTATAGCCTCTTCGTTCGCAAGCAGCGAAAAGCTTGAAAAACTGAATAATAATCCGAGGATTATATTTGAAAAATACATTTTCTTTAAAAAAGTCTTAATCGGCATCGTAATTCTAGCTTTTACTATTTTGTTTTCTAATGATTTGCTAATTCGTTGATTAGCGTTGTTTTAAGCAGAAAAAAAAGAAAAATAAATTCGGTCTTTTCTAAAAACGTCGCAAGTTACGAAGCAAGCCAATTATTTCAAAATTTGCGCTACATAAATAGAGTACAAAAAAGTTGATTACAAATAAGAATATTTCTGGGGTACCCAAATAGGCAAAGAATCCAATGAATGAAAGGCTTAATATGAAGCGTATGGTCAAGTTTATCATTTGAAATTGAATGAATTTTTCTTTTCCATCTTTTAATCCGATTTGTGCAATGCTAAAAGTTAAATATGACTGAAATGCCAAAAAGACAAATATGAATGAAACGTTCGGGTGCAATAGGTATGCCAAAGGACTTAGGCTGATTGCATAAAGAATTGCAGCGAAGCCAAGATAGAATAGAATTAGTTGTTTCATGGGGCAAATATCACGAGAATTTTGGAAAATCCTGATTTCCTGATTTACTTTGTGCCCTCATTCAGTCGCTGTGAAGCATTGAATTATAAAGAAGAAGGGAGAGACTAGGCTCATTGATCTTCTGGCAACCCGTCAAAATTTGACCCCGGTGCTAATTCCTACCCCAGGCGTTTGTCTGTTTAGGGAAATATAAAGCTTTGATGATGCAAGCAGAATTTAGACACTATCACTATCCCCATACTTTTCTATTAGAAAGCGGCGCGTCGCTTCCTGAAATTGATTTGGCTTACCAAACTTGGGGCCAAATGAATGCAGCAGGGGATAACGTGATTTGGATTTGCCATGCGTTTACGGGAAGTCAAGATGTCGCCGATTGGTGGCAGGGGCTTGTGGGGCCGGGTAAATTGTTCAATCCTGAGAATAATTTCATCGTTTGTGCCAATATTTTGGGTTCGCATTATGGATCTACAGGGCCTTTGTCCACGAATCCACTAACAGGTGAAGCGTATTTTCATACATTTCCGGATGTAACAATTCGAGATGTCGTTCATGCTTTTGAACTACTACGTCAAGATTTAGGAATTCATACCATCAAGACCTGCATCGGTGGGTCGATGGGGGGGCAACAAGCTGTCGAATGGGGAATTATTAATCCAGACTTAATCCAGAATTTGATATTAGTGGCGACGAATGCCGTGCATTCTCCTTGGGGTGTTGCATTTAATGAGTCCCAGCGCATGGCGATTGAACTCGATAAAACGTGGCAAGAGTCACATCCGAAAGCCGGTATTGAGGGGATGAAGGCAGCACGTGCAACGGCATTGATTTCTTATCGGAATTATGAAACATATCAGATTACCCAGGCACGTCAAGATCATTCCTTAGAGAAAACCTTGCGTGCGGTTTCTTATCAGCGTTATCAAGGGGAAAAATTGGCCCAGCGTTTTAACGCGTTCTCATATTATATTCTTTCCAACATGATGGATTCACAAGATGTGGGTCGAAATCGGGGTGGTATTATTCCTGCTTTAAAGCAAATCAAATCGAATACATTGGTTATCGGGATTAAGTCCGATGCCTTGTTTCCCATCGTGGAGCAGGAGTTTTTAGCCAAACATATTCCGGGGGCATCATTTCAAGTGATAGATTCCCTTTATGGGCACGACGGTTTTCTAATTGAAAGTGGTTTAATGACCAAGGCGATCCGTCTATGGCAGAAATTGCAGTTGTTGGAAGTGAATCCAATGGCCGAGTTCTTTCGGGAGTTAGAAAGCTTGTAGAGACGCGATACCTCGCGTCTTATTTGTTAGACGCGAGGTATCGCGTCTCTACAATCAACATTTTTCCTATCTTTGGAACCATGGATTTCAAAAACAAAATTGTCTGGATCACAGGTGCATCATCCGGTATCGGGGAGGCTTTAGCCTATGAATTTGCCTCAAAAGGCGCTAATTTGGTGTTGTCTGCACGCAGAGAAACCGAATTACAACGCGTGGCTCAAGTTTGTGAGTCGAAGGGCAATGGCGTTTTGGTCTTGCCCTTTGACATGGTAGACCTTCCTTCGCACGCGAAACAAGTTGAGGCTGTTATTCAAACATTTGGTCGCATCGATGTACTCGTTTTGAATGCCGGCGTAAGCCAACGATCGTTCGTCTTGGATACCCAATTTGATGTATATCGTCGTTTATTTGAAATCAATTTCTTTTCGATTGTTCATTTAGTCCAACAGGTTATCCCTGTATTTCAAAAGCAGCATGCGGGTATTTTTGTGCCGATTGCCTCTGTGGCAGGTCGGATTTCAACGCCTAGAAGGGCGGCATATGGGGCATCGAAACATGCATTGATTGGCTTTTTTGATTCTGTTCGGGCAGAATTGCATGGGCATGGCATTCAAGTAAGCACCATTTTGCCTGGGTATATTCGCACCGAGATTTCATTGCACGCCATGAACGAACATGGGGAAAAATATGGCAAAATGGATCCTAATCAGGCCAAAGGGCTTGATCCAGCGGTTGCTGCACAAAAGATTGTTGAAGCCGTTTCACGAGGAAAAAACGAATTCTTTGTTGGCGGGGCCTTGGAGCGTTTTGGCTTATTTGTTAAGCAATTGGCACCAGGTATTATGCCTTGGATGTTACGAAAAATTAAAAATACCTAAGCTGTCTGTTTTCGTTCATGAAAGAATAGCATAAATAGGACTAATACTAAGGCTGCAATTCCTGCTGGGACCATCCATACAGATTGCCAATCATGTATGCCATTTGAGGTATACATGTCTAATACAATGCCGGAAAGTTTAGACCCAATTCCCATTCCTACTCCGTATGTAGCCAGTGTAATTAAGCCCTGCGCAGAATTTTTGATGTGCGGACCTGCTTTTTGGTCGGTGTATATCTGTCCCGTCACAAAGAAGAAATCGTAGCAGACTCCGTGTAGAATAATTCCGATATAAAGGATCCATTCACTTGATAAACCGTCTCCATAGCCGAAACAGATAAAGCGAATAATCCAAGCGACCAAGCCAACAATTAACATTTTTTTGACACCTAAACGGGTAAATGCGAAGGGGATAAGTAGCATGAAGATGACTTCTGAAGCTTGTCCTAACGACATTTTATTTTCTACATTGCTCATGTGCGCATCCGTTAAGGATGGGTTGGCCATCGCATAATAGAATGAAAGGGGAATGCATATCAGAATGGATGAAATAAAGAAGATAAGAAATGAGCGGTCCTTGAATAATTTTAAGGCATCAAGGCCTACAATCTGTGCGATGGAAGCGTCTTTGTCTGCTTTAGGCGGAGTATCTGGCAAGAAAAAGGCGTAGATTCCTAAGGCAAAGGAACTGTACATTGCGATGTGAAATATCGCAACATTGTCTCCTAGGGCATAAAATCCGATGATATTCGTTACTACAATCCAGGCAACTGTTCCGGTTACCCGGATGTTGGCAAATTCTTTCTCAGGATTTTGCATTTGCTTCATCGCGATGGAATTTGATAACGCTAGGTTGGGAGCAAAGCAGAGGGTGTAGGCTAAGATGTACCAAAAGAAAATCTCAGGGTCCGTCGTTTGGCTTAATAAATATAAGAGGCCACCACCCATGATGTTTAAAACACCCATCACTTTTTGTGCGGCAAAAAAGCGGTCCGCAATTAATCCGACGAAAAATGGGGCAACGAGTGATGCGAGTGCGAAGGTGAGGTAAGCATTTCCCACTTGGTCACCCGTGGCGTGCAATGTGCTTAATAAATATTTACTCATTTGGCCGTACCAGGCTCCCCATCCGAAGAACATGAGGAACATCATGGTCATGAGTTGAATTTTAGTCGAATTTTTCATCATAATAGGTTTCTTGCGGGTCAAAAATACGAATTTGAAAGAAATATCAAATTTTAAGAAAATATATTTTTAAGGCTTTGGGGATGATTTTGAAAAGGTGAAATCCAATAATTCTTCTATTTTTTCAAAGAAAGGGTCAAAATGGAATCCTGTTTTTTCGATTTTTGCAAAAATGTTATTTTATGCCCTTAAAATGCAACCTAGCGTGCTTTTGGCCATCGAGGCTAAGTATTTGATTTTCAGTAATATTTATCCGTTTTTTGATGAAAATTTGAAAGGCAGGTAGCCCGGAGTGTTTATTATACCATGAATTTAGCGAGTGTTTTATTAATTTCAGGAAGACCTACGGGTTCGTTTCAAGGTTCAATGACCTTGTTCTTGGTGCTATTTTCATTTATTGCATTAGCCTTAATCGGTGTGGGTGTAATTCTCTACCAAAAACGTAAGGAATGGATTGCGCATTCAAAAATGACTTATGGCAAAATTGTCGAAATTTCGAAGCGCTATGCTCGTGATGATCATTCGGGTCGATTCCCTATATATTTTCCCATCGTCTCTTACTACGTGAATGGTAGCGAGTTTCGTCGGGAGGCTGATCAGGGATTAGCAAAAAATTGTGAGGTTGGGCAGGAGATTCCTGTACGTTACCTGACTGAAAATCCATACGAGGCTTCGTTGAATGAATCGACAATTCCGGTATTGAATCCAACGGTCTTTTTTGTCTTGGGGATATTGATGCTGTTAAGTTCGATTGCGCTTTCTTTATTACATAAATAGCTATTGGACGTTTGACATTGGATTTTTTGTAGAGACGCGATACTTCGGGTCTTTTTTTGTGGGTTCCCGTGGTTTAATCGGCGTGAAATACGCCTCAAACTTTGGCAATCCTGAAAGGTTTGCCAAAGGGGCTATTGACTACCAGCCATCATCCTTTTTAGGTTTGATGTTAGCTGGACTTTTTTTCGCTGCAGCGGGCGCTGCCACTTTAGGGCTTGTAGTTGCGCTTCCTTTGAGGTTTACGTCTAAATCCACTCGGCTGAACACCCGAGTTACAATTTTCCACTCACCATTGACTTGCAATAGGCTCAAAAGGTCGATGTATTTGAAGTCGGCGAATTGCAATTCTGCCGCTGCCAAACCGGATATTCCAGCGTACGAATAACTAATTAATTTTGTTGTTGCTTTTACTCCTCCAACGGGAGTTTTTGAAATAAAGGTTTTGATTGGGAAGTCTTGAATTTTACCTGTGCTGGCGTTCACGGTACGTAAAATCGCGGAGGAATGAAATGCCTTACCTAGTTTTGCTGTGTCGCCTGTCGTTAAGCCTTCGAAATAGTTATTGACCGTTGCTTTGATTGCCTCATCTGTACTTTGGCCAAAGGCGAGTACGCTCGTAAAAAGAAGGCTAATGCTTAGGGTGATGATTTTTTTCATGGTTGTTTGATTTAGTTGCCCCCAAGGACAAATTCTGTTGGTAAGGGTTCATCTTTCATGAACAATTTTGCCTTTTCTGGGTATAAAATAGACTGAACAATATTGACTCTTCCAAGTGCATGGTTTGCCATGTTACCTAAAATGATAATGGCCGAGTTGTCTTTTGGATTATGTAAGTAATAGTTTTTAAATCCATGCCACCATCCGGTATGGTAGGTAAGCCATTCGCCATTATCCAATTGCGCGAGGCGCCAACCGAAACCGTAGTTTTTTGCTAAGACTTTTGGGGTGGTGTGTTGTGGGGTAAAGGCTTCCTCTAAGGTAGAGAACTTTACCAGCTTTTCCTCATTCAGCGCGACATCCCAGTGGTACAAATCTTCCACGGTCGAATAAATTCCTTTGTCACCTGTTACGCCATCCAAATGATTGAATTCAGAGACAACAGGTCCACCTCGGCGGGGTACATAACCTGTTGCGGCCGTGCGCAACATTTCGGGGTGCATGGGGTCGTAGATGAATGACTCCGACATGCCTGCGGGTTCGAATAGATTCTTTTTGGCGTATTCTCTGAAATTCATACCACTGAGTTTCTCGACGATGTAGGCGAGTAACATATAGTTGGTATTGTTGTAGCTGAATTTGGCGTTCGGTCGATAGTCAATATGGGGTTTTAAACGAATCATCATTTCGACAACTTTTTGATTCGTTAAAGGGATTTTCTTGTCGTAGACCTTATCCATGTTGTAGGCATAGTCTGATAAACCTGAACGATGCGTCAATAAACTGCGGATCGTTAGGCTTGAATCATACGGAAAACCTGGGATGTGTTTGTAGATGGCATCATCATAATTCAGTAAACCTTTTTCATGCAATTGCATAATTGCAACAGCGGTAAACTGTTTGGAGACAGAAGCTAATTGAAAATGTGTGTGGGTGTTGATGTTACTTTTTGTAAAGTAATTGGCATAACCGAATCCTTTTTTATAAATGATTTTGCCGTATTGGGCAACCAGCACGGCGCCATTGAATCCCGATTTTGCTTGAAGTTTCGAAAAGAAGGTGTCAAGTTTGATGGATTTTTGTTTGGCAATTTCGGGGTTGAATAAATTAGCGAGGCTATCGTTGCGTTTCTCGATGTTTGTTTTTACATGGAAGAAACTTTTGGTTGGGTGCGAAGTAATTAATAAGCCAATGAGCGTGCAAAGGGTTAATGCGCCAATAATCTTAGGGCCTTTCGGTAATTTCAACATGAATTGGATAAAGCGGTTCATTTCATAGCAATTTACTTTAATTCGAGTTTTTAATCAAGTGTAGATTCATCTTTATTTGGGTTGATTGTGTACATTCGGTGATTCAATCGGAATTTCCTATGAAATATATATTCATCTTTTTAATTCGCCTTTACCAGGGGTTAATCTCTCCTTTCTTGCCCAATGCTTGTCGGTACCAGCCCACATGCTCAGAATACGCCAAACAAGCATTCATAAAATATGGATTTATGAAAGGCTTTCGTTTGACTGTGAAGCGCATTTCGTCCTGTCATCCTTGGGGCGGAAGTGGTTATGACCCATTACCCTAGTTTGGTATACAGCATAGCACTGTCCAAAAAATACAATTAATTGGATTATTCCGTTTTGGGTTAATTTATCTACAGGTAATTCTTTACCGATAAATAATTTGATTTTTTTTGAAAAAAAATTCTATTGAAAAAATACAATCGCTTTTGGCCTGTTTTGAGCACATTTAGGGCTCAAATATATCGAACAGCAACTATATAGGTATAAATTAGATTATTTCGTGAATCTGTCCTACACTGTGCTACTTTTCAATAAATTCTAATTTTCGTCCAATTTGTGCGCACGATTTCCTTGATTCATTAATTAAAATCATTTTTTTATTCAATTTATTATTCTTTTTTTTGCCTTGGTTTTGAAATTAGCCATGGACTCTAAACGTTTACAGAGTAGTTTTGGTTGAAACAAAATCACAAAGAATCATTAATCATTTTTAACCCTTAATTTTTCACTTATGATTCATTCTTACAAAAGAGTGGGTCGCCTTGTGCGATCAAGTGTAAGTAACCTAGGCTTTAAACAAGCATTTAGTGTTGCTGTTGCACTGTTAATTTCCTTGGGTGCTTTTGCTCAAGATGTGGTAACGGGAAAAGTAACTGATGCCGCAGATGGCTCAGGTATCCCAGGTGTTTCTGTAGCTGTAAAAGGTACTACTCGTGGTGCTCAAACAGATGCAAACGGTACTTATAAAGTTAATGCTGGGTCGAACGCGACGTTGGTATTCTCTTTTGTAGGTTATTCAACTAAAGAAGTTGCAGTAGGTTCTAAATCTGTTGTAAACGTTTCTTTAGCTGCTGACAACAAATCTTTGGAAGAAGTTGTAGTTGTTGGTTACGGTACGCAAAAGCGTAAAGAAATTTCAGGAACAGTAACTAGTTTAGGTTCTCGTGATTTCAACGCCGGTGTTGTAACGAACCCATTAGCTGCTGCGCAAGGTAAAGTTGCCGGTTTGGTTATCACACAGGCTTCTGGTGATCCAAATGCACGTCCAACGGTACGTTTACGTGGAACAGGTTCTTTGAACGCAGGTTCTGAGCCGTTATACGTAATTGACGGTGTGATTGGTGCGCCTATCGAAAACATTGCTCCAGAAGATATCTTATCGATGGACGTGTTACGTGATGCATCTTCTGCTGCGATCTACGGTTCTCGTGGAGCGAACGGTGTTATCTTGATCAACACGAAGCGTGGTAAGTCAGGTACTCCTACAGTAGATTATTCAGCTTATGCTGGTTCTGAGTCGATTTCTCAACGTCCTGAATTATTAACAGGTGCTGAATTTCGTGCTGCTGCTGCTAAATACGGTCAAAAATTTGACGATTTAGGAGCTAACACAGATTGGTTAGATGTAATTACACAAACAGCAATCTCACAAAACCACAACGTGGGTGTGTCAGGTGGTTCTGAAAATGTATCTTACCGTGCATCTGTTGGTTATTTAGATCAAACAGGTACATTGAAAGGTTCAGGTAAAGATCGTTTAACGGGTCGTTTGAACTTAGATGCGAAAGCAATCGATGGTAAATTGGCGATGAAAGTAAATATGTCTGCTTCTCAAACGAACAACCAGTTTACAGATAACCGTGCAGTAGGTTTCGCCATGAACATGCGTCCTACAGATCCAGTGTACAATGCAGATGGAACTTATTTCCAAATCCCAGGTACATTCGCAAACTTTAACCCATTAGCTACAATTGAAAGCAAATCAAACAAACAACGTTTGCACGATTTCTTATTCAATGCTTCTGCTGGTTATACAATCTTAGATGGTTTAGTATTTAACGTATCAGGAACTTTGCGTACGCAAACGGCTGATGGTTCATACTTTGCGAAATCTACTCCAGGTAACTTATTGGCTACAGTAGGTGGTAACGCGGCTAACCGTCAATTGAACTCTATTACAGATAAGCAATTAGAAACTACATTGAACTACTCTAAGAAGTTGAATGATGTTTCTACGTTAAATGTATTAGCTGGTTACACATACCAAGATGTAGTTGCTGATGGCTTTGGTGCTGGAAACAACAACTTCTTGACTGATGCTTTCGAAGCGAACAACTTAGGTTCAGGTTTAGGTATCCGTACCAACCCTAGCTTATTAGGTTCTTACAAGAATGAGTACAAATTGGTTTCATTCTTAGCACGTGCTCAATATTCATTATTGAACAAGTATTTCGCAACAGTTAACGTTCGTCGTGACGGTTCTACGAAATTTGGTGATAACAACAAGTGGGGTATTTTCCCATCAGTTTCAGTAGGTTGGGCATTATCTGAGGAGGCTTTCTTGAAAGGTAACTCGACAATCGATAACTTGAAATTGCGTGTTAGCTGGGGACAAACTGGTAACTCGGAAGGTATCCGTCCATTGTTATCTAAGTCATTCTACGGAGCTTCAGGTTCTTACTTTGATGGTGCTGCAAACGATTTCTTGCCTGCATACTCAATCCAATCTAACCCGAACCCTAACTTGAAATGGGAGATTAACGAAAACTACGGTGGTGGTTTAGACTTCTCATTATTCAAAGGTAAATTGACTGGTAACTTGGATGTTTACACACGTACAACAAAAGATTTGTTATACACAGTAAACGTACCACAAGAGAAAGGTTATGTATATCCAACGATGTTGGCTAACATCGGTTCGATGAAAAACCAAGGGGTTGAGTTATCATTAACTTACCAAATCTTAGAGAGCACTGATTGGAACATCGCTACTACCTTAGCTGCTTCATTCAACAAAAACGAAATCGTTTCATTGAAAAATGATTCATTCGCAGCTCCAGACCAAGTATTCTTGTCTACTTCTTTAGGTTCATTCATCCGTGGTACATCGGCTGTTAACTTCTCAGTATTACAAGCAGGTCACCCAGTAGGAGAATTCTATGGTGCTAAAATCGCTAAAATCGAAAACGGTAAATACGTATTCCAAGATTTGAACGGAGATGGTGTTGTAGATCCTAACGCTGCTGACCGTACGTATATTGGAAATCCAAACCCAACTTTCGTTGGTGGTTTGACTACTAACATCCGTTACAAAGCGTTTGACTTGCAATTCCAATTGACTAGCCAATTAGGTGCTAAAATCGTTAACACGAACGCATTATTATTAGGTCGTCAAGATGGTCGTTTAGCTGAATCAGGTGCATTGAAATCTGCATTGACTTCAATCATCAACGATGAGCGTACAATCCCTATGGATTACTATGTTGAGTCAGGTGATTTCTTACGTATCAACAACGCTTCATTCGGTTACACATTACCAGTGAAAGGCGTGTTCAAGCGTGCTCGTATCTACGTAGCAGGTAACAACTTAGCTGTATTTACTAAATACACAGGTGTTGATCCAGAGATTAGCCAAAACTTAGCGATTGGTTCTGCTGCTCCGGGTATTGACGTTCGTGAGACTTACTACAAAACTCGTGCGATTACTGCGGGTGTAAATCTTTCGTTCTAATCAAACAAAATCGTATTCAATTAGTTAAATAATCGAATCAATAAATTTATTAATAAAATGAAAAAATATATCTATAAAGTACTCTCAGTAGGTGTTTTCGCTTCGTTAGCCCTATCGTCTTGTACAGATTTAACTGAGCCAGTTTACGATGCGATCCCAGCGGATCAATTCTTGAAGACTGACGCTCAAATTGCTGCGGCATTAGGACCTGCTTACGGTGGTCTTCGTGGTATCACTTGGGATTGGTTCAATCCAAGTGAAGCATCTTCGGATGAGCTAATCGTTCCTACACGTGGGGGTGACTGGTATGATGGTGGTGACTGGTTGGCTTATTCTCGCCACACTTGGACTCCACAACACGGACCTATCAACGGAATGTGGGGATTCATCTTTGGTAACATCTCTCAGATTAACCAATTGATTCCAGTTGTTAAGACAAACCAAAAAGCAGTAGATGAGTTACGTGCTGTACGTGCTTTCTATTACTTCATGGCTGTTGATGCGTTTGGAAACGTCCCAATCGTAACGGATAACGCTTCTGCAGGTGGAACAAAAACACGTGCTGAAGTTTATGCTTTCGTTGTTAAAGAATTGACTGAAGCTATTCCTAATTTATTACCTGGAAAAGCTTATTCTCGTATGACTCAAGATGCTGCACGTATGTTGTTAGCTAAATTGAAGTTGAACGCTGCAGTTTATTCAGGTACTGCTGATTGGCAAGGTGCTTATGATGCTGCTAACGCGGTAATCAACTCGAAAAACGGATATTCATTGTCTTCTTCTACTGTTTCCAACTTCATCGTTGCGAACGAAGGATCTAGTGAGAACATCTGGACTATCCCTTACGACAGCTTCAAAGCAGGTGGTATGAACTTCCAAATGAGAACGTTACACTATGCCAACCAACAAACGTATGGTTTAGGTAACTCTCCATGGAATGGTTTCTGTACATTAGCGGATTTCTACAATTCATTCGAATCAAAAGATTTACGTAATTCTATGTGGATCAAAGGTCAGCAATATGCTGCTTCGGGTGCTGAATTGAAAGATGCTAAAGGTGCTCCATTGGCGTTTATCGCTGACTTCAACAAGGATCAAATGACGGATGCAGATCCAGAATTCCAAGTTGCAGGTATCCGTTCTCAAAAATATGAGATCCAAAAGAACAACCCGAACGGGGATCAATCAAACGACTACGTAGTATTCCGTTTGGCTGATGCGATCATGATGCGTGCTGAAGCTGCTTTCCGTTTAGGAAAAACTGCTGAAGCCTTAGCTGACTTGAACACAATCCGTAAGCGTTCTGGTGTTGATGCATTAACTGAAATCACAGCAGCTGATATCTTAGCTGAGCGTGGTCGTGAGTTTGCATGGGAAGGATGGAGACGTAATGATATGATTCGTTTCGGTACTTTCTCTTTAGAGCGTAAGTTCATGAAGAAATTAGATAAGACTCGTGAGTTGTTCCCAATTCCACAACCACGTATCGATGCTAACCCATTGTTGAAACAAAACCCTGGGTATTAATTCGTACTGAATTTAGTAAAAAGGCAGAGCCATTGGTTCTGCCTTTTTATTTTATAAACAA
>JACCDX011613882.1_pt1 | contig 13038 bp, 10 predicted proteins | sample 7449681 | NCBI WGS metagenome assembly JACCDX01 (sample SAMN15323450, study PRJNA562643) | freshwater metagenome | isolation source: river surface water | place: USA:Blue River Watershed | collected 2017-08-18
AAACGCTTGCTGAGCAACTCGTCCAAGCGAACACCAGAGCGCACCAACAAGCGCGAACGGCACCATTCAGAAAACGTCAACACGCCAAAGAAAAACAGCGTGATGATGGACACCACCACCAAGGTGGTGGTGCTTTGCGACACCATCACACGGTCATAGACCTGCAGCATGTAAATGGTGGGGGTGAGCATCAGCAAGTTGGCCACCATGCTGAAAATACCAGCGGCCATGAATTCGCGTCGGAATCCCCAAAGCGTGCGCGTCAGCTCGTTGCGATTGAATAAATCAGGCATGTTCATGGTGTCAATTCACTTGGGGTTGTCTGGCTTTTTGCAGTGCCGCCAGTACTTCATCTCTAGGGCCAAAGGCTTGTTGGGCGCCATCTCGCATGAGCAGCATCTTGTCGGCCACACCCAGCACGCTGGTGCGGTGCGTCATGACCACAAACGTGGTACCCAGTTGCTTCAATGAGGCAATGGCATTGGCCAATGCCTTATCGCCAGCTTCGTCCAAACTTGAGTTGGGCTCGTCCAGCACCACAAACACGGGCTTGCCATACAGCGCGCGCGCCAAGCCCACGCGTTGTCTTTGTCCACCCGAAAGTACCGCGCCATCTCGGCCAATGGGGCTGTTGTAGCCCTCTGGCAATGCCATGATCAACTCATGCAAACCGACCAAGCGTGCAGCAGTTTCCACTTGAATCATGTCGACATCGCCAAAGCGTGCAATGTTTTCGGCAACAGTGCCTTCTAACAATTCAACGCCTTGCGGCAAGTAGCCCAAGTACGGGCCCAGTTCAGACTTGTCCCATGTGTGGATGTCGGCGCCATCTAGGCGCACCTTGCCGCTCATGGCTGGCCACAAACCCACCAACAATCTGGCCAATGTTGTTTTGCCCGAGGCCGAAGGCCCCACCACGGCCAACACTTCGCCAGGGTTCAGCGCAAATTGCACACCTCTCACAATGGCTGCCGCTTGACCCGGCGCACCCGCCATCAAAGACTCAACGGTTAACAAACCTTTTGGGGCAGGCAAAGACATGTTTTGTGGCTTGGGCGGCACTTGCGCCAGCAAGCCCTCTAGCCTGTCCCAAGCCGATCGCACATTGACCACCGCACTCCACTGCGCCACCAATTGCGCCAAGGGCGCCAGCACGCGGCCACCCAACACCGAGCCAATGATCATCATGCCTGCACCGCCATTGAGTGCGTTGCCAAGCAACAACCATGCGCCCAAACCCAACAGCAAAGAGCCCATTACTTGTTGCACCAACTTTGACATGGCTGTCCAAAGTCCTGCGCCTTCAGAGGCCTGCGCTTGGTATGCCAAAAATTCGGCTTGGCGTTTGTGCCAACGTGCGTGCACAGCATCTAGCATGCCCATCGATTCCATCACATGCGCATTGCGCAAAGACGACTCGGCCATTTGCTGCGCGCCCACGGCGCTGCGGTTGGCCTCCATCAATGGTTTGCGCGTGGCTTTCTCGGTCATCCATGCCACACCCAACTGCGCCAAAGCGCCCACCACAGCGGCCCAACCCAAGACGGGGCTGATGGCAAAAATCAAAGCCAAGGCCAGCAAAGCCACCGGCGCTTCCATGACAGCCAACAAAGCAGGGTTGGCCAAAAATTCACGAATCATGCGCAGGTCATTGAGCACCTGCATCGAGCCACCCACTTGGCGTTTTAAGAAGCCCTGAAACATGGCGTCGTAAACACGCTTGGACAATTTTTCATCCAAAGCTACACCGGCGGCACGCAGCAATGCACCCCGTACTTTTTCTAAAATTTCCATCACCGCATAGGCACCCACAATCATGAGCGTCAACATGGCCAGGGTCATGCCACTGCGGCTGTTGACCACACGGTCGTACACCTCCAGCATGTAAACCGTAGGCGCCAAGGCCATCAAGCTGATGATCATGCTGAACAGCACGGCCCTTGTAATGGCAGGCCGAATGGGGTCAAGCGCCAACGACAACTCGGATGGCGGGGTTTGGGGTTTCATAAACTGGCCTCTACGGACAAATATTCGGGAATCAAGGGCTGGCTGGGTTCCAGCTCGGCAGGCTCTAACCAAAACGCCAATTCATAAGCGTTGTCGAGCCTGCGGGTTAATACAATTTCTTTCAACTTTGCCACTCTGAACAACAGAAGCTGCTCTTCTGGCAAAGTCAATTCAAAATGCATGCGCCCGTCTAGCGTAAACAAAGACAACTTGTTGTTTTTGATGCTGAGCGTATGACGGTCAAAGTAAACCGGGCAGCTGTTGGCAAACTGCATGAGGGGCAAAGGCTTGTTGCCCAACTTGGCCAAACTGAAAGGGCTTGCAGGCGTTTGAAAAATCAAGCGCGATGTGCGAGATACGGCATAAATGGCGTTGCACACCATTTGCGAGCCCAAAGCGGGAAACTTCTCTCTGAGTGCACGGTAATGCAAGTGGTGCAAAGCCACGCGGTTCCACACACGGCTGCGCTGAACCTCTGGGGCCAGCGCATTGCACACCTCGGCAAACGCGGTTTGCAAGGCTTGCAAACGCGCGTATTGCTCGAGCGTGGTGTTGAGGGGAACGCGAATGACAGATTTCATATAGGAAGGAAATGTAGCACATTCCTATATGAATATTTCAAAGATTTGAAAATCTTATTTTGGCTTGAAAATGAATACTTTTAAAGTATTTAAAGCGAATTTCAACCCAAAATAATGTAATCAAACCCCGTTGTGGCAAGGCCTACCAAGTTGATCATGGCCTTGTTCAATTCAGAATCGGCAGCCGCCACCGCCATGGCTGTGGTGTTGGCATAGGCATTGGGATCCAGCACCAAGCCCGGCACATTGGCCATTAGCACTTTGGCCACATCGGCCTTAGATGCGCCCGGCCACAAGCGAGTGTCTACTGCGGCGCCCATCAGTGCTTCGTAGCTGTAACCTGCATCTAAAAAGTACAAGCCAATGCCACGGAAAGATGGATAGCTCAAACCTTCTTTGCCAAACAAGGCCCCCAAAATTTTGGCAGTGCGGCCGGCATTTTCGTTGGCACCCATGTCCAGCGCCCAAGCCTTGTCGGCAAAGTAAATGCGCTCCATATTTTGCATTTCGATCGAACCTGCGCTGTTGTTCAGCGCCTCTACGTTCCAATTTGAACTGCTGGTGTCTTTGTAGATCCTGTGGTCAGTAGATTTTGTCCACATGTACAAGGTATCGCGCCCAGCTTGGCCGTCAACAATGTCATTGCCACCGATGTACATGAAGGTGTTGTTGGCCGTGTTTCCAATGATCACATCGTCGTAGAGAGTGCCCAGTACATTTTCAATCACTGTACTGGTACCAACCACAACGTTGTTAAATTGGTTGGTGCCGTCGCTTTCCATACCGATTGAACTGACAGTACCGCCCCTTAAGTCGATGGCAGCCGAGAGGCTTAACTTTGACAAGTCCCAAGTGTCAACACCGCCATCGTCAATGATGGTTTTAGCCAAAGTTGCATCGTCAAAATAATAAGTGTTGTTGCCTGGTGCAAAACTCTTTGTGCCATACAGTCCGCGAAGTGCTTGAAGGTCATAACCTCCATACCAAGTAGGCCATACACCCGCAACAGCTTTGGCATCTAGGTCTAGCATGATCGTATTGCTGGCAGTGGCCATAGCGCCGGACAAAATTGGTGCTCCGGATTTATCAGACGAGGGCAATGGATGTTGCAAACCCAGTGCGTGTGCCAGTTCATGCAATAAAACATAGTAGCCCTCTTGGCCCGGTTGCATTTGTGCAACTGTTTCTACGTCTAACCAAACATCGCCAGCACGCGCATCACCTTTGTAGCTATCTGGTAAGTATGAATAGCCACGTGTGTTCGCTTGCTGGTTTGCGCCAAATCGAATTTGTGCATTGTCGCCAGCCTCTACAAAAGTGATGCCAATTTGCTGTTGCAACAAGTTCAATACATCTTTCACAATCTGTTTCTGCGTCGCGTCAAAGGCTGTGAAACCAGTGCCATTTTCTCCGCCGGATGCTGGCTTCTGTGACATGAATCCGTAGGTCAAGCTAACAGGAGTACCATATTTACCTGACTGCCAACCCGTTGCACCTCGCAGAAGATATTCCGAACCAAGTTGTGAAAAATCAATGAATGTCTTGGCCCAAGTCGCTTGGCCTTGCAACAAAAACTGCTGAACAGTTGGGTTCGCAGTTGCGAGCGCCTTCAAATCATATTCAGTGGACTTGCGTGTGACGTTGTTCCAAAATGAAAGCCGTTCGATGTTGTCTAGTTGATAGATCGCGTTTGGAAAAGAAGTGAAGTAATAGCTGGCCTTGGCACCACCATTTGCAAGCGTTAAGACAATATTGCTAAGACCTGTATCTGGTAGACCTACTGTCGCCAAATCTTCACCGCCCCTGCCATCCAAATAAACCAATGACGAAGAATTGCTCCAAGGCGAGCCCAAATAAAATGAGTCACTGGTGGATGTACCAAAACCTTGATCACCATTGTTCTTAAATCCATGAACTTGGTGAAACCCAACGAAAGTGTCGCGGCCTCCAAAACCGTCCAAGGCAAAGCCAGCTTCTAGGTCCACATAAATTGCATTTTGACTTGACCAATACCAAAGCGTGACGTGATTGCCCGAAACACCCGGCGCTAATTTAAAAACGTCATTGCCAGCATCACCTGCAGCTGTCGTGCTGCTTTGCAGTGTTATTTCATCGTCACCCGCGCCTGCTTCAAAAGTGTCACCACTTTTAACAGTCACTACATCTTTACCAGCTGTACCTTTTAAGTTAGCCATCGTGCAATTCTCCTAACGCCATGAGGCTTAAAGGTAACCAATCGTCTTGGTTGAAAAGTTAGCCAAATTAGGCATCACAGCTTGTATTTCTGTTGGTGTTAAACCAAACCAACGGAACGCATCAGACATGAATTGATCTGAAGAAAATTGTGGCAACCATTGACCACGTTTGGGGTTGTAAGAAGATGCGTCGTCTGGGCCACCGGTTTGAAGGGTTGGGAAAGTATTCCCATAAACCTTACCGCCCAACACGGGTCCACCTAAAACAAACCAATGGTTACCCCAAGCATGGTCTGAACCTGCACCTGCTGCAGGATCTAAGGTTCTTCCGAACTCGCTCATCACAAGTGTCAGCACTTCATTGTTCATGCCAGCTGCTTGCATGGATGTGTCAAATGCGGTCAGGCTGTTTGCAACGTCTGCAAGCCTGACTTCCAAGCCAGGATTGTTGGTGTCCGTGGAAAGTTGTCCAGCATGTGTGTCATAACCGCCATCCTGCACAAGGTAAATTTGCCTTCTGGCGCCCGCTTGCTTGCTGTAAGGAATGTGGCGTGCCAAATAACTCAGATCTCTACCGATTTGCGCATCTGGAAAATTTCCAACGGGCGCTGGGCCTTGGCTTTGACCTTTGGCAAATTCGACAGTGTCCAAATAGGCCGTGCGCATGCTCCTAGAAAATTCATAGTCATAGGCATTGCTTGATTGCAACCTGCTGGCCCACTCCACTCTTTGTCGCATCAAATTGTTAGGTACATCTAACTGGGCATTTCCCCAGTTGGCGCCAGCTCTGCTGTCAGCCAGACTTAGCGCTGTGTTGTTGCCTCTCACGGCTGTGTAATCTCTTGCCATGGCAACCAAAGGCTGAAGCGTTTTGAGTTCTGAAGACAAAACATCTAAAGCTCGCCCACCCCAACCTGTCGTGTCTTCATCACCCATCCAACCTTGAATCCAGGCTTCTTGCTCAGCGTGAGAGCCCATGAAGGGTGGCAATTTTGCAGTGTTATTGCGGAATTGATCAATTGTTGTAGGCTGGATCAATGCGCCAGCGTTTGCAACTACAGCCAATCTCTTTTGCTCAAACAAAGTAGCAAACGGACGACTGGCTGGTGACAAGGCAAATTGATGCCCTATGTGCGAACCCGACAGCCGAACCAAACTGTCTTTGGGAAGTGCAAGAGAGGGGCGTGCTTTTTCGTAATCGTTAAAAGCGCCATCAACCGGAATAAGAATGTTGTTGCCGTCATAGCCGCCTGACAGGAAGACTATCACGATGGTTTTGTAATCAGCTGCCTGCACCTTTTGAATGGATGCCATCGTAGCTGTTAAACCTGCAAGCGAAACAACACCGGCGTGCTGTAAAAAATGTCTACGGTTCATCATTTTGATACTCCAAATATTGGGGTAAGTGATGCCATGTCAAGCATCGCGCCAGTCAACGACAAGGCATTTGTTCGTGCGTAGTAGTTTTTGTGCGCATCAATAATGCTTTTGGCAACCGATGCTGGAATGGCGCCACGGAAATAACGCTCGCTCATCAAATCCATTAACTTTTCATCAGATATTGCTGCAGCAGTTTTAAACGCATTCACATCGCAACCTGCATCAACTAACAATGATTCGCTGGGGAACTGATTTCTAAACATGTTCATGCGAGTAGAAAATTCGTTCGAATTCAACATCTTTTGTTCAGGCGCTAGCACGTTGGTACCTTGCGTCCGATGATTGGGGGGGTAAAAGCCAAATACTGAATAAGCATGAAATGGTCTTTGATTATTGGGCGTCCAAGTTTCAGTTGCATTCCAATGCGCCTTCATGGCACTGCGGCATCCCAAACCTCGAATTCCGCTGGTGAAAATCAAAACAGGCTCTTTGATGCGTCCAAAGTTGGCAGTACTTTTTGACGGAACATCGCCTACCCTTGCCTCTGGATCCAACAAAATTGCTGTCACTACTTTGCCTAAGTTACCTTTTGTGTCTTTGAAAACAGTGGCCACTCTTTCCAAGTACGCAGGAGAAGGATCGCTGGTTGTCATGCCTTGAATTAGCCGAAGCGATATGAATGGCGCCGTATTGGGGTGATTGATCAAAATTTCAATCACGCTGTCCAAATCTTTGTAAGCATCTTGACCAGCCGGAATTGTTTTACCAAGCACCACTTTGGAATCTGTGTCGTGTTGATCGGGCCACTGCGGCGCCATGGGTTTTCTAAAGTTAGCCCAATTCGAGCCTTTCCTTTGAACTTGTGGCTCTGCCCATTTCCAGCCTGTGAGGGCCCTTGAAATCTCGATCACATCTTTTTGCGAATAGGTTTCTAGAGGCTTGCCACTGGCATCTTTTTTAATGGTTCCGTTCATGTTCAATTGAACAAGGCCCACAGAAAACAGCTGCATCAACTCACGGCCATAATTTTCATTCAATTGGTCGCGGCGATTTTGAAAGTTGTCTAGGTACTCGCCCATTGCCGCATGCTTGGACATCGCTCTTAACAAGTCTGCATAGTTGCCAAAAGCATGGGTCTGCAACATGTTAAAAAATTCAATGCCCCCCAATGGTGGTACTTTGCGGGTTGATACCACCAAGAAATTAGACAGAATCCAACTGGTTCTTAACCTGAGTTGATCATCCCCGGCCACAAATGCGTTGTAAGTACTTGAATTGACAAACTCATTCATCCTTTGACCAATGGGTCGCTCAAGGTTCAAGTCATATTCAACCAGTTCTTCTGGCGTTGTAAATGTGGTTGCTGGAAGCGCCAATTGCGCTGCTACCCAACTCTCCATGCCCATTGCTTTCACCTGGGCTACAGATGCTGGTGATGGCCCCATTGCTGCTTGTTCCAAGAACCGTGAAGCGGCATAGTGCGTCACCTTGGTATTTGCATTGCTAAAAACGGCAGTGACCTGCCCCGTCAAATTGGCCATCAACGAAGCATCACCGCCACCACAACTCGAAAGCATCGCAATGACAGGTAGCAGCGAAACTTTTCGCCAAAATGCACATACAGTTTTTTTTGTCATGAAAGTTTCCTGACTCAAGTCGGCATAGAAAAGGAAAGCCCAGTGGTGGCCAAGCCCACCAAAGCCGGCGCTACAGGGTTAAGTGAAAGCTCAGAGGCAACCACCGCCAAGCTTTCAATCGAATACGTTTGGTTCACAATCAAATTCACAAAGCTGGCTTTGTCTTGCGCATTGGGCACTGCACCTGTCAGTTGCACAAACAAAAAGTCAACCACCTTACCAGGGTCTGAGGCATCGGCGCCCAGGCGCACATTGAGGGCGGCTTTCATAAGCAAGTTTTGTGTGTAGTTTTGGCGCTCTAGCAGGTCCAAGCAAATGCCCACGTAGTTGGGCAAAGCCACGGCGTCGGCGCCAAACACCAAGCCCAAAGTTTTGGCTGCTACGCCGGCGTTGCCATCTAGGTCAAACGCCAAGCCTTTGTCTTTGAATTGAAGGCGCTCAATGTTCAGCAGCCAATCGGCACCTTCACTGAAGTTTGCACTGCTCACTTCAATGCCCGACACATCGGGCTTAACCACGTAATCCGCTTGGTTGCCGGTATAGGTTACGGTGTCAACCCCCGGCCCCCCATCAAAGTTATCTTTACTGGGCGTACTTGCAAACGTGTCCGGAATTTCAAGGCTGACCACTTTGTCTGAAAACTCAATGGCTTCTACGTTGCGCAGCACCAGTTTGTCGCTTCTGGAGGCGCCAGAAACGGCGTCTAAATAAGTGGTGCCCTGGAGGGTGTTGAGGTTGAACTTGCTGGCGGGCCAAAACACGTACACGGTGTCAAAGCCTTTTTTGCCATCAATGAAGTCTGAGCCACCCAAGGGACGGATGTAGTCATTTTGATCAGAGCCCACAATCACTTCTGCGCCCTTGTCCGTCTTGCCCACAATGGTGTTTACCGCACTGCTCAAATGTCACTCCATTCAAATTTCATGTATTTATAACATTTGTAAACACTATCAGTTTTTCAATTTCAAATAGTCATAAAAAAACCCTGCAGGCTTTAAAGCTGCAGGGTTTTCAATCTAGGCAGGTCAGCGCAAAAGGTTCAAGACCCACCAATACCCGTCACACCCGTAGCTACCGCCGTAATGGGCACGGTTACCAGCACGCTATCGGCTTTGCCGTCGTTCACCACCAAGCTGGCCACATACACACCAATAGTGTCTGCCGTAAAGGTGGGTTTTGCTAAAGTCGCAGAAGACAAAGCTGCTGTACTGCCTGTTGGCTTGGTTGTAAGTACCCACTTATAGGTCAACGTATCGCCATCTGCGTCGGTACTTGCTGTGCCGTCCAAAGTCACCACACTGGCGGCATACACGGTTTGTGCGCTACCCGCATTGGCAACAGGCAGGGTGTTCAAGGGCGCAGCCACAATGCGTGAGCTTGCAACGGTACCATTCACCTTGCCGTCGTTCACGGATAGGCCCGCCACATAAGTGCCTGAAATATCTGCTGTAAAAGTGGGCTGCGCATCGGTGTCTGAAGACAAGACCGCAGCGCTGCCTGTGGGCACAGACAGCACCCATTTGTAGGTCAACGCATCGCCGTTGGCGTCTGTGCTGGCCGTGCCGTTCAGGGTCACCACGCTGCCCGTCACCACCGATTGGTTGGCGCCAGCATTGGCCACGGGTGCCACGTTGGCACCCGACACGTTGATGGTGGTGGCCACCACATCGCTGTCAATTTTGCCGTCGTTCACCACCAAGCTGGCCACGTAGGTGCCAGAAGCATCGGCTGTAAAGCTGGGGTTGAACACGGTGGCTGATGACAAAGTGGCCGTGCTGCCAGCAGGTTTGTAAATGATGGCCCACTTGTAGGTCAGTTTGTCGTTGTTGCCATCGGTGCTGCCAGATCCGTCCAAGTTCACCACGGTGCCAATGCCCACGTTTTGGTTAGCGCCCGCATTGGCCACGGGGGTGACGTTGGCAGTGTAGGCTGTGACGGTGGTTGCGGTTAGCACGCTGTCTACCTTGCCGTCGTTGACGGTCAGTCCCAGCACGTAGGTGCCCGCCAAGTCGGCCGTGAACTTCGGATTGGCCGAGTTGGGAAACAACAAGGTGGCCGTGCTGTTGGTGGGCTTGGTCAGCATGCTCCAGCGGTAGGTCAGCGGGTCGTTGTTGGAGTCGGTACTGGCCGAGGCATCTAAATACACCACCGCGCCAGAGGGTACGTTTTGGTTCACACCCGCATTGGCCACCGGGGCAGAGTTGGCATTGGAAGCAACAACAGTGGCCAAGGTGGCTGTGCTGCTCAATTGGCCGTCGTTCACCACCAAGCTGAAGGTATAGGTGCCCGCTAGGTCAGCCGTAAAAGTAGGCTTGGGCACTGTGGTGGACGACAGCACGGCCGTGCTGCCGGTGGGCTTAGAAGCCACCACCCACAAGTAAGTCAAGGCATTGTTGTTGGCATCGGTGCTGGCACTGCCGTCCAAAGTCACCAAGCTGCCTACCGCAATGTTTTGAATCACGCCAGCATTGGCAATAGGCGCCACATTGGCGTCACTGGTCTTGCAATTTGCCACACTGCCCAGCAAGGCACCCAGTGAGGCATTGCAAGCCCCATCGCCCCCACCACCACAGGCCACCAGCAAAGGCAGCAGCCCCGCCACTGCAAAAGACTTGGCATACAGACTGAATTTGTTCATGGTGTGGACAGCAAAGGTTATTGGTTCAAAGAGGCAAGCGATTTAGCAAATTAACTCGGCTATTTACTCACAAGCCGGGTGCGTAATGTCAATGTTCTCAGGATACTTCAAGCCCGTGGCATTGAGAACATCCACAGCGGCGCCAATGACGCCACCCGCCAGCACATTGCCCGCCATGGCCCAAGTGGGCATGGGCATGGCCGACACCGTAAAACGCTGCGTGGTGGGCGCCTTGCACGTAATTTCTAGGCTGCTGCTTGAATTGCTCACCACAAAGGTGGCCGGTGCCGTAAAGCTCCAGCGGCCAACATCGTTCTCTGCATAGCAGGTGGCTTTGACGGTGCGGGTTTTGCACATCAAGCGCACCGTCACCTTTTGTGTGTCCTCGTTCAGAAAACTGGCACACCCCGACAGGCCAAAGGCCAGCAACAGCACCGTGGCCCAGGCCAGTGGCCGCTTTCGTTCAGGGAAGTTCATCATGGGTGCATTTCAAAAAAGTTTGACCTCCCTGATTCGACAGTACTAGCCACAACTTGAGGGCAGCCGAGGGTTAGCAGGCTTACTTGGTGGGCAACAAGTGCGCCACGTCATACGTCAGTGCATGCGGCTTGCTAAGCAGGTTGATCAAAATCATGGCCCTGGCCTCGCCGTCTTCTTCCAGGTACACCGCCTCCAGGCCCTTGAGTGGCCCATCGGCCACCACCACCGTGTCGCCCGCCTTGAACATCCTTTGAACAGGCACCTCAGACTGCTGCCGCATGCCCTGCACCCACGCATCGGGCACCCTGGCAGGCGTGGTGCCAAAGCGCACCAGGTGGCTAACGCCTTTAGAAGAGCGCACCACCGACAGGTCTTGCATTTGCTCCGTTAAGCGCAAAAACATGTACCGGCTGAACAGCGGCTCTGTGACGGTTTGCAGCTTGCCCCTGCGCACCTTTTGAATGCTCAGCATGGGCAGGAACACCTCAAAGCCCTGGTTTTCTAGGTTCTCCTTGGCCCGCAGCTCAGAGCGTGGCTTGCTCTGCACCACGTGCCAAGAGGGGGCCAAAATTTCTGCAGAGACAGGGGCATTCATGGGCCAATTTTAAAGCCCCAATGCAAAGCTCAGCGCTTTTCCTTCACTTCTTGGGTGAATTAGCGGCTCTGCACAGCCAAAGTAATGGTGATGTCCTCTAGGGGCACATCGGCATAGCCGAACCTCACGCCAGTGGCTTGCGCGGCAATGGCGTCTGCCACCTCCATGCCCTGCACCACCTTGCCAAACACGGCATAGCCTGGGTTGGCCGCGTTTTTGTAATCCAAAGACAGGTTGTCTACCAGGTTGATGAAAAACTCCGACGTGGCCGAGTTGGGCACATTGGTTCTGGCCATGGCCAGCGTGCCGCGCAGGTTGGACAAGCCCTTGTTGGACTCCAGCTCAATGGGCCCAACCGATGCCGTGCGCTTGAGCATGCCCGTGGTATAACCGCCCCCCTGCACTACAAAACCCGCAATCACCCGGTGAAACAGCAGGTCCTTGTAGAAGCCACTGCCCACGTAACTCAAAAAGTTGTTGGTAGAAATGGGCGCCTTGGCCGGGTCAAGCTCCAAGGTAATGGCGCCCTTGCTAGTGACCAAGGTCACCTGTGGGTTGGGTACAGTTACAGTGGTTGAATAGACGACCTCGCCCTCAGCCGTTTTAAGTGTCAGGGGTATGTCGCCCACGGTCTTGGGAATGCAATTTAAAACCAGCATGTCAGTGGTACTGCTAGTCGCAAAGCTGGAGTTGGTGCAAGCCCCACCCGTGTCCACCACCAAGGACGAGCGCAGGTCCTTGCCGCCTAAGTACACGGTAGCGGTTCGGCCGTAGCTGATGGACTGCACCTTGACTGCCGTAACCACTGGCAGAAAGCCAGTACTGCCACCGCAAGCAGAAAGCAAGCTCACCACAAGCAAAGCAGAAGCAAAAGACCCAAATACTGTGAACAATTTCATAGACATTAATGTAATGCCTTGCGCTGGGATAACAAGAATTCGCCATCAATGCGAAGCGCCAAACTGTCGATGTCGCTTTTAGACACGCCAACCGCCTCAAAATGCGCTTGCCAAGTGTTAACAACATCAATCACCCGCTTCACCTCCACAGAAGCCTCCGCAGCAGAAAAACCAAACGCTTCACACTCCGACATAGCATTCACCAAAGTGGCATCTTTGCCATGCACCCCACAAATGAACTCCTGAAACCCCTGGCCGGAGTTTGTGGGAAGCAAATCATAAGCAGGCGCCAATTTAATCTGGCTATTTTCAAAAGGCTGTAGAACCAGCAAGGTGTGGTTCTTTTCATGGTCATCGGTGTTGTCCATCAAGATGCTGAACACCATGCGCCTGAATAACTCTTGCGCGTCTTTTAAATGGGTGTTGTTTTGATTTACGCCATCGCGCCTTAGCAATCGGGCCAACGCGGGGTAACTCATTTGGGGCTCTTGGCCCAATAGTGTGGAAGCCCGCAACGCAGTACCTGCCGAGAGGCAATGAATACGCCGACCTTGCTCTCTGTCAAAACGCTTTATGGCCAAGGCATGAAAACCTGCCAACTTGATCACTTGCGTTTGAGCCACCGT
>JACCDX011319861.1_pt1 | contig 13033 bp, 33 predicted proteins | sample 7449681 | NCBI WGS metagenome assembly JACCDX01 (sample SAMN15323450, study PRJNA562643) | freshwater metagenome | isolation source: river surface water | place: USA:Blue River Watershed | collected 2017-08-18
GCCGACGAATATGAAGCAGCAGAGCTTGCGAATTCTCGTCCGTCTATCGAATGGAATCAGATCCAGATCGATGATGAGATCGAAGCAACAGATGTATTCTTAGATGATGATACATTAACAGATCTACAACTTAATATGTAAGGCGGAAGGTATTGACCAAACTGGCAATATCTTATATAATAAATAAAACAACTATCTCTTGAAAGGGGATTAACAATGGCAACAAAGCGTGAATATCTAAAGTCAAAGGGCATTACAGTGGGAGCCCGTGGTCGTTTCTCTGCAGCAGCGAAGCAAGCTCTGTCGGAGGCAGCAACCCAGGGAGTTACATTCGAGGCGGAGAAGCCAACTCCTAAGAAGTAACTAATCAATCATTGGGGGCTGGCCAAGTGTCAGCCCCTTATGATATAATCCATGAACAACTCTATATAGGAAAGGCGGACTATGCAAACCAAGGAACAGAAAATCGGAGAACTTCTAGCAAACTCAGTAGAAGACCACTTCTTCAATCCTGCCGCTCTAGGCAGATATCTAGCAGAACAACCTATCTACACCATGGACCGTGTTATGGAGGTCGTGGCGTGGGTTATAGAAAAGCAGGCACGGCGGTATGAAAGAGAAATAGAACAAAACGGGGTTGTATCAGAAGGCCTTGCCCTTGCTTCCAAGTTAGACCAAGTAATAGATAAGATAAAACTAAAGAACAAGTTCGAACATATCAAGTTACCTTAATTAAATATATCTAGCCCAAATTATCCACAGGTTTATCCACAACCTGTGGATTTTTTGTGGAAAAAATGTGGGCCATATTTCGCTTTTACGACCATGTATAAAAAATCCCTGAAAATCTCAGAATATGAGATATATATAAATGATTATCTATCTGAATATACATAATATAGATCAAAATGTATGGCAAATCTGTCAAAATTGTGGGCCAAATTTGTCGTTTACGACGACATATAAAATGCCCCTGAAGCCTTGACAATATGAATTATATATGCTGCTATTGACAGATATGGATCAATATGCTTCATATGGAGCAAAGTGGAGGATTACGGAGTAAAATGGGGGATGCCCCATTACACATATAATATCTATCTAATTAAATAGTAATAATTAGTAGTTAATTAGTAGTATATTTTTCCTAAGATGTGTTCTAGAATATGCCAAATAAGGCTCTAGAAGGCCATTAGAGGCATGTTAGATGGAGGGGGGAATAAAGAGCTATCTACCTATTTGGTCCAAATACAGGAGTAATCACAGGATGTGAATCATCCTCATCTGACCATTTGCCTGTAGAGTATCCAATCTCTCTACTTGGCTCTAATTCTGGATCTTTGTCTATATCCTCTGTAAAGTCTATATATTGTTCTAGGTTATCTAGGAATCCCATCACAGACTTCCTTCCGCCTCGATTTTAAATCCATGCTCTCTATCGAATAGAACATAATCCATATTGACTACATCAAATGTCTCCTTGAATAAAGATATAACTCTATCTAATTCTAGTTGACCACAAGTATAGAGATCAAATTGAATCAATCCTGGATCTACCTCATCCCAGATATGAAAGGCTATATGGCTAGTTTCTATCATTACGATAGCTGTTAAGCCCTTATTGCCGTCCTTATCTACATAGGCAGCGAATGGGCCTTTAATAATCTTCATGTCGATCTTCTCGACTAAATCCTGCAAGAAGGCAATCGCTGCGGACTCTTCTTTCATCGGCGATTTCACTTTAGCGTTTACTAATAGGTGCTTATGGTATAACATGTTATTCTCCTTAATTAAATAATGATAATTGTTCTATATTCTTAGTCGACTGCTTTCCTAGTAGTATCTCTACTATATCGTGAAATCTATCGAACTCACATACATTTCTACCAAAGTTAGCAAACCTTGTGCAGATAACTATATTCTCTTTTGTATAGTCTCCATTTACATCGATCTTGTCAATGGATGGAGCTAATGGATGTTTAGGCATCCAATCTTTATGGTCTTTATATAATAGTGTTATATCTAGAGGTATATTAAACCAATAACACTTCCCGCCCTGTTTCTCCCAGATATCCGCCAAATCTTCTGGGGTTACATATATTTTAGCAGGGATCCATTCCTGAGAGGATGGACCTGATGCTCCACCTACTGAGGATCCAGTCTTCTCCATTCTTCTCTTATTCGTGGAAGAATTAATTACTGTCCAGTTTCCCTCAGAATCCTGGCGTACACCATTCGATAGAATAGTTGACCACAGCTTATTAAAGTGGTCTCTGGCCATTAGCCATCTCTTCAATTGATAGGATTACACCCATAAGATCATGCTCTGGTATATCGTTAAAGTAATATTTATTACCTTCGATACTCCAGCCTCTCCAGCCATCTCCCTCATCCCAAAATGCTGACGCAGTCTTCATGGACTCTGGATCCTTCATGGTTCTATTAATTGAGTTATAGAAGTTAACCTCTGTAAATAAGGCTTCTCTAAAGCCAGTCCATTTAAATAAAATACTAACAAGTTTATCTATCATTTCTTCACCTTCGGTTTCGGCATTCTCTCTGTGATTAACTCTATGGCTTTATCTAAGCCACCAGTAGATTCAAATATTTGAATGAGTTGCTTTCTTTCCCATGCCACCGCTTTCTGGCATCCGCTACATGGACATGCCCAATCGCCTCTAGCGGGTGTCTGTGTAGGATCAGCCATTCTTTAACCTTTCAAATAGATCAGCGTTCTCTTCAAATACCTGCTCTATGATACGCTTTAGACGCAATGATCTGTCAAGATCATATTCTTCGTCAAATTCTACAGAATTCATCTCTCTACTTTCGCCGCACTTTTCGCTTTCACTATGTGGTCTAATGACCAGTGAATTGTCTCCATATGTATGTAGTTATCTCTATGGTAGCATATACACCTACTAGTTGTAAACAAATATTAGCGAATATGTTTACTAATGAATACCCGTCCGCTTTTCTTTCAATCTCTTCTAGTACATCTAATCTGGCCATCTCAGCTCTCCGTCCTTGACAAAGACTAGGCCAAGAGAGTCTCCTGCATTTAATTCAAGATCGGATACTCCTAGTTGCGCCCATCCCCATCGTGGGAATAAGTTAATTAAACTAAACTTTTCTTTAACTATTATAGCCCAGTAAGCATTCTCTGCTGGCATGTTTTTACAATCTTCTATCTCAGGGCCTGGAAGATCCTCTACACGGCATATTACATCAAGGCCGTACCTGTCTGTACCATCTAGCTTTATTCCGCCGTCTCTTAGTATGTCTATGGCGTAGGCTTTCTCTGCTGGAATACAGTTGATTACTTTTTTATCTTTATTTAAAGATGCATAGTCAACATATAGATTTACGCAATCTGAGTTGTTGGATATATTTATAAAACCTAATGCTCCAACAATTATAATCAATGATAAGACTACCCTACTTCTCATGCTTTGGAACCCAGAGCTTCTCCTTGTCTTTGTTGTGGTACCGTGCCATAACAAACAATAGATCTGATAATCTATTTAGATAAACTGGGATGTTGCGATTAATCTTAAAATCATCATTGTGTTCGTGTATCTCTATTGCCATCCAAACATCTCTTTCGGCCCGTCTAACAATAGTTCTAGCATTATGTAAAGAGCCTGTAGGAAGCACAAATGAATTTAAAGGTTCTAGATGCTCATTATAGTCATCTATAACATTTTCTAGATATGTTACTCTATCTTGTGATATAGTCATTGACTTTGATCCAGCTAAGTCTGCCCCAAGATCAAATAAGTCGTTCTGAATTCTTTCAATTATGTCGTTGTAATATTCTGTAGCCATCCCTATTGCAGAGTTGGCTTCATCTACTGAACCTATAGCTTGAACGATAGGGCTAATCTTACTTGTACGTACATTATTAGCTAATGACGTACCACCATCATCACCAGTCTTTGTGTAAATTCTAGTTAAATGAATAGACATTATTTCCTATTTTTCAAGCTTAGCCATAATGTGTTTATGGTTAATTAATAAATATTTGTTAGAGTTATCGTCTTCGATCTCTGTGCCTGAATGATCTGGGAAATAAACTACATCTCCAATATCAAGCTCTGGGATAGGGATCAAGTCGCCCTTGTAATTAACCTCGCCAGCACCCATGTCAACAATAGTTCCAGACTTAGGCCCAGAATCATTAAATGCTGCTGAAATAACTAAGCCAGACTTAGTTTTCTTATCTGCTTCTTCTGTCTTAGTAATTAGTAGCATACCACCAATAGGTTTAATCATTTTCTTCCTCGTCTGCTTCAAATAGATCATAGTCAATATCTTTTAGTTGACCAAGGCTGTTGTATGTTACATATGCAATTGCAGCAAGGGCTAGCCCAAGGCTAATTAATGTAATTGTTTTCTTATTCATTATTCCTCAAATGATGATTGTGTAAGTGGAAGAAGATTATCATATCTGCGCTTCCATGTTTCTGCTTTATCTTCCGCCTGTAGCCAATGATCTTTCATTATCTGTTCTCTTTCATAAGATTCGTTCAACAGATGTTGAAGATTATTTAATCTTTCAGACTCAGGAACATTTGTTGCTCTAGCAGTTCCTACTGAAATACCAATAATAAATGATGCTAGGTTTAGCATTAAATCCCACATATCCGCCTCTTTCTCTTTCCCTAATTATATAGGAGAGTCCAGGGTTTTGTCAATAGAATCATCTATTGTTCTGCTGTGTTCTTTATCACAGCTCCCGCACTCTTTACACATATTGCTCCAATAAAGATCCCCACCAGCCCTTGTTAGGGCTTGGCGGGGAATACTTATTTATACTTTCTTAGGCTTTGTTTTCTTCTGCCCAAGGATGGTCTCTCTACGAATACCATGCTTGTTTGTGTCGATCTTTGTTGCTGGTCTTGGACCATTAACTCCTGATCTAAACTTGCCCTGCGATGGATTTTTTCTTCCTACTTCTTGTGAAGTTACTGCACCTGATGGTGTATTATTTGGAGGAGTATCCATTCCTGTACCATTATTCATTAATAAATCTTTCTCTTTGTTCTGGAGTTGCTGTCATGTTTAATGTTAAACCTGCTTCTCCATCTCGTGCAACATTTAGCATGCCACCTGGAATATTATTAATTCCAGTTTCGCTTCCAAATGCTTCGCATCCGCATTCAACGCACACTATTACTTACCACCGTTGCCAAGACCTGCGTTGTCTTGTGATGACTTGTCTGTTGCTGGATACGCTGGCTTTGGAGCCTCCGTGTAATTTGCTGCTGGGACATTATTAGTTGTCATTTTATTCTCCTATAGGGTTTTATTTAGATGGGTCTAGAATGCCACCTATATACCTATTATAGCATTTATCAGTTTCTGTATCTTTGATGCCAACAGTCTTCGCAAATAGTAATATACTTGGTTTCTGTTGAGGTTAGGCGGGTTGCAGTATTATTACAACCCGCCATTTCGCAAACTTCTTCTAAGGACATTACTTCTTTTTAGTAGTCTTATTAGGGGCAGTCTTCTTAGCAGGAGCTGTTTTCTTGGCTGGTGCTGTCTTCTTAACTACCTTCTTCTTTGGTGCTGCAGCCTTCTTTGTTGTCTTTTTCACGACTGTTACCTTTCTTTCAAATCGAGTGCCTTCTTGAACAAGGCCATCCCCGTCTTTGTCCACAGCGTTATAATTAAATCCTTTAATTTCTGCTGGGAATAGAAATTGTTTTAACTTCTCTAACATTTATTTCCTATCTATTTTATAAGTAATATAATCTACCACTTGTTTTGGAGTCCACTCTTCTGGGAACTCAAAATTATTTATTTGATCTATTATCGATTGAGTATACTTCCTTTGAAAGTAACCTTCTAACTCGTAGATCTCATCTTGTGCCATATCTTATTCTATCATTTATATGTCAATGGGGCAAGGTTTCCCCTGCCCCACGAACATAATTTGTTTTACTTCTTAAGTGTTACCTTAAGCTTAGGGAACTTAGCGTTCCACTTTTTAGCAAGAGCATTGTACTCTGCTACGTATGTAGCACGAGCAAGGTCTGCTGCTGCCTTATCAGTGATAGCCTTTGCCTTAAGAGCATCGATTTCTACCTTTGCTGCTGCAAGAGCTGTCTCTGCTGTCAACTTAGCAGCGTTTGCTGCTGCAAGCTGAGTTGTAAGTGCTGCTAGGTCTCCAGCCAAATCACGAACTGCGATGATCTTTACAGATGATGCAGAAGGTGTGCTGAATCCTGTAACTGCTGCTGCCATGTCTGCTGATGCAGCATAGAAAACAATTGTTACTGGACCTGTTGCTGGCGCAACAAACTTAACGTCTGCTGATCCAAAGTTTGTAAGTGTTGCTCCTGTTGTTACAGTTACTGTATCAAGAGTTGCACCGTTAGCAATTGCATTAAGAGTCTTTCCAGAAATCTTGTTTCCGAATACGTCCTGTGCTGTTGCTGTTACTGTTACAGATGTACCTGCTGGAGCAGAATCTACACCAGTTACGGCGATCTTATCGATAAGAGTAGACTGTCCTTGTAGGTAATATGTTACAGTTGAGCCAAGATTTGTGATTGACACAGAGCTTACTGCTGTCGTTTTAGTATATACATAAAACGTTGCTGTTGTTCCTGTACCAACATTCTGTGTCCATGTTGCTGAACCTGAAGATGCTGTTACTGGTGCTGTAGAAGTTGCAAAAGCTGGAACTACTACTGCATTAGTTGCTGAAACAGTTACTGCTGTTCCTGTATCAACTGTTACTACGAACTCAACTACATCTAGTGAGTCAACAGAGTTGTCTGTTGGAACTGGAATTGTAATTGGTGAAGTTGCTGATGTTCCAGCAGACTGTGTTGTCCATGTAGGGCTTGCTACCGTACCAGTATTCTTCTTTACAGAAGTTACTACCATCGGAGCAGCACTTGCAGGTGTTGCTAGTGTACCCATTGCAACGGCTGCAACCATTGCTAGAGCGATTTTCTTAAATGACTTCATTTAACTTATTCTCCTTAATTTATCCACCTCTAGATGAGCGTGGAATTCTAGTTTGTGTACGAGTTCCGCCATTGAGACGGAGAGTGGTTATCCTCTATGCTTTTCTTCATATCAATGTCTTCGTACATACGAACAACGTGTGTGCAGGGATCTTGACCTTCATCAAATTCTGCATACTCTTGTTCAGACATTGGTAGTCCATCGTGTGTGTAACATACAGGAGGTCCGCACCAACCTTTTTCTATGCCGTATGTAATCCATTCGTCAAATGTCATATCCACTCCGCCAACTCTCTAAGAATTGCATGCTTGGGTTTTGCGCCAATCACGGTATGGACTGGATTTCCATCCTTAAATAATACCATAGTCGGAATTGAATGTACAGAGTATTCTGCTGTTTTTACAGGATTCTCGTCAATATTTAACTTACCGACTGGTAGACCCTTAGACTCAGAGATTTCATCTAGGATGGGAGAGACTCTTTTACAAGGCCCACACCATTCCGCCCAGAAATCAATAAGGATAAGATTATTTTGGTCTAGTACCTCTTGAAAGCTTTCATCATTTACTATCACTTTGCCTCCACATGTGTTGGCCAATAGTAATTGCATGAATCGCAACACGTATATCCTAGATCACGATAATCTGCATAATCACTATAGAAGTAATATTTTTCTGGATCTTTCTCAAATAGTCTTCCTTTGTGTGTGTAATGAAGATTATTGTCTCCAAGCCACCATGGTTCGTCTGACTCTAGTAGCATGAAATGATCTTGATATATCTCATCAAACTGAGCCCTTGTACTATTTTTATATCCACGAAGAATGATTTCTTTAATGATTGCTTCATTATACATGAATAGCCAGTCTTCATGGCCATCCCACATTTTAACTGCAGGATGATTTTTCCATGCGCCAGAACTATATAGTCCAGCTAAAGACTTTAGTATTTGTAGGTTTTCTACGCTTTGCTTGATAAGACGCTTACGATCTAAATGCTTTGCGGTCTCATCAAAGTCCGCCTCTGGTAAGAATGTTTGCATGATACCTATTCTACTAAATAACTAGAACCTAGTCAACACTTGGTTCGTTTTTTAATTCTTCTGCTGCCTCATTAAATTTATCCATAAATCTTTGAATTACGAATAACGTTGTTTCTTTTGAATTTAACCCAATTGCTCTAGATGATTCTTCAGTTTGATCTTCTGCTGGAATTGCATTCCAAAGCTTTTGGTATAATTCAACTGCAACATCTTCAATGATGCCTTCAAGTACTGTTTGCTGGTTACCCATTTAGTGCTCCACTCAGATTAATTAGCTTCCCGCTCTTAATAATAGAGTTAGAAGTTGGCTCAGATGTTTTAGAAATTAATTCGTATATCTGATCATATGTTAAGTTTGGCTTGGCTGCTTTGATTGTAGCCCAAGATGTTGCTGCTATTACTGTAGAAGCAGAGGTACCAGCAACGTTTATTTCTTTACCGCCCACTGTTACTGCCCTAGTTGTTCCAAGAGCAAAGAAATCGGTTAGAAGTGGGTCGTAGTTTCCATAGATAGCAATTGTCTTAGTTGGCATAGTTGCGCCAACTGCTATTGCTTGAGGAATACATGCTGGCCAATCAATCTTAGAATAGTTTCTTGAGTTTCCAGTTGGAAAAAATACTGGAATTCCAGCATCTGCAAGTAACTTGATCTTTGATTCTGTAATTGGAGTCTTGTTACAATAATTTGCTGCAGTAGAGGTATTTCCTTGACTTTGAGACATTGAAACAGCTTGAATATTCAGCCTGTCTTTGTTCCTAATAACCCAGTCTAATGCATTGTAAACAGTCGCTTCTCCAGTTGCTTGACGAAGCCCCTTAGAATTAGCGCCAACAATTCGCACAAATACAATTTTTACATTTGGATTTGTAGCAACTGCAAGGGATGCCATTTCTGTGCCATGACTGAAACCATTTTTAGAAATCCAATCTGGCTTAAGTACGGAAGCATTCTGTCCTTCCATTTCATTTAAACCGTTTGGACATGAAGACCATTGTGTAACACAAGCTTCATAAAGAATTCTATCTTTAAAAATAGGCAGTGAATTATCTAATGCTGTATCTAAAATAGCAATAACTGGTGTTCCAACTGTTCTGTTGGACAAATTTGCCGCATGAGCGGTTGTAGGTATAATTAGTGTAAGGGACAATAAGAGCCCTGTAAGTTTTTTATTCATAGAGTAATAATACTAAATGCTATAGATCTTGTCAATAGTATTATTTATCTTTATTTAGCTTAGCCGTATACCATTTTCCAGCGTCCATATCTGGACCCTTTACTCTATTTTCTTCTAGCAATAGAGCAACTGCTGTGTTTAAATACTCTATTTGAAATTGCATTCTAAGCATTTCCATTTCAAGTAGTCTTATTCTATCTGACTTTCTCATTCCTGAATCTCTCTGTCTAGGGGTGTAGGTGCGGTAGCCAAACTACCACATTCAACGCATTCCATATCTAAAAAGTATGTTGCTATTTCATAATCATTAAATACAGCTTTTATATAAAACACCTGTGATCCACATATACATTCATGTGTTGGTGTTCCTCTAAGGTCCATTGCAGGTTCCTGCTGTTCTTTTCTGGCTTCGTCTATATCATTTTTATCAAACAATAGAACTTCATACTTGTCAAAAAAATTTCTTACTATACCAACACCTATTAAACCAACTAGGGTTGCTGCTAGACGATTAACCCATTTCATAAATCTATTATACTCTAGACTTCAATAATTGTAAAGGGTGCCCTTACTGACATATTAAACTTTGCTGCCGCCTCTAAAGCCATTCTAACACGCTTACGTGGAGTCTTAACCATAGATGTAGAGTATAAAGACCCTAGCGCCAGTTCTTGTCCTGCGCCTTCTGACATGTATTGTACATCAGCTTCGCCTATGTGAAAATCTGAATCCATAGTAAAGATTCTTCCAGCACCTTGAACTGATATTAAAAATATTCCGCCTTCATCGCCATCTTCAGTTCCAGAAGAAAAGTTTCCATAACCGTTTTCTTTAAATGCTTCTTTAATTGAATCAACAAACTTTGTTCTAATAAACTTATCTAAGTTTCTATATCCAGCAGTTGGAGTATATTTTGGTGGAGTCCAGTTGTATTGAAGTATCTGACCCATTCTAAAACTGTCTACAAAACCAATTCCGTATTGACCAACCTTGAATACTTTTGGATCTGTACGTTGAAATATCAAACCAGACTTATCGTCTGATGCGGCAGCGTCTCCGCCCATAAAGACTTTATTTTCATGAATAAGGGCTACTATGCAGGTCATAGTCCTAGTATACTATTTTTAATATTCCGAGTCCAGTCCGTGGAAATCATCAATTTTGTGGTCAATAAATGATAGTTTAAGGAGTGTTTCCTCAAGCTCAGATTTAACAGAAATAAGCTCTTGAATGGCATCATAATATTTATCCTTCCATTCAGTCAATTCACGCTCAACTTTATATAGAGCAATTTTTAAATCTTTTAATTCTAACTTTAAATGATCCTGCTCACGCTCAGCCTGGCGTATTTTTTCTTTTTTATTATCTCTTATTCCAGCAACTATTGCTGTTCCCATACCAGATAAAATAGCGGCGGAAATAGCAATAATTATGGAAGTATAATCGTTCATTATAAACTAATTATACCGTAAATGAAGCCTAAACTAATAATTCAGAAGCTGAGATTTCGTTGCCAATATAGCGTCTTTTAATAATAAATTCTTTGACTGAATCAGATCCAGACTGTCTTCCAGCCAAAATAATTACCCATCTAGGTTCTAGTTTAGCAGAATGACATGCCTCACAAATCAAAAGGTTAATAGGAAGTAAACTAGATTTTCTAACCTCCAGCTTATTCTTAGATTTGTTGCAACTGTAACATAAAATTTTTTCCATTATTCAGATTCCTCAATATGTTTAAAAACAATCTCATCGATTATAGTAAAGTCTTCATTTTCCATAAGCTCGTTGTGCTCTATCCCGTCCTTGTTATATCTCACAATTGATGCCCATGCACCAAGTTTTTCAACAGTACCGTGGCACTGCTCTGAGTGAATAAATACAATATGGGTTGTATCATAGTACTCTTTCACTAGGTTTGCCCTCCAACTCGCATCTGACTCCATATGATTCAATCAATTTCTTGACCTTTCCAACATAATCGATGACCATCTCTTTTTTGATACCATCGAACTGTAAAAAATTATCTTCATATAATCTTAATGCTAAGAAGTCTGGATACATTACTACATCCATAAGAAGCATAGAGGGCTTCTGTAATTGATGAATTTTCTTCTTCATCTCTTCTGTATAAAAAACTGGTTTATTTGGCTCACCAGTCCACTGGTTAATGCCATATTTAAAATGGTCTTTTTGCTTGTCTGAGGATTTATCAATAAACATTTTTTTTCTTTAACCTCTTCCAAGTTTCTGGAGACTTGTGCAAATTCTTTGACTTGTCTATTGATCCAGATGTTAAATAAACTCCGCCCCAAATACCATACTCGTTTCCATCTACACCAGCTTGATAACACATGCTAATAACTGGACAAGTTAAACACATCTCGTCGATGTTTTTTGCTATATTTGGATCTGCTTCATACTTCTCATAAAATAAATTAGTATCCATCCCTCTACATATTGAAAGGTGGTACCAATCTAAATCTTCTGAATCTATGCCTAGATCATTTAAAATGTTTGACATACTTTGTGGGCAACTTCCATAGTCCTTTATCGTTAACAGAAATTTTCTCTGCTATTCCCCAAGCGTTCTCTCTGAACATGCCCTTTATGCTAGTAAATCCGTTGCTATCTTTTTTCCAAATAATAAGGTCGTAATTGTCCCAATATGGGGTTATATTTTTAGCCTTTTTAATAAAGACTTCGACACCTAGTTCTGTTAAATTTAACATCATTTCCTAAACATAAACCGCAGCATCCCACTGATATATATTATACAGGAAATACTGCGGCTATGTCAATAGACTATTTAATAAAAGTTCCGTTCCATACGGACTTTTGTACTTTATCAACTGGTACACAATTTGGTACCATTCTTCCATTCTTCTCTTTCATACCTCTTTGGGTATATCCTGACCAGCAGGCCTTCTCCATATTGTCCCATTTATCTTCATCTTCATTATCTGACTCATAAGACTTGCTCATGCATTCTTCGCACTTATCGCATTCGATATTCTTTGCCTTACATGTTTCGCATCCGCAATCTTCATATGCCTTGCTGATTGGCCAGTTAGCTTCGTTTTTCATAGGATCTCCTACAGGAGCTGGATTTGAAGAATTTGAATCCTCAACTTCCATTTCTGCTGAATCTGATTCCTCTTCTTCGCCTTCTTCTTCTGGCACTTCAATCATAGCCTCAATTGCTTCCATGAGATGCTCAATAACCATTCCAAGCTGCTCTTTTGTAACTTCTGCTCTCAATGCTTTTGTAATCTCTTCATCGTCTGGAATCTCAACTATTGTATCTACTGGATTAACTACATCGTCTAAAATGTCTTTAATTTCTTCTACTACTTCATCTGTTGTCAATGACTTCTTCATATTTTTCTCCCGTTCAACTATTTTTCGTGACCAAGAGAATCCTGCGTCTCCGCCCCATGCTAACCACATAATTTTTCCGTTAGATGGATTTTCTGCGTTGTCCCAGTCTTTACCTTTCTTATCTACCTCATGGCGTGAGAAGAAAGAATACATTCTTTTAACTGTTGATAGGCTAAGAGTTTCACCTCTAGCAAGTTGTCCTGCACGAGTCCAGCCTACTGCTGTTCCCGCACCCTTTGCTTTACCCTGCTCTTTTAATTTAATTGCACGACGGGCTGCAGACTGCATGCCAGCGGTTGGTTTGTATCCTTCTTTAGCCATATTATTTCTCCTTGACGCTAGTTACTTTAACTGATTTAACTTCTTCATCTACACCAAATATGTCATTGATGTAATCTGCAGCATCTTCTTCGCTAAATGCTTGCACTTCTGCATTTACTTCAAGTTTAACA
>JACCDX010795013.1_pt1 | contig 13031 bp, 29 predicted proteins | sample 7449681 | NCBI WGS metagenome assembly JACCDX01 (sample SAMN15323450, study PRJNA562643) | freshwater metagenome | isolation source: river surface water | place: USA:Blue River Watershed | collected 2017-08-18
GTATTTTTTGGAGTGGATCGGACGTCCATCGAACTCCTTGGTGTCTTGCGTGATTGTTTCCATGTGTCTAATTCTCATGTGGCTAATGTAAGGTTACTCCCCGTGGGGTTTACGATGCTTGGCCTTCCTCGTGTAGGCCTTCTTGTTGCGGTGCACGGCGGGACGGGTGTGCTGCCAGATCTCCTGCATGGAGACCTCGATGGTGCGGAGCGATGATTGGTGTTTCATACCCCTAATATATCTCACCCGCCCGCGGGAATCCTCACCACTTGGGAGGATTTTCTTGGATGAAGTCATCGGGGTAGAGATGGGAGTTATTGTTGTCTAGAAAGATCACGTCCTCCCACCAGCGAATCCCTAGTGAAATGCGAGGTATGGCGAACTTGGCGATGTCCTCATCGTGGACGTAGAAGAACACGTCCGAGCGTCCTCCCGTGGCGGCTATGGGTCTGCAGCGCTCGTCTAGATCGGGGTTGGTGAAGATCACGGTCTTGAACTGGACGCGCACGCCCATCTCCTCCTGGAAGAAGTTCACGAAATCCTCGACCTGATTCTGCTCCAGAAGAGTGCCTGGCCACACGCAAAGCTGATTGAATGAATTTTTCATGGGGAATGTTGATTGGTTATGATGCAAATATAGGGCTAGACCCCGGGGAGATCCCGCTGGGCCGTGAATTTTTTCAGCCCCTGATCCGCAAAAGGGCTAGGCCTCTAAGCCTAGCCCCTGTGAATTCTCCCGTGGGTTATCCGAAGATCACCTCTCCGAAGAAGAGGGTCTGTAAGACAGCGTCCGCGTCGTCGACGTCGTCCTCCTCGTTGATGATGTTGAGTAGATTCTTGACCGGCACCAGCTCCATGCGCTCGTGGATGGTCTTTAGATCGATGTGAGCGTTGTACTCGCCCTCGCACTCGTGATCGATCACCCCTAGCGTGCCTCCGTCCTTGATGATCTGTAGGATCACGTCCTCGATGCAGGGACTCTGAAGTTTCTTGCGGGACTCACTGTAGGCGTCGTCGTCCCAGACGAACTCCAGGCCGTAGCCGTTGAAGTAGCCGCTTCCGTAGATGTTGCAGAGCGAGGTGTGGAAGATGCCCTCGGCCTCCTGCGGTTCTAATTTCACCTTCATGTCTTATATGTGTTAATTGGTTATGCCGCTAATATAGGGCCTAGGCCCGCAGGAAAAAATCAAACCTTGGGGGGAAGTCCCATGGATTCGAAGATGGCTCGGTGCACGGCCACGCTGGTCTCGTTGAAGTTGAAGGTGTCCCGCTGGCCCACCGTCCTCTTGATGCGGAGCTTGCCGTAGGTGAGGTCGATGTCTTCTCCGCGTGGGGGTTGGCTGCGCAGGGATTCGAATAAAGCTAGGATCTTATTCATAGTATATGTTATTAGGTTATACCGCTAATATAGGGCCTAGCCCCGAGGGATTCCCGCTACTGCTCCACAATTGTGATCGTGCCCTCGATCACTCCAAAGGAGCTTTTCTCGTCGAAGGTGTGCACTTCTGCGGGCTCACCATTCGTGGCGGGATGGGAGAGGATCCAGATCTCGTCACCCTTCCAGGTGATGTTGTCCAGACGCTGACCCGGGAGGAGCGTGATGGTCTGATCCCCTCCGAACTTGCGGGCCCTTTGGTTCTCGGTGCAGGAGGTGAAGATGGCCGCCACTAGAACTATGCCAAGGAAAGCGAAGATGAACGAGAAGGCCAAGGCCTCAAACATGGATGTACGTTTCATATTTTTTACGGGATTTAAGTGTTAGCAATTTAGTTACCGCCGGTGGCCCCACTGTACTTCTCGAGAAGTTTCTGGGCCTCCTCTAGGGACTTGACCGGGATGAGCATCCCGTTTCCGACGAGGTAGTGTCCATCCTGAAGGCTGAGGATCCGGAAGGGACCCGAGGTGTCGATGTTGACGCCGTCTGAGAATCTGAGCATGGCCGATGTGTGTTTGTTATACCGCTAATATAGGGTGGGTTCCCACGGGTTATCCGAAAAGTTCGGAAAAAGAACCCGGGCCCAGCTAGCCGGAGATCCGGAAGGGCCCTTTTGAAGGTTCATACCCCGGAGGGTTCAAAGGTCGTTAAGGACCTCGAAGGATTTAAGGTCGCTCGAGCCCACCCCGGTGCGGAGGCAGGCCTGAATCTCCTCGACGAGATTATCCACGTTCCCGCGGAAACTCCGAACCCCCATGGGGAGACTCCTCTGCATTTGGAGGTTGCTCATGGAGAACCCGATTCCGGAGTTCTGCCAGCCCCCGTAGAGGGAGTAGCCGAGGGTGTTGTCCGGTCGGAGATAAACCGAGAGGGTCTTAGGGTTGCCCTGAGGGCCGTAGTTGCGGTCGTACAGGCGAAAGATCGCTAGCATTTTGTTCATATCGGGATTGTGATTGGTTATGGTGCAAATATAGGGTGGGATCCCGCAAGAACCCCGATGGTGTGGCTAAAATTGCATGAGGTCTATGGCCATCTCCCCTGTGGGGTTTCCGTCCACTGTGATCTCATAGTTGGGGTCCATCCCGGAGAGAACAATATCCTCTAGGAGGGCTGTGATGGATGGAAAGCTGCGGGTGTAGTACGAGCAGTCGAGAGAGTAGGCTGTTGGTTTGTTCATGTGACTAATATAGGGTCCATCCCCGCGGAATAAAAAATGGTCCCTGATTTTTTTACCCCGGGGTCCTACCCTATTTTAGCACTGTCAATCAACCGACGGGCGAGGGCTAACAACCCGGGAGAGTATACTCCAACCTGCGCCACCCCCTAGGGCCCCTCCAGCGGAAAAAGAGCTCCGAAGAGCCCTTTTTATTAGCAATTTGTTAACCCCAAGGGCCCGTCAGATGACGGGCATGAGGCTGAAGATGAAATTCTCTGGCATGTGCTTCACGCAGTCGGGACCGACTCCGAGTTGGATGCTGTCGGGGTGCGTGAGGGGCATAGCGCAGCGGCAGCAGCGTCCTTCGTGGAAGAGGTTCACTCTCTTCTCGTTGAGGACCTGAGGGTTGCGTAGCGCCTTCTGTACGAAGCCGAGGATCCGGTCTACCTGTGAGCCCTTGGTGTGGGCACGTCCGAGGGAGTATCCCACTGTGTCGCTGTAGAAGGTGCCTGCGAAGTCCCATCCGGTATCGCCGTCGTTGAGGATCGAGGTGAAGACGAAGAAGCGGCCGGTACCGACCATCTTACCGTCCTGCTTCTCGCGTTTCTCGCTGATCTTTAGGCGAACGTGTGAGCCTTTGGCCGAGTTCTGAAGGGTGATACGTGAACGACCCGCGAAGAAGAGGTGAGGGAAGTTCTGTGCGTTGAGGGGCTTGTGAATCATAGGACTTATTGTTGATTGGTTATACCGCTAATATAGGGCCATTCCCCGGCAGAAAAAAATCTGGCGGAAAAAAGCCCAATATTTTTTAGCCCCGTCCCCGGATCCTACTCTGTGGTCCGGAAGCCCCCGTGTCTGTGGGCTGGGCACCTCCATCGGGTGAGATCTCCCGAGCGGTTCCTGTTGATGGCCTGCCTCTGGAGCTTGGCTCCCTTGTGCCTGTGCTTGGCGTAGTCCATGCCCGAGTGTCCGGTGGAGCAGGAGCCCAGGATCAGGACCCCCGCCAGGATAGCTATTGCTTTTCTCATAGTTTTAGATTTAGTGGGATGCTATGGGGTTGATACACCCGTAAGAGACAGCGTTGAAGACAACCACTGCGATGAAGATTAGTACCATCATTACCATAAAGGTGAACTGCCTGTTGTCGGTGACGAAGTTAAGTGCCTTTCTCATAGATTTGTTGATTGTTATTGGTTATGCCGCTAATGTAGGGTCTAGTCCCGGAAGAAAAAAATGGCTCCAAAATTTACCTCATTCGCTAGGCCCCTCGCGTACGGGGAGCCTGGGTGGAAAGACCTACCACCCGTCCTCCTCGTCCTCATCCTCGTCTTCCTCTTCGACCTCCTCCCCTGGAAAGAGATAGCCGTTCTCTCTCAGCCAGCCTATGGCCTCCTCGTCCCAGTTGCCCGGTACCGAACGCTCCGCCTTAAGCATCCACTCCACTGACTCCTCATCGTCATCGTCGTAGACCACGGAGAGGTCGAGGTATGATCCGAAGTCGTGGGGACATTGGATGATCCTGATCCCCGTGCCCTCCGGAGGAGGTGGCAGGGTTCGGAGGAGCAGGTTCTTGAGGGCCTGAGCCTCCAGTCGGGAGTTCTTGTCGTATCCTGCCGTGCCCACCTGGGAGCAGGGCTCATCGTGTGGCACTGTCGTGGCCAGTTCGAAGGTGTCTCTCATATCATTTGGGGTTTTAGTATCCGTTTCCGTCTTCCCACTGGAGGTCCTGGTCCTCCTGGGCTAGTTCCTGTAGGAGTTTCTGTTCCTCTTCGTAGCGATCTGCGAGGATCTCGATGTCTAAGCGATAGGGTCCGTAGTACATGGTGTGTGATTGATTATGGTGCAAACATAACCCCAATCCTCACGGAGATCCCGATCAGCCGAGGTAAAATACCGTTTCGTCCTCATCAAATCTATCCCCTTCAACCTTACCTCCTAGAGCCTCGAGGATGGGCATGAAGATATGCGGGTTCTGGCAGATGAAGCAGAACACCCTGCTGTCTATCTCATCTAGGAAGTGGTCCTTACCCACGTTGACGAACCCCAGGTACCCCGGATCGTTGGGATCAAGTTGAAAGTCCGATAAGAGTCTGTGGATGAGATCCACCCCTCCTTGAATGCGGGCTGCCCTGGTGATCTTTTCTAGGTCCAGGCTTTCGATTGTAGGTTCAGTGCTCATAGTGTGTGATTGATTATGGTGCTAATATAGGTCCTATCCCCGTGGAAAAAAATAGAGGTGTAATTATTCCCACCTCATTAGAAGCTCGTAGCTCAATCTAAACCCCCTCGTGCGGGTGTATACATGTGCGAGCCCTCTACGTGTGCGCTACGTGTGCGCTACGCGTGCCCTACGCGCCCGCCCTGGGTGGGATCTCACACAGCGAAAAGCCCCATCCCTGAGGATGAGGCCCTTCTAACCAATCAACCAAAACATATTTTAGAATGGGCTAGAGACGAGGTTCGCCATATCCCAAGTTGCCTTCGAAAGCACATTTCCTGCGGAGACTTGCATACGATTGCGATCGTAGTCGTCGATCTTGAAGCCGTTGTCGTGTGTGGCGAAGTGAGTCATCCCGTTAATAAGTTCCCAGATGGAAGTGCCAGTTTTGGCACACTTCTTTTGGGTGTTGCTGAGGGTGACGGTGTCCACTCCGTGATTGTGAAAAGCTCCGCGGGTTTCCTGATACGGGATCCAGGCTTCCACCTCGTTGAATGCTGCGTCGCTCAGCGAGCGGATGAGGTCGTATGCCGATTCCATCTCGGCCAGACTCGCCTTGACCGCGATGGCCTCTCGGATCTTGTTCTCGTACTCGAGGGGCTTGAAGCCTCGTCGTGCCAAGTCTCCGATCTGGTTCCAGAAGATTTCCATCGTGCCGGGACCAACACCCTCGAGTTGCATTGACTCGCTGAAGGCTCGTCCGACCATCCCGTTGGCACAGACCAGTCGGTGAAGGAAGGGTGAGACCATGAAGCCTCCGTCGGGGCTGTTGTTGAATGAGATACCCCCGTAGTGATCCTCATTTGGTAGACCTCCGATCGAGAAGGCGTTCTTAGGAGAGGATGCGTTGATCGAGACCTCCCCGTGGGTGCCAACCGAGAAGCTGTTCACCTCTAGACCGTAGCGATCGATGATGCGGGTGGTTGTGTCCAAAAAGGTGCGGTTGCTTATGATTTCCCGCGGATCTTTTTGTACCCCGACGATCTGGCGTGTGCCTGGTGCCAGGACGAGACTGACTGAGGTGTTGCCCTTAGATGCCGCCGCCGTCTTGAGACGGTTGATCAGAGCCTGACGGGCCTTGTCCCCGAAGGTTCCGGTGAAGGTCTTGTCGAAGCCGACCGGCAGACCCACGATCTTGCAGAGGTCTTTAAAGGCTCCGGAGTGCATTTTGACCGGGCGTCCCTCGATGGAGAGCACGTCGTCGTGTAGGACTTGGATGGACTTCAGACTCACCTCCTTGCGGAGTGGCTGGTTGTCGATCGCCTTCTTGGCCTGGGCCTCGAAGTGTGTGGAAGAGATTGTTTCAAACTTTTTCATAGTGTGTCTTTGTTTTGATTGACTCTGCTAAAGTAAGAAAGGAGGGCGGGGAAAAAAAATCTGTGGTGACTTTTTTTTGGGCCCACCCTCCATTCACCCCTATAGCTGTCAATAACCTAGTCTCGTGTTCAGATCCGTGTCGAGGTCTCCGTTGTCGAGGTATGAGTCGAACAGGTCCTCCTCCTTCTCCATTTCCTCCTTCTCCATCGCTAACGCTTCTCTGGCCTCGTTATCGCTTTTTAAGCGGCGATCGTCGTAGACCACGTCCCCTGATGCGGCCAGGGAGTAGAATAATCTTTTTCCCACGGAACCTCTGCGGTTCTTGGTGAAAATTGCGAAAGTGTTGCCGCTATCGGAATCAAAGCGGAGTTCTATCATCCCCGTGGTGTTGTGCTTGAGTTTGTTCGATCCGACGAAGACCCCTCCCTTAGTGACCTGCTGAATGGCGAGGAAGGTGCTGTTGACCCCGGCCTCGTTCTGACCCATGTTGTGGGTGATCATGAGGTCGATAAGCCACTTCTCGCTGCCCCCTGTGCTCATGTAGTTGCTTTCCTTGACGGCCTCCTGCACTTCGGCAAAGGAGTCAATTAGGACCACGTCGTAGCCCGGTTTAAGGGCTTCTTCCATGATGTGCTTGGGATTGGCGTCGAGGTATTCACCTAAGAAAAGCACCGGGACTTTTCCGAATTTTGGATATCTTTTTACGTACCCCCAGAGGTCGATGCGGGTCATCTCAGCGGAGACGAATAGCACCTTCTTGCCGGTGAGGGCGAGGTCCGAGAGGATGTCCAGGGTCACGGTCGATTTGCCGACCCCTGGATCCCCGACCACCATGTAGTTGCAGGCTTTTGGCACACCTCCCGCATTGGTGAAGAGGGTGTCGATTGATTTTCCAGTTGGCATTGGCACGAAGAGGTCCTCCGAGAAGTGCTGGTCCTCCATTTGAATGAGTTCCACCGGGCGATCCACGAACTGAGGTGTGATCTGTTGTGGTCGTGACTGACCCGGTTGAACCGGGGGTAAGCCCTGCTCTGTTCTCTTACGTTCTGCTGCGAGACGTACTGCCTCGGCGATGCGCTGGCGAGCCTCTGGGCTCATTGGCGATCTTTGTCCTGTGGATGGTTTTCTTGACATTCTATAGGGGTGTTTTGTTATACTGTAAAAGTAAGGCCTATGCCCTCGGGAAAAAAATCTTTCCGAATTATTTTCCTAATGCGTATTCGAGGAAGTCCTGTGCCTTAGTCTTCCTGTGATCAACGAGCACACCTGCCACGAGGATCATGCCCTGAAGGATCTGGTAGACCTCGACCTTGCTGAGGCCGGATCTGTGGGTAGCCAAGCCTCTCTCCTCCCCTTGGAAGTAGTCCAAGGCGTAGTAGCCATAGCGGCGGTTCCAGACGAAGTTCATCCCGGTGGGCTTGAGGATCTCATTGAGCCTATTTATAGACCAGTTCAGATCTTGGTGGGTGATGGAGTGCCTCATTGGTGTGTTGGTTGATGGAGCTAATATATGGTCTATTCCCGAGGAAAAAAATCAGCTCCATTTTTCTATAGCCTCATCTATGCGGAGCATTTTCTGATTCCCTCCGGAAAGAGAAGTGCAGAACCACTCGTTGGCGTCGAAGACATAGACGTAGTCGCAGGCCTGAGATATGGACAGTAATTCCGCCAAGTCTTTACTCTCAATGGCACCGCAATCGCTTTCCCCGCGGTCTCTTCCGTAGAACACACAGCAGTCCTTCTCCGGATCTTTGAATGTGTGCTTGCCCTTGGGGTGAAGATTTTTGTCCAGTGAACTCAGATCACCCAGACTGATCATCTCGCGGACGGAGGTCTCCGTGCCATAAAACAGATTGAGAAATTTGCCATTGTGTGTCGGATACCCATCCCAGTGACAGTAGATTGAGCTGATGGATCCGTCTTCATTAAGAATACCTATTCTTGAGCGTGTTGCCATTGTTTATCTGTGTTGGTTGATGTCGCTAATATAGGATGAAAGGCCGGGGAGAACCTGCTCCCCGACCGTCTTTTTTAGAGGATGCTTAGCGCCTTCTCGAAGTAGTCCTCGATGCGCTTGAGGTAGGAGACCGCAGATTCCTTGTCCGGGAAGTAGGCCCACATTTGGCCGGACTCTGAGTCCCACTGCATGCCCTCTTGGGGCTCGATCTTCTCCTTGAGATGCTCCTCCACGTCGTAGGCGCTCTCGTAGTCTCGGAAGCGGTATGCTCCTTTGGGTGAGCCTGTTAGTGACCAGCTCTTGCCCTCGTTGCTGTAGCCATCGTGGTAGATGACGAAGCCTGTCTTTGAAACGATCTCTTCTTGTTTTGCCATGTTATTTATGTTGATTGGTTATGATGCAAATGTAGGTCCTATCCCCGCAGGGTTCCCGAAAAATCAGAATTCTTCCAGAATATCCAGATTGGTGACTTTGAATGTGAAGATGTCCAAATTCTCAACGTCCTCTGGATCGTAGCCGTAGTCCTCCGAGGTGAGCTCGCTCTTAGTCCTCTCCTCTGCTCGGGCTGCTGATATTGATTTGACGTGGAAGATGATGGGGCTCTCGAGGCATCCCAGTACATCGGCGGGGTCGGTCACGACCACACAGTAAAGATCTGGTGTGTTCATAAGATTTTTTTATTGGTTGATGACGCTAATATAGGATGAAAGGCCGAGGAGAACCTGCTCCCCGGTCCGGATAATCACGCTTCAAATTCTGCAAGTTTTATTACCTCTCCGTCAAAATCGCCATACCCGTAAAAGCTTAAAGTTTTTCCAATCTCCACCTTAGTCAAAAGCACCTTCGTTTCATTACAAAAATCTCCCTCTTTTTTTGCCTCTTTGATGTCTCTGAGATGCTTATTGAACATCTTCATAGCTTCTTTCTTTTGCGTGAAGAAGGTGGTCTTCTCCCCGGGTGCGTAATCCCATCCATTTTCAAATTGAATTACTGCATAAAATTGGGGCTTTTTCATTCTAGATTTTTTATTGGTTGATGACGCTAATATAGGATGAAAGGCCGGGGAGAACCTGCTCCCCGACCTGTTTTTCAGGACCCGATTGTGCCGTTCTGCATGCATTGATCGATGAAGTCATGTACTCTCTCGATGATGTCCTCATCCCAGATGGTCTCGCCATCTTTGCTCGTCAGTGTGGAGTCTATGACCTCGCCATCCTGAACCCATTCCTGGTAGACGAGAATCCCCTCCTCGTCCTTGATGGTGTAGATGTAAATCTCCACCGCGCTCTCTTTGTGTTGATTTAGGAGTTCCATACCTCCTTGCTTTGTCTCTGCCATGTGATTGTGGTTTTTGATTGATAGTGCTAATCTAATACAGAACCCCGTGTAAGTATCGTTCCGGGTTCTATAGTAAACTCGAAACCCTTATTCATTTGCTCCATGATCTCATCACGCTCCTCCTGTAGAAGACGATTGTTCATGAATGAGACTAGGATATCAGACACGCATAAAGCGTGCTCACCCCCGTTTTGAACCATACCAACGAGCAATTCCGCTAGAAGGTCGTTTCTTTCGCTTTCCTTTTGGGATTTTTCCATGTGACTGTGATTTTTGATTGATAGTGCTAATGTATGACACATCCCCGTAGGGAATCAGGCAGCTCCGGCCCAAGAAAGTTGGAATGTGAGTTGCATGCCCCAGGGCAGCTTGTAGGCGACTAAGCCTCCCGTGCCAACATTGGTGCATTCCTCCTTGGAGTAGATCGCCTTGGTGAGCAGATCACGGGCTGTGATGCGGAGGTCTGTGAGGTCTGGCACCGCCATGCGTCCTCCTCCCATGTACCACTGGTGATTAGTTGTTTTCATGTGCTCCTGGATCTTCTCGAAGTCGAAACTCTCCATGATGGACTGTGCCTGTTTCTCGAGGTCTGATGGTGTGAATGTGTTCATATTGGTGTTGATTGATACCGCTAATATAGGCCCAAGCCCCGAGGGAAAAAAACAGGCAACAAAAAAGCCTCCCGGAGGAGGCTTTCTTGAATTGGTTATGTTTAGAAGAAGAGTGAGAGGTAGATCGCCCCACCCATGTTGTCAACGTCTAGACTGAAGCTTGAGTTGTCGTCTGTCTTGTTAAACGATGGACCCCAACCGTACTCTGTGCCGATTGATACCTTAGGAGCAACGAAGTACTGAGCTCCGATAAAGCCTCTTCCGTAGAAACCCAGAGTGCTAGGAGCTTTTGTCTCTGTGCCAGAAACGCTAACTGAACCGCTAGAAGTATTGATGCCTGCCTCTGCACCGTAGTAACCCTGAAGACGTCCTTTGCCGCGATACTTCATAATGCCACCACCAACTGTGAGGTTGGTTGACTGTGTCTCTACAGAGTCAACAGATGAGTTGTTCAACCCGATACGAAGTTTTCCGCGGTAAGCCAGATTTGCGGTCTTCATGTAGGTACCGGTGATGGTGTTGGCCTGTTGATAGCCAACTGCTGCGTTATTACCAGCCTGGTTAAAAAGATTTCCGAAGTAATTCAGAACAGGAACTGCATCGATTCCGATAGAGAATTCTCCAGCCTCAGGAAGAACAGGTGTGCCGTTCTTTGTCTTGCAGCACATCTCCTGTGCGTTCATTGCGGTCGCGCCTAGCACGAGAGCAATCATAAAAAGTAGTTTTTTCATTCTTTTTTGTAATTGTTTTTTTGTTACGGAGATTATAGTAGGGGCTGGCTAATAAAGTTTCACCCCGTCCGCGGCATCTCCCCACGAAAGAGGTCTCAGTGTCATTGACTGAGACCTCCTTTCTTCTCTTACTTTGATCCTTAGATTACCCTTGAATTAGCTAACTTGCTAGCGTAGGAGTTCAAAATCTCCTGGGCCAGACCCTCCACATCGTTTATGCTCACCTCGACCTCCACCGCGTTCTCGATTGAGGATTCATCCACGTTCACTTCGACACTGAAGCTATTGCCTCCGTTGCTGTCTGTGTCAATGTCGAATTCGATGCTGCTGCCATCGCAGGTGATATCCTTCTCGATGTAGTCTTCGAAGTCGATGTTGCAGAGGATCGAGCGGAGAATCTCCACGTCCAATGCCGGTGCTGGTGCCGGTTTGGCCTCCTCTGTGGATTCCTGAAACTTTTGGATGATTGAGAGTACGTCTTCCTTGGTGAAGACTGAGGAGAGAGACTTGTTGATGTTCTCTACTAATTCTTGCTGTTTTGTGTTCATGTTGGTTGATTGTTTGATTATGCTGTAAAAATAAGACCAGGGGGCGTGGGAAAAAAATCCTAGACGATTATTTCCCGAATATTTTTTTTCTTAAATTCTTCGAAGATCTCGCGGGCATTTTTCATAACCACGTCGAAGTTAAGACAGGACCAATCCGCCCCATGGTCTATAAAGATAGCCTTATCGAAGTTTTTCCGGTTTTGGTCTAGAGTGGAGAGGTACCATTTGCCCGGTGTGCCGTTAATGTCGAGGACGACCTCACCATTGATGCCTTTTCTTAGTGTCACCTCGTGCTCTTTGTCCCAGTTGGTAATGGCCTTGGTCCCGAGGGTGATCGTGTCTATGTAGGGTGGGAAGCTGTAGTCCATGTGCGGTTGATTGATACCGCTAATATATGGCCTATCCCCGAGGGTAAAAACTACAGGGAGACTTTATTCCCTCCCGCGCTAAGCTCCGCTCCGCGGATACTATCTATAGAGTGAAAACAGTAGTTCTTACTCTCGTCCAGACAGATGAATGTGTATTCCGACTCGGGGTTAGCCCCTAGCCTCGAAAGCACATCCATAATCCGATTAACCCCGGAGTAAGTGAAGCACTGTGTGGCTCCTCCCCCGGAGAATTTCTCCTTGATCTCAACTATTTCTAACTTTTCCATGTTCAGAGTTTTTATGATTTAGATGACTGGTGTTTGAAGGTCTGCCATGATGGAGCTTACCTCATCCTTGGTTTGGTAGCCCAGCGGATTATCTTCGTTCCTCGATGAGAGCACCTCAAATGTGGTCCTACCGTCTCCGTAGAGAGTGCTTTTGCCCCCACCAACAACCGAGATCCATTGGCCCTGTGGTAATTCCATAAAGGCATGCACTGCACCGGGTACCACCCGATGTGGCGTGAATCTAAGGTCTTCGAATGTTTTAATCTTTGACATTTTCGATCGTTTATTATCCCCATCCTCTTCCGGAGAAGATCATGGCTTTTATTCTTTGCTCTTCTAGAAATTCCAGAAACTTCCAGAATTCTTTTAGTTTGATGAATATCTTTTTTAGCATGTCTTATTTATCATTAAATCCGTAACATGCGTACATGCCCTGGGTGGTAGTGAAAAAGGTCCAGCCCCTGAGGACTGGACCTGTAGTTTGAAAAAATGAAGGATTAGCCCTTTACCGAGTTGCGCATACGGCCTCGTGTCATGTCGTAGGCCTTATTAACGATTGTGTCGTTGCTCTTCTTGGCGCTAAGTACCTCTGAGGTAAAGCTAGCTGAGAAGCCAGTAGCCTTAGCCACACGGCCAACATCGCCACGACGCATACGTGAGTTAATAACTGCCAATTTTGCCGAGCTGTTCAACTTGCGGTAGCTCATACCCTTACGATTTTGATTTTTCATAACTTTTATAAGTGTTTGATTATGTCGTAAATATAAGGCCCATTCCCGGGGGATTCCGTTTTTTCCGAAAAAAAATCCGCATAAATTTGGACAAAGAAAAAGCCCGATCCTCGTTAGAATCGGGCTTTGCCTCTCTAGGTTGTGAGAGGACTTAATCAACCAACCAACCTAATCTTTTATCACTCTTCTAAATTCATACCATACGGTATCTGGAATTCTTGTCGTTGTTAAAACTTTTACGCTGTCGCCATTATCAAGAAAGAGCATGGTCTTCGGACTCATCTCATCGTGCACACCATTGGGTCTTACCCTCTTATGTCCTATAACCGCATGA
>JACCDX011398478.1_pt1 | contig 13031 bp, 9 predicted proteins | sample 7449681 | NCBI WGS metagenome assembly JACCDX01 (sample SAMN15323450, study PRJNA562643) | freshwater metagenome | isolation source: river surface water | place: USA:Blue River Watershed | collected 2017-08-18
AATTGTTAGGTTTTTTCTATGCTTAACAGGATGTATATAAGCTCTTGCAGAAGATAATCGTCTTCCTTTTCTCACGTTACGATCAAAAGGGCCAAATCCTTCTTGACGATAACCATTTACATCATCAGTTAAATTGAATCCAGCCTGGACACAAGATTCAAAAAATGCTTTAAATAAAGGATTTTTTGCAGGCCCTTTTTCTAGTTCAAGTGGACCAGAATGTCCTCTAAAAACTGGATCTGAAACATGTATTGATTTTTCCATTTTTTTAAAGTAGGGAAGACAATGCGCAAAATCCCAATTTTCTAAACCTTTGTCTTTAGCCCATCTTTCATAGTCCATAGGATTTCCGCGTTGAAAAATCATGCCATTAATAGAACCTGATCCGCCTAAAATTTTTCCTCTACCGTGATAAACCCTTCTATTGTTCATAAATTCTTCAGGTTCGGATTGATATTTCCAGTCATAAAATCGGTTACCAATTGGAAAAGTTAGCGCTGCAGGCATGTGGACATAAACATCCCACCAATAATCTGGTCTTCCTGCTTCTAAAACTAATACTTGGTTATTTGGATTTTCTGATAAACGATTTGCTAGTACAGAACCAGCAGAACCACCACCAACAATTATGTAATCGTATTCTTTTTTCATTTAATTGATCTTTCAGCTTCATCAACAACGTTTGCTAATAGCATCGCGCGAGTCATAGGCCCAGTTCCACCAGGCATCGGAGCAAAAAATCCAGCCACATTTTTGACTTCTGGATCGATATCTCCAACTAGTCCATTATCTGTTCTTGTAATTCCAACATCTAGTAAAGCTGCACCTTTTTTAATCATGTCTGGTTTTATTAAATGAGCAACACCAGCTGCAGCAACAATTATGTCGGCATTTTTTGTGTGCTTAATTAAATCTTTTGTTCCAGTGTGGCATAAAGTAACGGTGGCATTTTCTGATTTTCTTGTCAGTAATAATCCAATAGGTCTACCTACTGTGATGCCACGACCTACAACAACAACTTCAGCACCATCTATTGGCACTTGATATTCGCGTAATAATTCAACAATTCCTCTAGGAGTGCATGGAAGTGGAGCACTTTGACCAAGAACCAATCTTCCTAAATTCACAGGATGTAAACCATCTGCATCTTTTTTCGGATCCATTGCTTCCAATGCTTTATTTGCATCAAGTCCTTTAGGTAAAGGAAGTTGCACAATATAGCCTGTGCAATTGGAATCCTTGTTAAGTTTTTCTATTGCTTGCATTACATCTTCTTGCGAGGAATTTGATGGAAGATCAACTCTTATTGAAGAAATTCCAACTTCTGAGCAATCTTTGTGTTTTCCACCAACATATGCATGTGAACCTGGATCATCTCCGACCAAGATTGTTCCAAGTCCTGGAGTAACACCTTTAGATTTTAGTACTTCAACTCGTTTGGCCAATTGAGATTTAATTTTTTCAGCAGTTTTTTTGCCATCTAAAATTATCGCAGTCATTGTTATGTCTCCTAGTCTATTGGTTTAAATATTCCATTGATGCATCAGTTAAAAAATTCCATAAATGTTGAGCAAAAGAAGACCTTACATATAAATGATAGGTATTTACAGGGCCGTGATACAAAATTGCAGGGGATCTAGCAATGACAGACTGAGCACACATACCGGTTTTAAATTCATCTTGATCTAGATTTAATTCCCAGCCGTGCTCCAATACTTCTTTTGCATATTTTCCACTTACTTCAATAAAAGTTCTTTGCGAAGACACATCAACAATTGATGCAAATTCATTTTTTAATTTACTTCTCAATAATTTTTCATGGTTTAAATTTGCGCCTACTATAAGCCACCAATCAGGTCCTAATGTTAAAACTGTAAATTTTGAATTTTTAAAAGTTTGACCTACTTTTAAAGGAAGTTTAACTTTAAGAGTGTTTTCAATGATTTTTTGTGATTTACTTTTTGGTTTAACTCTAATATCAAGAGTTGTGGCAAAAGGCTTTTCTTTAATAAAAATAGATTTCTTTTTTCCAAAAGTTGCTTCATTTAAAGGACTCTTTCTAAATTTTTTTAAATTAGCCATCTCGGCGCCTATTTTCTTTATCGTAAAATACAGAGTCCACAATTTCTGCAGCGATTAAATCGTCTCCAACTGGTACTTCCACAATTTTGCCAATCTGATTTCTACCATTTGCGACCATAGCTAAGGCAAATGTTCTATCCAAAACATCAGATGAATAAGAACTTGTGACATATCCAATGTGAGAATTTTTTGAACTATTTTTAAATGTATCTTTATTAATAATATAGGCACCTTCTGGCAATAATTTCTTTTTATCCAGTGGAAGAAGTCCTACTAAATGATGACGATCACTCTTAGCGGTATCTGATCGTCTAAATGATCTCTTGCCGATGAAATCTTTTTTCTTTGAAACTATCCAATCCATTCCCAAATCTTGAGGAGTTTGAGTGCCATCGGTTTCTTGTCCAACTATGACAAATCCTTTTTCGGCTCTTAAAACGTGCATTGTTTCTGTTCCGTAGGCTGTGATGTTAAATTCTTTTCCTTGTCTAAATATTTCTTTCCAAATTTCTTGGGCATACCAAGATTCAATATTTATTTCATAGGCTAATTCACCTGAAAAAGAAATTCTTGCAATTCTTGCAGGAACTCCTCCTACTTCTGCATACTTATTTTCCATGAAAGCAAAATTTTCATTTATGACATCTAAACCAGGGGATAGTTTTTTAATCAAGTTTCTGGATTTAGGTCCAACTAGTGCAATAGTTGCCCAATGTTCTGTCACTGAAGTACAAAAAACATTTAAATCTGGCCATTCAGTTTGAAGCCATTCTTCTAACCAATCCAAAACTTTTGCAGCACCACTTGTGGTAGTGGTCATTAAAAATCTGTTTTCACTTAGTCTTGTAGTTACTCCATCATCAAAAACCATTCCGTCTACACCACACATAAGTCCATATCTACTTGAACCTATTTTTAAATTAGAAAACATATTTGTATAAATTCGATCTAAAAATATTGCAGCATCTGGTCCTTGAATATCGATTTTTCCTAAAGTTGAAGCATCCATTACTGCCACGTCATTTCTGGCAGCTTTGCATTCTCTTAAAACCGCTTCATGCATATTTTCTTTTTCAATTGGGAAATACCATGGTCGTTTCCATTGTCCAACATCTTCCATAGGTGCTTTATTTTTAAGATGTTCATCATGAATTGGAGTTGTTCTTATAGGATCTGTCAAAATTCCTAATTCTCTTCCTGCAAAAGCAGAAAATGGAAAAGTTACATAAGGTGGTCTAAAAGTAAGTGTTCCAACTTCGAACGGTTTTTTACCAATTAATTCACTGAGCAATCCAATAGTTGTTGTACCACTTGTTTTTCCTTGATCATGAGCCGTTCCAATCGTGGTGTATCTCTTGATGTGTTCGATTGAACTTAAACCAGCGCCAACAGCTCTTTTTAGATCTCTTAATGTTGCATCTCTTTGTAAATCAACAAAAGAGATTTCGTCTTGATTTAAATCTAATTCTCCAAAGTATAAGGCAGTTTTATTATCAACTTTCTCAAATTCTCCATTTGCCCAACCTGTAGAAGAAAGACCTTTCGGAAGTTTGGGCATCTTGAAAGCTTGAATTTTGTCATCCCAAATTGGTTTAAGATTTAAAAAAGTTGCTAAATGAACTGTTGGAGTCCAGCCACCAGAAATTGCCAGTAAATCTGCATCAATTTCCGTTACATTTTTTTCACTTTTAACAACAACGCTATTTAAAGAACCGTGAAAATCTGCCTTGGTGTCAATTACTTTGGAGCCAAGAATTAATTCGATATTGGCTTTCTTTATCTTTTGTTCGAGAGATTTGGAAATTTTTGGTCTAACATCAACAATAGCTTTAACTGTTGTACCAGATTTGTTTATTCTTAGTGCATCTTCGTAACCGTAATCATCGACTGTGAAAACTATGGCATTTTTAAATGTTCCAACTCTGTATTTACTTAAATATGTTGCAGCTGCGTGGGAGAGCATGATTCCAGGCCTATCGTTATTAGGAAATACCAAGACTCGCTGCATAGCTCCTGTTGCTAGAACTATTTCTTTTGCTCTTATATGCCAGGTTCTGATACGTGCCTTATTTTTATCAATTTTTGAATTTAGATGATCTGTTCTTCTTTCGACAGCCACGACATAGTTTTGATCATAAAGTCCAATTGCAGTAGTTCTTTGTAAATGGATTACATTTTTTTGTTTTAAAGATTTTACTAAATTTCCAGCAATATTTTGGTTAAGATCACTAATAAATCCTCCTGCAGCAGGCTGATCATCAATAATCATTACTTTTTTATTATTTTTAGAATACTTTTGAAGTGCTTTTAATCCAGAAAGCCCTGCTCCAATGATTAATACATCGACATGTTTATATTTTTTGTCATAACGGGCTTCATCTTTTTTATTTGGTAAATCACCTACACCTGCAAGACTTCTTACTTCTAATCCATCAACCAGTTCAATTTTTGTAGCTGGAACCATTGGTTCGCCACTTCCAGAATCTATTTGAACTAAAGCATTTGGTTCTTCATAACCAATTCCAAAAACACCACGTGGTCTGAATAAATATGAACTCTCGGTAACAACTTTTATATGGTTTCTTAAAAGTGCAGCAGATAAAGGTTCACCTTTGTTGCCGTGATAAGTCTTATTGTCAAAAATAAATTGAACACTACTCATCTTGGCCTACTTGGTTGCTTAGTAAAAGGTTTATAGGAAGGACCAAATTCGTGAGTTAATGTATTTCTCCAAATGTTAAACCACTTTCTACAGCCTGCAGAATGAAACCATCTTTCAGCAAACCATCCCTTTGGATTATCTCTAAAGAAAATATATTCAGCCCATTGTTGATCCGTTAAATTTTCAGGATTTTCTGGATAGCCAATGTGCGCTTGGCTTCCATAGTGAAATTCAGTTTCATCTCTGGAACCACACCAAGGGCAATTGATTAACAACATAAATTTTTCCTAATGAGCAACACCGGCTGCTCCATGTTCATCAATTAAATGTCCTGAAATAAAACGATCCAGAGAATATGGTTTAGCAAGTTCATGTGCTGAATTTTTAGCCATAGTTTCTGCCATAACCCAACCAGAACCAGGAGTTGCTTTAAAACCGCCAGTTCCCCAACCACAATTAATAAATAAATTTTCAACAGGAGTTAAACCAATTATGGGAGATGCATCAGGTGCAATATCAACAATTCCACCCCAAGTTCTTAATAAATGAGCTCTTGAAAATATGGGAAATAGTTCAAGAGCGGCAGCTAATTGATGTTCAATTACGTGAAAACCTCCGCGTTGTGCATAGGAATTGTAAGCATCAGTTCCTGCACCCATTACTAATTCACCTTTATGAGCTTGACTCACATAAACATGCACAGCGCCACTCATAATTACTGTGTCTAAAACTTGTTCTAGTAATTCAGAAACCAATGCTTGAAGTGGTCTGCTTTGAAGTGGCACTCTAAATCCAGCTAAATTAGCCAAAACAGAAGTGTGACCTGCAGCAACCATTCCCACTTTTTCACAACTGATTAAACCTTGATTTGTTTCTACACCAACAACTTTGTTATTTATTTTTTTAAAACCTGTTACTTCGCAACCTTGAATTATGTCGACACCCATATCACTTGCTGCTTTTGCATAACCCCACGCAACCCAATCATGTTTTGCAATTCCACCTCGTGCTTGATACGTTGCGCCTAAAACTGGATATCTAACATCAGGAGAAATATTTACAATTGGAGCAATTTTTTTAACTTCTTCAGGAGTTAACCATTGAGAATCTATATTATTCATAGAATTTGAATAAAAATTTCTTTTCTTACTTCTTAAATCACTTACGCTATGAGCAAGTGTCATCACACCTCGTTGGTCAAAAAACATTTCGTAGCCAACTTCTTCTTCTAAATTTTCCCAAAGCTTTAGTGAGTGCTCATAAATACCTGCACTTTCATCCCACAGGTAATTTGAACGAATGATGGTGGTATTTCTACCCATGTTGCCGCCAGCAAGCCAACCTTTTTCTAAAACAGCGCTGTTTGTGATTCCAAAATTTTTTGCTAAATAAAATGCTGTTGCTAAACCATGTCCACCAGCACCGATTATTATTGCGTCATACGATTTCTTTGGAGATGGATTTCTCCATAAAAAATCAGGATGTTCAGGCAATGCTGCAGTATGGCGTCTTTTTATGGTCATAGTTAAGACTTTAGCCTTGTCATTTGTGGATCAAATTGAGGATCATTACCTACAACTGCTTTAACTTTTTTATCAAAATATTGAATTTCTACTTTTGTACCAATTGCACTTGCTTCAATTGGTAACCATGCATAAGCAAGGGGAGCACCAATAGTGTGGCCATAATATGCAGAAGTTGTGTAGCCAACAACTTTGTTGTTTACTAAAACTGGTTCTTTGCCCATTACAACATCAAAATCATTCTTTATAACTAAACAACAAAGTTTTTTCTGTATTTGCTCAGGTTTTATTTTTTCATAAGCTTGTGATCCTATAAATCCACCAGTTTTTCTTACTGCAAAAGAAAGCCCTGCTTCATAAGGATTATGTTCACTAGTCATTTCTGCACCATAAGATCTATAACCTTTTTCTAATCTCATGGAATTAAAAGCACCACGACCTGCTGGTATTAGGCCAAATTTCTTACCAGCGCTAAACAATGTGTCCCAAAGTTTTAATCCCATATCAGCGTCTGCATAAATTTCAAAACCAAGTTCTCCTACATAAGAAAGTCTCCAAAGCGTTACAGGTACTTGACCAAGATATGTTTTTTTGGCTTTGAAATAACCTAAAGATTCATTTGATAAATCATCATCACAAATACTTTGGGCTAACATTCTTGATTTTGGACCGAATAAACCCAAACCAATAGTTCCACTAGTTATATCTTTTACAAATACATCATCTGGAGCATTATTTCTTAATCTAATTAAGTCGACATTTCCATTTGCGCCAAGTATGAATTGATTTTCTTCCACTCTTGTAACTGTGACATCGCTTAAGATTCCAGCACTTTCAGTAAGCATCAAACAATAAGTTATTGAACCAATTGCTTTGTCTAATTTTCCAGTTGTCATTTTTTCTAAAAATGTCAGGGAACCTTTACCAGAAACTTCAATTCTTTTTAGTGAAGTTATGTCAAATAATCCAACATTTTTTCTTACGTATTGTGCTTCTGCACCAATTATTGGTGACCAATGTTTACTTGCCCAAGAATTTCTCTTTGGAGATTTAAATTTTGTAACTAGTTTTTTATTGGATTCATACCATTGAGGTCTTTCATAACCTGAAGCTTCAAGAAAATATCCACCTAAAGATTTTTGTCTTGGATAAAAACCAGTAGTTCTTAAAGGTCTTGGTTCAATCATTGGATCTAGTGGATGAAGCAAGTCATAAACTTCAACATAATTTTGTTTTCCACGCATCTCAATGTGCTCTGGACTTAATTGATGTTTTTCAAATCTGTTCACATCTGATTCGTGAACCGATAGGGAAGGATGACCATCAACTAACCATTCGGCAATGGATTTAGCAACACCAGCAGAATGTGTTACCCAAACTGCTTCTGCGGTCCAAAAACCTTTTAAGTTTGCCCATTCACCCATTAGAGGAAAACCATCAACAGTGAAAGAAAAAAGTCCGTTCATGGCACTATCAATTTTTGATTTCTTTAATTCAGGAATTATTTTTCCTGAGTGTTTAATGGCACCTTCCCATTCTTTTTTAGTGAAATCTAAAACAGACGGCATAACTTTAGCTTTATCAAATGGCAAAATATCTTTTGCTTTTATTGGTAATGGTCTATGCCCATACCAGCCAACTCCTAATCCTTTATTTCTTTGACGGTAATAAAGATCTTTGTCTTGATGTCTTAATAATGGCAATACTGCTTCTTCTACTTGATTTTTTAAACCAGGTAAATCTTTTGTCCAGGCAAGTTGATGTGCCAATGGTTGAAGTGCTGTCGGCATTCCAATCATGTCACCAACTTTTGGTCCCCAAATACCGGCACATGCAATAACTACGTCTGCATCAAAATTTCCTTTATTAGTTTTTACTCCAGTTACTTTTCCGTTTTCTTGTAAAATATCTAATACTTCGTGTCGTTCTAAAAATTTTGCACCACGAGAAATTGCTAATCTTCCCATTGCTTCATCTGCTCTTAAAGCTTTTGCTAAACCATCTGTTGGAACATGTAATGCACCTATTATGGCTTTTTGATCTAGAAGAGGATGTAGTTTTTTTGCTTCTTTTGCAGAAATTACTTTGGCAGTAATTCCCCATGCAGTAGCAATGGATGCGCGTCTATGAAGTTCAGCTAATCTTTCTTTGTTTGTCGCGACTTCTAATGAACCAACTTGTAAGAAACAGGGTTGTCCATCTAAATCAAGTGAACATAATTTTTCAACTGTGTATTTTGCATATAGTGCTAAAGATTTACTTGCATTTGTTTGAAACACTAATCCTGGAGCATGTGAAGTTGATCCACCTGCTGCCCAAAGTGGACCTTGTTCTAAAACGGTGACATCTGTCCAACCACGTTGTGTTAATTCATCAGCAAGTGCGCAACCAACAATGCCTGCTCCGATGATCACAACTTTTTTAGACATCTTGAAAATTTCCCCTCAAATCTAGTGTTGCGCTATTTGCAACACAGTCTTTCACCGCGCAACAACACTCCTATGTTCATGCAAAAGGGGCAGGCACGTCAAGTGCCTGCCCCTTTTTATTCCTACTTAATTTAACCCAACCAAGCAGCTACTTTGTCAGGGTTTGCATCAATCCACTTTTGAGCGGCTGCTGCAGCATCTGTTCCGCCTTCAATGTCTGCGGCTACAGAGTTTTGGTCTTCATTTGTCCATTGGAAATTTTGAATCAATGTGGCAAATGGAGATCCTGAATCCATTAATTTCTTTGTTGCTAATTTGATTAATGGGGTTGCTGGATAATCAGTCAGACCACTTGCTTGTGCTGCGTCTGTCCAATCATTTGCTGGGAAATTGATTCTCGCTAATTCAACTTGCGCATTGAAATATTGAGGTGTGTACCAATAACCCAAGAATGGTGTTTTATTTTTTTGAGCATCAGCAAAACCAGTCATTAAAGCTGTTTCTGAACCAGTATTGATTGCTTTGAAGTTCAGATTGTTTGCTGCGATCATTTTTTCACCAATAGTTGTATAACCTGGAGGGCCTTCGTGCCATGCACCTTTATCTCCAGATTCGCTATTTTTGAATAGTTCTGCATATTTATTTAAATTTGCAGAATCAGTTATATCTGGATATTCATCAGCCATCCATTTTGGAACATACATTCCAATTAGGCCTTCTTGACCGTTTGGACCAACTTCAACAATTGCTCCACGATCCACCCATTCTTGCCAACGACCGCCGCCCCAGTCTTCAATTACTACATCAACTGAACCAGCTTCCATTGCGTCATAAGTAACACCTGCTTCATCAAGTTGTTGCAAATTGATAGTGCAACCTAATTCTTTCTTTGCAACTTCTGCTACAACGTTTGCACTTGCTGTGTAACCAACCCAGTTGTGCATTGCAATACCCCATTCACCGCATTCTGCTGCTGGTGCATCTGCTGCTGCATCTGTTGCTGCTTGATCAACACCAGATCCAGAACATGCTGCTAATAGCAGTCCTAATGCGACAAATAGTGAGGCTGCCGCTGAGCGACCTCTTAACTTTTGTGTCATGCTCTCTCCCTCGTTAGAGAATTTCTTTCATGTTATTGCATTCAAGAACACATTTTTCATGTTTTCTTGAAATCGTTGGGAAATTGTTATCAATTTCCATATTTCCTTGCTCCTGCTTGGGCAATTCGGTCAATCATTATTCCCAATAAGACGATGCAAAGTCCTGCGATTAGGCCTTTGCCTTGAAGTTCTGGTTTAGAATTTCCCACAATTACTAGATAACCCAAAGCACCTGAACCGACATAGCCTCCAATTACTACGACTGCCAAAACGAAAATTAAACCTTGGTTTGCTGCAAGTAGTAATGCTCTTTTTGCCGCTGGAATTTGAACTTTTGTAATTATTTGCCAAGCAGTAGAACCTGCTGAAGTAGCAGCTTCAACCATTGAAGATGAGACATTTCTAATTCCTTCTCCAACTATTTTTACAACAACTGGAATTGAATAAACAATTCCAGTTGCTATAGCAGTAAAACGAGTAGGACCAAAAAGTCCAAGCATAGGTACCAAATAAACAAACGCCGGTAAAGTTTGTCCTGCATCTAAAAATGGTCTTAAAATTTTATCTGCTTTTTGACTTCTACCTATCCAAATTCCTAAAATAATTCCAATCATCATTGTAAGAATTGTGGCTACTACAGTTTGAGTTAAAGTCACCATAGTTTCATACCAAAGACCAGTCGAAATTATTAAAATCATTAAGCCAATAGATAAAAAAGTTACTCTTAACCCTCCAATTAAATAGGCAATTAATGACAGCATTATTACTGTAATAAACCAAGGAGATCCTGCTAAAAGAAGCTGCAAATTGTTTAAAACATAATTTGAAATAAAATCTTTAAAACCAACTGTAAAAAATTGGAGATTATTTACAACCCAATTAGTTATTGTATTTGTCACATTTGAAACTGGTTTTGAAAAATCTAAATAATCTGGCCAAATTGCAGCCCATAAAATATTTCTTGACATCCAAATAGAGACTGCCATGAAAATGCCCATCAAAAATATAGATATTCGTCTTTTTTGAATTTCTTTAGTAGTTAAAGGTACATAACTAACTTTTGTTTTTGCAGCAGCACTTGTGCTTCTATCTAGCATTATGGCTAGAAAAACCACCGCTAAACCTGCGACAAATCCATCCCCGACGTTTCTAATTGTTAAAGCTGTAACTATGGGTTTACCAAGTCCTGGAGATGCAATCAAAGCAGCAATTACCACAAATGAAAGTGCAGCCATCACAGTTTGATTTATTCCTAAAACAATCATTTGTTTACCCATAGGAAGTTGTACTTTTGTAAGTGTTTGTTTTGTAGTTGACCCCATTGAAATTGATGCTTCAACAGGTGAGTGGTTCAAGCTTCTAATTGCATGAGAAGTAATTCTTATTGATAAAGGAACGCTATAGACCATAGTTGCAATAGTTGCTGACGCTTGACCGATTAAAAAAAACAAAGCAAGAGGTGCTAAATAAACTAAAGTGGGCAAGATTTGCGCTAAATCTAAAAACGGAGTGACAATTCTTAAAACTCGATCAGATAATCCTGCCCAAATTCCTAAGGGAATCCCAACTAATAAAGATAAAATTACAGCGGCAAAAGTCATGGCAAGAGTATCCATGGTGTCAGTCCACATTCCCAACAGTCCGCAACCAAAAAGTAAAAAACAAGCTAATAAAGTTGTTTTCAAATTACTAAATAAATAAACGATAAATGCAACTAAACCAATAACGCCAAACCAACCTAAAACTGGAATTATAGAGCCTGGAACTGGGGTAGCGATAAACATTCTTATTAATTCAACAAAACCATTTATAAAAAGTCTGATTGGATTAAAAAAGTAAATAAAAATTGCACTTTTAGTTCTGTTACCTCTAATTGAAGCAGCAGCATCTCCAGCTACTTGAGTGGCTATGGAATTTTGGTAAGTAGGAATTTCTAAAGTGGCAACACCTTTAAAAATTAAGGCAAGAACAGACCATATTCCAACAAGTATCAGAATTAAATAACGACTTTTTATTTTATTTATTGCACTTATTGCAGGAGTAAGTATTTGACTACTCAAGATTTTTCTCCAGAAATAAGTCTTAGTACATCTTCACTTGAAACTATGCCGATTTTTTTGCCATTTTCAATTACTTGAACTGGTTTCATGCTTTGAACAATAATTTTTGATGCATCTCGAATAATTGTGGATGCAGCTAATTCTGGGCCATCAGTAATTTCATTTGACTTTGCAGGTCTTGCAAGATATTTCAAAGTCAAAACATGAGACTTTGAAATATCTCGAATAAAATCTGCAACATAATTATCAACAGGATTTGCTACAAGATCTTCAGGAGTTCCCATTTGCACAACAGCGCCATCTCTCATAATGGCGATACGATCTCCAAGTTTCATAGCTTCTGATAAATCATGAGTAATGAACACCATGGTTTTACCAACTTCTTTGTGAAGTCTTATTACTTCTGTTTGCATATCTCTTCTAATTAATGGATCAAGGGCAGAGAATGGTTCATCTAAAAACATAACTTGAGGATCAACTGCTAAAGCTCTTGCAAGTCCAACTCTTTGTTGCATTCCTCCTGATAATTGTTCAGGAAAAGCTTGTGCATAACCTGTAAGTCCCACTAATTCAATAACTTCTTCGGCTCTTTTATGTCTTTCAACTTTTTTAACTCCATTAATTTCAAGTGCGTAGGCGATATTGTCAATTACTTTTCGGTGGGGAAGTAAACCAAAATGTTGGAACACCATAGAAAATTTCGTTCTTCTTAAATCTCTTAAACGAGCAGGTGTGGCTTTTAAGATATCTTCGCCATCTAAAAAAACCGATCCTGAAGTTGGTTCAATTAATCTTGTTAAACATCTAACTAAGGTTGATTTTCCTGAACCTGATAAACCCATCACCACAAAGACTTCACCTGGAGCAACATCAAAACTTACATCTTTAACAGCGGCTGTGTTTCCCGTTTTGGCTCTTAATTCTGCTTTTGGTAGATCTGCATCTTTAGATCCAACAATTTTTTCAGGGTTATCACCAAAAACTTTCCAAAGATTTCTAACTGAAATTGCAGCATTACTGTTATGCAGATTCATTAATGTTTACCTCCTTCAAACCAACCTGTCACACTTGGTTTTTGATTTTGCCAAATGTGTTTTGCCTCTTGGTATTCTGACAATCCCATTGGGCCAAGTTCTCGCCCTACTCCAGATTGTTTAAATCCGCCCCATTCTGCT
>JACCDX011505475.1_pt1 | contig 13030 bp, 13 predicted proteins | sample 7449681 | NCBI WGS metagenome assembly JACCDX01 (sample SAMN15323450, study PRJNA562643) | freshwater metagenome | isolation source: river surface water | place: USA:Blue River Watershed | collected 2017-08-18
CTCATTCAAAATAAAGACGGCTGATGGTGTTGACCACACAGCCAGGTTTGCTAGCGCCTTCAATTTCAACGCTGATGCTGACCACGACTTGAACGCCGTTGTCCTTGATCAATTCGGCCGTTAAAACTTGGCCTCGACCGCGAACGCGTGAATTGACCAACACGGGCGATGGAAAACGAACTTTGTCGCAGCCATAGTTCACGCCCATTTTGAGGCGTTCATACCGAACCAATTGCGGCAAAAAAAGATTGGCCAAAGACAGCGTTAAAAACCCGTGCGCAATACAGGCGCCAAAGGGTCCTTCTTTGGCGCGCACAGGGTCAATGTGAATCCATTGATGGTCACCGGTCGCTTCTGCAAACGTGTTGATTCGCTCTTGCGTGATAGTGATCCAGTCTGTGACGCCCAATTCTTGGCCCACAGCTGCCAAGGCTGCTTCAGCAGAATCAAGACACAGTGAAGGCGCAGTTGAGTCGGCCATGGCTTAAGCCCTTTGGGAGCTGACAGAGACCACCTCACCCGTCATGTAGGACGAGTAGTCGCTGGCCAAAAACACCATCACGTTGGCCACTTCCCATGGCTCGGCACCGCGGCCAAAGGCTTCACGCTCTGACAATTGATTGAGCAGTTCTTCGGAGGCAGATTTTTTGAGAAATGCGTGAATGGCAATGGAGGGAGCAACCGCATTGATGCGTACGCCAAACTCGGCGGCTTCTAAGGCTGCACAGCGTGTGAGCGCCATGACGCCGGCCTTGGCGGCTGCATAGTGCGCTTGTTCAGTTTGGGCACGCCATCCCAACACAGAAGCGTTGTTGACAATCACGCCTTTGCCTTGAGGTTGCATGACCTTGAGCGCCGCGCGAGTGACACGGAAAGTCCCTGTGAGTGTGACGCCGATGACCTTGTCCCATTCTTCGTCAGCCATGTCGACAATTTTTTTGCTGGTACCCAAGCCTGCGTTGTTGACGAGCACATCAATGCCGCCCATGGTTTGATTGGCTTGGTCAATCAGTGCTTGAACTTGGGCTTCTTGGCTGACATCACAGAGTTGGCTGTAAATGGCTTGCAAGCCTGTTTCTTTTTGAAGGGTTTGAACGGCCTCGTTCAATCTTCTTTCGTGGACGTCAGAGATGAACAGCGCTCGGCAACCTTCTTCGGCAGCGCGTTTGGCCACTGCAAAACCAATGCCAGCCCCCGCCGCTGCAGTGACCAACACAGATTTGCCGCGAAGCAGGCCATGGCCAGGAACATAGTCGGGAGGATTTTTCATAGGGAAAAGGATGTCAAAGAATAGCCTAGATGATGCGCAAAATGGCGTTCAATAGCATCGTCTGCTTGGACGATAAAGGGCGCTACCCTATTTGGGCATTTGCAGAGCCCGCTCTGCCATCAAGTTGAGTTGAATTTCGTTGCTACCGGCATAAATGGTGTCGGCCCGGCTGACAAGCCATAAGCGTTGCAAGGCGGTTCGATGGGCATCATCGCTGGCCACCTCACCATCGGGGCCGAGCACGTCCATGGCCAATTCGCCCAAAGTGCGTCGCCAGTTGGACCATGCGTACTTGCTGATGCTGCTGGCTCTGGGCGACGCGTTGTCGCCACACGTTCTCAGGGCATGGTAGCGCAGTGTCTGAAGCCCCAATATGGCTTTGGCAAGGCGCTGTCGAATGGTGGGTTCTTGGATCGCGCCGTTTTGCTGGGCCACTTGAATCAGCGTGGTCAATTCATTTTGAAAATGCGCCTGTTGACCCAAAGTGGAGGCGCCCCGTTCGCATTGCAACAAGTACATGGCAACGGCCCAGCCTTGGCCTGGCTCGCCCAAGACACAGGTGCTGGCTGTACGTGCGCCATCAAAAAACACTTCGTTGAATTCTGATTCGCCAGTAATTTGACGGATGGGTCGCAATGTCACGCCCGCCTGCTTCAGTGGCACCAACAAAAAAATCAAACCTTTGTGGCGAGACGAACCTGGTTCGCATCGCGCCAAGACAAAAATCCAATCGGATTCATGGGCCCAAGATGTCCACACTTTCTGGCCGTCGATGACCCATTCGCCGCTGTCTGAATCTAGTCTGGCGCGTGTTTGGACACCCGCCAAATCGGAACCTGCACCGGGTTCTGAATAACCTTGCGCCCAATAGTCGGTGCCATTCAAAATACCTGGCAAGAATTGATTTTTGAGTGCGTCGTTGCCGTAGGCCATCAAAGTGGGAGCAAGCAAGGTCTCGCCAATGTGGCCCAAACGGCCGGGTCCGCCACATTGAACATATTCTTCGTGGAAAATCATTTGCTGGGACAGTGGCAACTCTCGCCCGCCGTGGGCTTTGGGCCAACTCAATCCGGTCCAACCGCCTTTTGCCAGTTCTTGTTCCCAGCGTTTTGCCAAAGCCGCTGAGTAGCCGGGCGAGCCCATTCCATTGGCATGCCGCATAGGTTCAAAAACGCCCTTTAAGTGCGTTTGCATCCACGCACGAATGCTGTCCCGAAAGCGGCGGTCTTCAATCGATTCGATGGCATTCATGCTTGGATTCACTCGGCCGTGTCATAAAGGGATGCAACACTTTCAAGCCACTCAGAGACGGGCCCTAAGCGCTGGCTAGAAGCTTGTGCGCGGCGCAGATAAAAGTGGGGGTCATATTCCCATGTAAATCCAACGCCGCCATGCAGTTGCAAATTTTCGCGTGCACAAAATTGAGCAGCTTCTGTGGCGGTGACGCGCGCTTGGGCAGCGCTCACCAAGAGACCTGTAGCATCGTCGGGTGTCTCGGCCAAGCATGCTGCGCCATACACCGCAGAGCGTGCGCTTTCAACTTCGACCAGCATCTGTGCGCAACGATGTTTGATGGCTTGAAAGCTGGCAATGGGACGACCAAATTGTTGACGCTCTAATACATAGGCCAAGGCCATGTCCAAACAGGCTTGCGTAACACCGACTTGTTCGGCGGCCAGTCCGATGGCTGCCAAATATTTGATGCGGGTCAACAGCGCCTCTGCTGCTTGGCCTCGAGCCAGACATTGGACATCTTGTACGTTGACACCGTTCGCTTGAACCAGGGCCATGCAACGTGTTGTGTCCAAGGTTTCAAGAGAAGTGATTTTCAAACCCGAGCTTTGAGTGTCCAGAGCGAACAGCAAAGTCTCACCAGCAGATGTTTGCGCAGGCAACAAAATAACTTCTGCCATTTGAGCGGAACCCACCGAGGGCCAAGTTCCGTCAACTTGCCAGCCTGATGAATGAACACGGGCGGTGGCTGTTTGCCAACTGAGTGCCATGGCTGCAACCGCTTTTTCTGTGGCAATTTGGGTGAGCCAATGTTCAGCCAAAGCGTGAGGCAACAGAGACTTCAATGCTGTGGCAGATAAAACCGCTGTGTCAAAAAATGGCACGCAAGCCAAGCGTCTGCCCATTTGTTCTTGCAACAAACACACGCTCACCCAATCCAAGTCCAAGCCACCCACAGATTCGGGCAGGTGAACGCCGCACCAACCCAAATCGGCCATGGCTGACCACAAGGCCGAGTCCATGTGCGCTTTCGATTGGGTGTGCGCCCTGACTTGCGTCATGGCACTGGCCTTGGCTAAAAAGGTCTCGGCGCTTTCAACAATCTGCAGTTGTTCAGAGGTCAGTTGCAATTCCATCATGCAGCCTTAGGGCGTTTGTCTTTCCAAGGCGCAGCTTCTTCAAGCTGGCTGGCCAAAGCAAACAAGGTGTCTTCATCGCCGTAGCGACCTGCAAACTGTGCGCCGATGGGCATGTTCTGTGCATTCCAGTGCAATGGCACCGACATGGCAGGATGGCCACTCATGTTGAAAAGTGCCGTGAAGGGCGATGCCATCATGGCCACCTTGACAAAATCCTCGTAGGGCTGGTTGAGTGACATCTCACCAATCAGAGGTGCAGGTGCCGCTGTCACAGGGGCCAAAATGCAGTCGTAATCTTCTAAAAATAAATCAATGGCGCGACTGGCTTGGTCAAATGCGGATCTGGCCTTGAAGACTTGCAAAGCCGTGAATTGCTTGGCCAGTTGCAAGCTGCGCCAATTGAGCGCTTCAAATTCGTCTTCGCGTGCGTCGCGGCCCAAGGCAGCTTCGCGGGTTTGGACTTGGGTCAGCATGCCGGTGGCCGTGGCAACGCCCATGCCACCGAATAGATCGCCCACGGCCAAAGCGGGTTGCGCGATCTCGACATGGTGTCCCAATGATTCGCAGAGCTTGGCTGTCTTTTGCACAGCCTCCAAACAATCTGCATGAACAGGTGCGCCAAAAGGGTTGTTCAACATCAGGGCAATTTTCAAAGGCCGAACCTTTTGAGGGGCTCCCACAATGGCGTGAGGGAGATGGTTGCGCGATCCAGCCTCCGGGCCTTGGGTGAGCTTCATCATCAACGCACTGTCACGCACACTTCGGCTGATGACATGCTGGCATGAAAGTCCCATCCAACCCTCTAACGCTTTGGGGCCCATGGGAATACGGCCACGGCTGGGTTTAAAACCAAATAAGCCACAGTGTGATGCAGGGATGCGAATTGAGCCACCGCCATCACTGGCATGTGCCACAGGCAAGATGCCGGCGGCCACAGCGGCGGCAGCACCACCGGAGGAACCCCCTGCGCTGTAGCGGATGTTCCAAGGGTTGAGGGTGTTGCCAAACAGTTTGGATTCGGTGGTGGCCGTCTGACCAAATTCTGGCGAGCTTGTTTTGGCAAAAATATTCAAGCCAGCTGCCTGATATCGCTGAACCAAAGTGGAGTCATGGTCGGCCACAGCATCTTTGAAAAATGCACAACCGTGGGTGGTGATGGTGCCTTGCAGGGCAACCCCTAAATCTTTGAGCGCAAATGGCACACCCCACAAGGGCGCTTTCTCAGTTTCAGAGGCTCTTTGAGCTTGCGTGTATTGAGAGAGACGCAAGGCTTTGTCATGGGCCATGTCATGGTGAAACATGACGATGGCATTGATGTTGGCGCGAGCTTCTGCCCTGGCTTGCGTTGCTGCCAACACCTCCAGTGGTGTGACCTGGCCCGTCCGCAACAGCGCGGCCATCTCGGTGGCATCCCACCCTTCAAATTCTGGCAAGGGCAGGGGGGTCATTTCAGGTGCCCCAAACTTTTTGCGCAGGCGTGGCTTGGCTGATCAGTTGATCGATGATGGGGCCCAACTCTTCGGGCTGCCAGCGCGCACCTTTGTCGATGGTGGCATCTGTCCGCCAGCCGTCGCACATAGAAATTCGACCGCCTTGTGACTCGAACAATTTGCCGGTAATGTGCGACGATTCAGCGCTGCCCAACCACACCACCAAGGGGGCGACGTTGTCGGGTGCCCAAGCATCAAAGCTGCCGTCAGCGGGCGCCTTGACCACGTCGGGCATGGCGCTTTCTGTCATGGCAGTACGCGCCGCCGGTGCCAAGCCGTTGACCGTCACGCCATAGCGTGCCATCTCTGCCGCTTGCACCAAAGTCAGCGATGCAATGCCACCTTTGGCTGCGGAATAATTGGACTGTCCAATCGAGCCTTGCAAGCCAGCGCCAGAACTGGTGTTGATAATTCGCGCATCAATTTTGTTGCCGGCCTTGGCAGCATCTCGCCACCGACGACCCAAAATGTTGGCCAAGCAAAAATGGCCCTTCAGATGCACCTTCATGACCATGTCCCAGTCTTCCTCGCTGAGGCTGACAAACATGCGGTCACGCAAAACACCGGCGTTGTTAACCAACACATGAACTTCACCAAATGCTGCGACAGCCGCATCCACAATGCTTTGTGCGCCAGTCATGCTGGTGATGTCACCTTGATTGGCCAGGGCTTGTCCGCCTGCAGCAATGACCTCACTGGCCACTTGCGTTGCTGCTTCAATGCGAATGTCATTGACCACAACGTTGGCACCGGCTTGGCCAAAGGCCAAGGCGTAGGCGCGGCCTAAGCCACCCCCGGCGCCCGTGATGATGACGGTTCTGTTTTCACAAATGCGCATAAATCAAAGTCTCTCGATGATGGTGACGTTGGCTTGACCGCCACCTTCACACATGGTTTGCAAGCCGAAGCGTTTTTGGGTTCTTTCCAGCTCATGCAGCAAAGTGGTCATGAGCTTGACACCGGACGCACCCAAAGGATGACCCAAGGCAATGGCGCCGCCGTTGACATTGGTGCGTTCGTGGGGGAAGTGTGTTTCTTTGAGCCAAGCCATGGCCACCGACGCAAAGGCTTCATTGATTTCAACCAAATCGATGTCTTCGATTTTCATGCCAGCTTTTTTGAGCGCGTGGGCGGTTGCAGGAATGGGGGCTGTCAAATGCCAAATGGGATCATCTGCCAAAACACTCAGATGATGAATACGCGCACGCGGTGTCAAATTGTATTTTTTGAGCGCGGCTTCAGAGACCACCAAGATGGCCGCTGCAGCATCACACGTGGAGCTGGAAACAGCCGCTGTGATTTTGGGATAAGTGGGGTCGACAGGTTGCAGCGTTGCCAATTTTTCCAGGGTGCTGGCGCGCGCCGTTTCGTCCATGGCAAAGTTGCCGTAGGGCAAAATTTCGCGCTGAAAACGACCTTCTGCCATGGCACGCAAGGCGCGATCATGACTTTCTTTGGCAAACATTTCCATGTCTTCACGGCTAATTTGCCAATGATCGGCAATTCTTTGCGCGGCATAAAACTGATTGACGGGTGCATTGCCAAATCGCGCTTGCCAACCTTCACTTTCTGCAAATGGCGTGGTGAAGCCCAAGGGCTGGCCCGCCAGCATGGCTGAGCCAATAGGAATACGACTCATGGTTTGCACACCACCTGCCAACACCACATCTTGTGTACCGCTCATGACGGCTTGTGCCGCAAAGTGCACCGCCTGCTGCGAGGAGCCGCATTGGCGGTCAATGGTGGTGCCTGGGACGTTCAATGGCATGCCGGCTGCCAGCCAAGAAGTTCTGGCGATGTCACCCGCGAGTGCACCAATGGTGTCGACACAGCCAAAGATCACATCGTCGTATTCGGCAGCTGGAATGGCGTTGCGTTCGACAATGCCCTTGATGACATGGGCACCTAAATCGGCGCCGTGCACTTGGGCCAAAGCGCCATTGCGTTTGCCAGTGGGTGAACGCAATGCGTCAACGATGAAAGCTTCTGCCATGAGATATCCGTCTTAAAGAGATGTGTTGAAAGTAGCGCCAGGACCCATGAGCGAATCGTCACTCATCAGGGCATCGGCAAGGCGTTGTTTGTGGAAGCTGCGATCGCCCCATGCCGCATCCAACACCCAGGCGCGTTTCATGAACATTTGCAAATCGACTTCCCACGTGTAGCCCATGGCACCGTGAACTTGAATGGCTTTGCGTGCGGCAAACCAGCCCGCATCGGCGCAAGCAATTTTGGCGTGAGAAATTCGCACAGAACGCTGTGCTTCTGATTGACTCAGTGCATTGGCTGCGCGATACAGCACGGGCTTTGCAAATTCAATTTTGGTGACGATGTCGGCCAATTGATGCTTCACCGCTTGGAAGGAGCCAATGGGTTTGCCAAATTGTTTGCGTTGCGCAGCATAGTCCACCGTCAGGTCGAGCATGCGCTGCGCCAAGCCCAAAAGTTGGGCCGACACGCCCAGGGCACCCCGGTCCAATAAGTCGTTGGCCAATGCTTGTCCGGCAGTGCTGTCAGCAATGCGGCTGGCATCAGAAGGCCGCCAAGTGATGGTGGCCAAGCGCCTAGACGCATCAATACTGGGGCAGGCAACGGCAGTGACTTGATCCGGGGTTAAGGCGTGCCATTCTGTGCCCGTAGCTGTGGGATGCGCAAGCAACAGCAGGTCCGCCAAATGGGCGTCGGCCACCCAGGGATTGACAGGGTGACCCAGCGCAATTCGCACCGAGCCATCTGCGATCAAAGGCAACCATTTGGTTCTGACGGGGTTGTTCTCAGGCAAGCCAGACAACAAACCAGTTGCCAAATAGGCGGTATCGGACAGGGAGTCTGGAATGCCAAAGTAGCCCAGTTCTTGATTCATCAAGGACCAGTCAACATCGCCTAGACCTAAGCCACCAGCAGACTCAGGGACAGACAGAGCGGTAATGCCTTGTTCTGCCAATTTGCTGCGAAGCTCTGTGGAACGACCTGCATCGGTTTGCCAAATGGCGCGCAGTTTTTCGGGTGCAGCTTCCACCATTAAAAAACGGCTGATGGAATCGCGTAACGCTTGCTGGTCTTCGTTGAAAGTGAAATTCATGATCAGCCCCGTTAGTTTTTAGGCAAACCAAGCAAGCGCTCGGCAATGATGTTGCGTTGAATTTCGTTGCTGCCCGCGTAGATAGAACCAGCTTGTGCAAACAAAAAGCCTTCTAGCCATTCATGTGATTCTGGGTCCTCGCACAGTTCAGCACGCGGGCCCAAAATTCGCATGGCGGTCTCGTGCATTTCCAAGTCCAATTCCGACCAAAAGATTTTGTTGGTACTGGCTTCGGCGCCAACGCGCATGCCTTGCTGAACTTTGCCCACGGTGTGATACGACGCCAAGTTGTAAGCCTCAGACCCCATCCACGCACGCATGACGGCCTCGCGAATAGAAGGGTCGCGATCGGCAGAGGCTTGGTGCTTGCGGTAAAGCTGCATGAGCTTTTGTGCAGTTCGTTGATAGCGCGCAGGTGAGCGCAACAACAAGCCTCGTTCAAAGCCAGCTGTGGCCATGGCCACGTTCCAGCCTTGTCCTTCTTCGCCCAATAAGTTGTCTGCTGACACGCGAACGTCGTCAAAGAAAATTTCTGCAAAAGCTTGTTTGCCATTCAACGCTTGAATGGGGCGAATGGTGAGGCCGGGCGAATCCAGTGGCACCAGCAAATAGCTCAAGCCGTGGTGCCTTGAAGAAGTGGGGTCACTTCGGAACAAGCCGAACAACCAGTTGGCAAAGATGGCGCGGGTGGACCAGGTTTTTTGGCCATTTAAAACATAGTGATCGCCATCGCGAATGGCTTTGCTGCTGATAGCGGCCATGTCAGAGCCTGCATTGGGTTCGCTCCAACCCTGCGCCCACATGTCGTCGCAACGTGCCATGCGCGGTAAAAATTTGGCCTTTTGTGCGGCGGTACCAAATTCCATCAAAGTAGGGCCTAGCAACAGAATGCCGTTTTGATTCACGCGAAAAGGCGCGTCAGCTTTTGCATATTCTTCTTCAAAGATGAGCCACTGAATGAGGTCGCAACCTCGACCCCCCAAGTCTTTGGGCCATGTCACGCTACTCCAGCCGCCATCGGCCAATGTGGCTTCCCACTGTCGGTGTTGTTCGAAGCCCTCTTTGGTGTCGTGGCTGGCAAACGTCTCGCGAGGCACATGAGTTTGCAGCCAGTCACGCACTTCAGCGCGAAAGGCGTTTTGTTCGCTTGTGTAATTAAGTTGCATCAGTACCTCCTTGGCATTCAGAACGTGGCATCACGTTTCTGGACAAATGCCTGACGGGTTTCATTGGAATCTGGGCTCATGTAGGCTTGCAAAGTGAAGCCTTGCTCCCAGCGGTATTTGTCTTCGAGATTGCCATCTTCAATGCCGGTCAGAGCTTCTTTGGCAATGCGAATCATGGCGGGGCTCTTGGCTGCAATTTTGGCGGCAATGGCCATGGCCGTATCGCGCAGTTCAGCGCGCGGCACCACGCGTTCAATGGCACCCAAGCGGGCGGCTTCCGTAGCGCCAATCATCTCGCCTGTGAAAAACAAGTAGCGTGTTTTTTGCACACCAAACATGCGCTGCATGTGTGCGGCACCGCCCATAGCACCGCGGTCAACTTCAGGCAAACCAAAACTGGCGTCGTCAGCGGCAATCACAATGTCGGCTGCGCCACAAATACCGATGCCACCGCCCAATACAAATCCATGCACTGCCGCAATGACAGGTACTTTGTTGAGGTGGACTGCCTTGAAGGTGGCATAGTTGCCAGCGTTGACGTCGACAATCAATTTGTCGTTGCTGGCCAACTCTTTGATGTCAACGCCTGCACAAAATCCACGGCCTTCTGCGCGAATCACGATCACGCGAACTTCAGGATTTTGACCTTGCGCCTCTATTTCTTTGGCAAGGCCATACCAGCCAGCAGCGTTCAAGGCGTTGACAGGAGGGCGGTTGATCACAATTTCGGCAACGCCGTTGTCATGCAACTCAGTCATAAATTGTTGGGTCATGCGGGTCGCTCCTTAAGCGGCTTGGCCACTGTATTGATTGATCGCCAATTGCCTGTCTTGGGCTTGGCGCATGATGCCTTGAATGACAGTTTCACAAGAGTCAAGTTGATTGATCAAGGCGGCCACTTGGCCAGACGACATCACGCCTTCAGCGGGTTTGCCATCGGTCATGGAACGCTGCAGCAACATGGGCGCATTGGCGGCCATGACGTTTTGCGCGGTACTGCCAGGATCTTCTCTGAAACCCTTCCACAAAATGGCCAGGGCTTGTTGCGTGGTCATGCCGGTTTGTGATTTCCATTGCAAGGCCAATTGGAGCGCAATGCGCAAACGCTTGAAGGGCGATGCTTTTTCGAGCATTTGCAAATACTCATTGGGAATCATGCGTTGTGGCATGCCATCGACCAAGTACGAGATCTGAATTTTTTCGGCGTCTTTGGCTTGGAGGTAGCGGTCAAGGGTGGCTGATGGAATGCCAGAGTCGCTGGTCATCAAAAAGCGAGTGCCCATGGCAATGCCTTGCGCACCATAGGCCAGCGCCGCCAACAAGCCGCGGCCATCGTAGAAACCGCCGGCTGCAATGACGGGGACTTTGACGGCGTCGACCACTTGAGGAATTAAGACGGTGGAGGGCACGGAGCCTGTGTGTCCACCGCCCTCGCCACCTTGAACGGTGATGGCATTGGCGCCCATTTCGATGGCTTTTTGTGCATGCTTCAAAGCACCAACGGTGGGCATGCAAACGATGCCGGCATCACGCAGTCGACCGATGACTTTTTTGTCGGGTCCGCGGCCATAACTGACGGCGCGAACTTTGTGTTCGATGGCCAAGTCAAGCAGTTGATTGGCGTTGGTTTGAAACATGTGAAAGTTCAAACCAAACGGTTTGTTGCCCGTCAGTTCTTTGACCCGAATGATTTCGGCTTCAACTTCATCAGCAGGAATGGTTGCACCCGCCAAAAAACCAAAGCCACCCGCATTGGTGGTGGCTGCCACCAAGGAAGAGCCGGCCACCCAGCCCATGGCGGTTTGAATGACCGGATACTGGCACCCTAAAAGATCACACAGGGGTGTTCGCAATGCATGCGATGAACTCATTCTTTGGCGTCCTTTTTGTTGGCTTGCGCCATGGTTTTGGCATCGTGGCCGCCCAATTGGCCTGCGCCCAGCACTTGACTGTGGGCGTGTGCAAAATGGTGATAACCAAAAGCCACATCCATGGTGGTGCGAAGTCCTTGCAGTTCTTCGACGCGATTGATGACGGTTTTAGTGAGGGCCAGACCCATGCGCGGTTGCTTGGCAATTCGCGCTGCAATGTCGTATGTTTGCGCTTCTAACTCATCGCGCGGTACCACTCGATTGACCATGCCCATCATGTAAGCCCTGTCGGCTTTCATGCGCTCGCCCAAAAATAAGAATTCTTTGGCAATGCGGGGATTGAGTTCGTGTGCGTGCGCAAAATATTCAACACCGGGAATCCCCATGCGCACCACGGGGTCCTGGAAAAAAGCATCGTCACTGGCAATGATCAAATCACAGACCCAAGCCAGCATCAAGCCACCTGCGACACAAGCGCCTTGCACCATGGCGATGGTGGGCTTGGGAATATCGTGCCAGCGTCGGCACATGCCCAAATAAACTTCTTGCTCACGCGCAAACAGTTGCTCGGCACCTGGCTTGTTGGTGTGGTCCCACCACAAAGTTTGTCGGTCAAAGGGTTTGTTGATGTCCCTGCCCGGCGAGCCAATGTCATGTCCCGCGCTGAAATGTTTGCCAGCACCGCGAAGCACGATGACTTTGACGGTGTCGTCGTCAACAGCACGCCTGAAGCACGCGTCCAAGGCATAGGTCATTTGCGAATTTTGGACGTTGTGAAAATCAGGCCGATTCATGGTGAGCGTGGCCACACCGTCAGCTACCGCATACAAAACGGGTTCTTGGGTTTCGTAGACAGCCTTGTCTTCGCGCTGAACAAATTGATCGCCGGGGTCGGAGTGCGTCATGGTGTTTATCCCAGTGCGGTGGCTCGTAGATTGTGCGGATCGAGTTTGGCCAACAAGGCCAATTGTTCTGCGCTTGGATCTGGTGTGACTGCAACCTGGGCAGGCACATGCAATTCAAAGCCAGTGGCTTCTTGCACTTGTTCAAGGCTGACGCCAGGGTGCAAAGATCGAACTTGCATTTGGTGTTGAGGGCCCCCGAAGTCGAGAATGGCCAGATTGGTCAACACCCAACGAATGTCGATGTCGTTCAAGTCCCAGCCTTTGGCCAAGCGGGCAGGGTTGTAACCCGCAGAGGCCACCATGTCGACTTCACCACCCACAAAAACTTTGGTGCTGTGGTTGGGCACAAAAAAGGAATTGGCATGGTTGATCGAGTTGCCTGGAAAACCGCGCACACCCAACATCATCGATTTGGGTTTGTGATAGTCCGTGCCAATCATTGAAATATTGGCTTGTCCAAACTTGTCAATTTGGGTGGGGCCGACCATGGCATGACGTTTGCCGCTCCAAACGTTGTCAAAAATACGTGCAAAACCCATCCAACTTTCGCGCTTCATGACGTAGTCGCCCCGAGGTCCAACAGGCACAGGCTCTTGCATGAGCCAGGCTTCTGAATCGGTCATCATCAGATCGCGGTTGTGGGTCAGCATGCACAGAGAGGCTGCCAGTCTAGGCACGATACCGATACCAGTGGCCAAGACCTCGCCGTCGTCTTTCCAAGCCGCAGAAGCAGCGCAAATGATGCGGTCAACCAAAGAAATTTCACTCATGGTGTGCCTCCTTAAAACACAGGAAGGGGCAACTTGTGAACAGCTTCTAGGCCACCGACAAGTTCAAGGTATTGGGCTTCTGAACAATTGACATATTGCGATGC
>JACCDX011883583.1_pt1 | contig 13028 bp, 12 predicted proteins | sample 7449681 | NCBI WGS metagenome assembly JACCDX01 (sample SAMN15323450, study PRJNA562643) | freshwater metagenome | isolation source: river surface water | place: USA:Blue River Watershed | collected 2017-08-18
GAAAAAATAACACATGTTGAGGAGGTTAAACAAGAAGATGTTATTGAAGTTAAAGAACCTGAAAAAATAACACATGTTGAGGAGGTTAAACAAGAAGATGTTATTGAAGTTAAAGAACCTGAAAAAATAACACATGTTGAGGAGGTTAAACAAGAAGATGTTATTGAAGTAAAAATGATTGAGGAAAAAAAAAGAATAGAAAGCAAAGATGAATTAGTAGAAGAAAGAATATCAGTTGAAGTGAAAATATCTGAACAAACTGATTCAACTGGTCTAAATAATCAAACAGGTCCAAATGCTCCAACTGGTAAAGGATGGTTAAATAGTATATTAAGTATATTTGGTATAAATAAGAAATAGTTTAAAAGTGGTATAAAATATATATTTTTTTAATAAGATAAAATTATTTGTTATGTTAACAGATCATATAACAAATTATGAAAATAAAGATTTTGATAAATTTATACATATACAAATATTAATAGAGGGTATATATTTTTTGGAAAATGAGGATGATAAAACATTTAAAATAAATTTAAAATATAGTGATTTTGAGGTTTTTCAAGATTCATTTATGGAAATGTTAAAACCAAAAATAGAGGAAAAAATAAAAAAATATATTATAAAAAAAATTAAGGAAAATTGTAATAATACTGTTGAATTTGCTCGTAAATATGATTTACCTGTTAAAAATATATTATATTGTTATTTTATAAATAATAGAATAGATAATATTGATATTATATGGTCAAGTTCTTCTATAAAAGAATTTAAATATATACCTATTAAACATTATATAGATTATGAGGATGATTCCGTTTTACTAAAAGTAAAAGGGTTGAAGTTAAAAAAAAAATTATAAATTTAATATTTAATTTTTGAATTTTTTTATTCATAAATTTATTAATTCATAAATTTATTTAATTTATTTACTTAATTGATTTATTTTCAAAAATTATATTATTTAAGCAGAGCCAGAGGGCGGGAAGCATTTGCTCACATAGCCCATAAGCATCTTGTATTGAATCTTCTCAGGGAGCTTGCCATTGGCACCAACATAACCCATCTCTTTCTCATGGTCAGTGGCACCGTTCTTGTCAAACTCAGCCTGGATGTTCTTGAAGAACTCGCCGAGCTCTCCCTTGTTGATGTAGAAGTAGCTCTTCTGGATCTCACCGTTCTCAATGACCTTGTAAGCACCATCCTTGCCAGCTTGAATCATCTTGCTGACATGTTGCTGAACCTCATTGCGGCTCACCTGAGTACCATCGGCCTTACCCATTGCCTTAATGACAAAGGGGTAAGCAGTACGAGGAGTCTTCAGAGGGTGAACACGGTCGGGGTTGGGGCTAGCAGTAGTAGTGCGTTTAGCACGAGTACCAGCCTTCTTCTCGGCAGTGGTCTGAATCTTAATGAGCACATCAGAGAAGTGTCCATCAACTTCATTCACATCTCGCTCAATCTTGGCGAAAATCTTCTTGAATTGTTTACTGAATTCAACATTAAACTCTTTGACACTCTTGAATTTAGTCTTCAGCTGACCAAGTTGCTCAGCAACAAGGGTCATGTGAGTAAGAACTTCTTGAGAGTCAGTCATAGTTGTTTCACCACCCTCAGGGGCGGCTTCAATAATTGATTCATTCTTTTCCTCGGTGGGAGCAGGGGACGCAGTAGCTGATTCAGCTGCCGCGGCCTTCTTACCTCCACGAGTCTTCTTTTCAGTAGTAGTGGTCTCAGCTACCGAAGTAGCCTCAACAACAGGGGCAGGAGCTGCGGCCGAAGCGGCAGTCTCGGTTTTCTTGGAGGCAGTTTTGCGACCAGGTTTCTGACTTTGTTGTACTTCCATTTTTTATCTTCTGAATTAAACTAATTGATTCTTTTTTAAGTATCTTTAATTGACAATAAAATATTAATCATTTTTTTTTTTTTTCACGTTAATATAAAAGTATGTTTTTATAAAATTTTTTTAAAAAAATAATTTTTTTTTAAATTGAATTAATTTAATTTATTAATTTAGTTTATAAAAAATATTTTAACGTAAAAATATAAATTTTACGTTAAAATAATATTAAGGTTTAGTCATTATATTATAATTATTATTTTTTTTAATGATATTAACGTATCATTAATTATTTATAAAAAAATATTAAAATTTAATTTTTAAACAATATCAAATTCTTCCATTTTCCAATATTCAACCTTACCATTTGGCAAAGGTCGTTTTACAATAAAAGGAAGTGCTCTTAAATTTAATTCAGCATATGCTATTTCTTCAATCGATTTTAATCCTTTAATATCTATACATGGTTTTGCTCCACTTGCTAATTGTTGCATACGTACTCCAATAATTCTTGCTTTTTCAAATTTTGTTAAGAAAGGAAGAGTTTCTTTCTTATCACTCATAATCGATTGATTAATCTTTTTATCAGTTAAAAATTTAAAATCTCCTTGAGGTTCTTGTACTTTATTTTTAGGTTCTGTTTCTACATTATTCTCGTATACTTCATTTTCCATACGTTCCATATTCTCAGCTAAATTAAATTCTTCATTCATTGCTTCATTTTCAATATTGTTATTCATCATTTTGAATGTATCTGTTTCCTAATATTTATATTTATATTTTTTTAAATCCAATTAAATTCATTTTTTTATTCATTTAATTAAATTCAGTTTTTTGTTTTCTTTAAAAATCTAATTTAATATTTTTATTTCCATTGTGTACCACAAGCTGTGCATATATAAGTTAATTTTAATGAAACAGGGTCCATAATAAATACAGCTTCTTGTTTATCTTTTTCTTGATGAGATACACATTCTTGGTTAGGACATGTCTTTTTATTGGTTCTTGGTAAGGAAACATCATAACGGGAAAATTGGTTAATATTAAAACTGGTTTGATTAGTGGCTTTACCTTTGTAAATTTTACGATGGATAATAGAATTTTTGTATTCATTTTTGTATCCACATTTTTCACACATATTAAATAATTTTTCTACATCTTGTTCATCTTTTTCCTCTGTGGGAACTAATCTATTTTCACAATTAGGGCAAAAAATCATTTTTGTTCAGTTCTACTATAATATATATTTCTTTTTTTTTTAAATCAAATATTTAATCAATTTTTTTTTCATTCAAGTATTTATTTTTAATTAAAAATTTTTTGATAAAAATAAAATTAAAAAGATATAAAATAATTATTTTATATAATTTTTATCTATATTTATTTTAGAATCATATATTTTATAAAATGTTAAATAATAATTATCCTTTTATTTTTACCTTTCTTTTTATTTTTATGATTTTATTTTTATTTAATTATAATTTAAAAAATAAATCTAACAAAAATTTTTTTGAACATATGTCTACAAAAGATTTAAAAGGACAAAAATGTTCTATTAATCCTAATAATAAAACAATCAATTTTTGTGTAGATAATGATTGTTCCCAAAATAAATATCCTAATTTAAATTTTAATTTAATTGAGTCCAATTTAATTTCTAAAAATAAAACTGCTGTTATTGATATATTAAAATCATATAACATACCTACTCCTAATTATGTCACAATTGATAGATTAGGTTATCAAAAAATAAATCCTCGTGACTATCCGATTGTATTAAAACCTATTGAATTGAAAGAAGGTTTAGAAGAAAGAGAAATTTTTACAGATATTGAAAATTTGTTTCAATTTGCTGTTGTTCGTGATGAATTATTAAAAAAATACGAAAAAATCATGATGGAAAATCAAATTATGGGAAAAAAATATAGAATATTTATTTTCCAAAACAAAGTTATGGATGTGATTGAAAAGAAACATCCTTTTGTTGTTACTGATGGTATTCATACTATTCAAGAATTAGTTAATATTCGTAATGATAATTTAATTCGAAATGGTAAATATCCCACTAAAGATATTCATCAAGTCACTTTACAAAAACAAGGAGTTAATTTACATTCTATTCCTCCCGAAAATCAACAAATTTATTTATCAAATACTACAAAGCATAAAAATGGTTCTGAATATATTCATTTACATATTAAAAATATTCCCCACAAAAATATCGATTTATTCCTCAAAACTAGTAAAGTTTTAGGTCTCGAATGCTCTGTTATTGATTACATTTCAACTGATATTATGATTCCATATGATATTAATAAGGGACATATCATAGATGTTAATGATATGTTAAGTCCAAAAATTGAAGTTCTTAAAAATTAATTTATTAATTTTTTTATTTTTTTTTATTTTTTTAAATATTATTTTTATAAATATTTTCCATTCTTTCCAAAACTTGATCAAAATTAATTAAACATGATAATCTATATACTGAATTACTAACTAATATTTGATTACCTCCATATTCAGTTTTTTTTTCATTTATTTTTTTTTTTAATCCTTCATAATTCTTTTTAAAATGTTCTATCATTTCATTTTTAAAATTTTCAAAAGGTTTGGGTGGGTCTTCAATCATATTACATATTGATATCTTCCAATTTGCATATTCAATAACTTGATTATATGTTTTGTATTTTTTCGCATCCTCTCCTTTCAAATCTTCATAACCAGGTTCATTCTCTAAAGGATTTTCATTTAAAACTAACGCTTGTATAGCAAATAATACATTAGTAATTGTATTTGTTGGTACCCATCCAGGACCTTGCCATGTATTTAACATTGATAAACATACTTTTCCACATGTATATAAATTAGGATTAAATCTTACATTATATTTATTATTTTTTTCATCATTAATAATCCCCTGTGTCATATATTTTGCAATAGGTGGATTCATGGGATAATTATCAGGATAAGTAAATTCAAAAAAATAAAAACCATCTTCATATGGACTATCTTTTGGTCCAACAATCATAACATAAAGTTTTTTAATATTACTTTCATCATAATAATAATAAATTCCATTTTCTTTCATTAAATCTTTTGATTGTTCTAAATCTTGAATTTCTTTTACAATTCTTTTTGTTGCTCTGTCCATCTTTAAAATAAAAAAGTTTTTCTAAAACACTTTTATTTTAAATCTATATTTTTTTTTAAGTTCTTTTATTTATTTTTTAAAACTTTTTAATTATTAAACTTATTTTATATTTTATATTTTATTTCTATAAAAAATTTAAATTAAAACTATTTTTTTTAAGTTGAATTAATTTAAATAAATATAAATTAAAATAAAAAATTATAAAAATAAGTTTAAAGAAAAATTAAAAAATAAAGAAATAAGAAAAGAATAAAAGATGATTGCAGACCGATTTAATAAAAAAAATAAACTCAGTAAAACTAAATATTGGGATTTTAGTTTTAAAAAGGAAAAAAAAAAAGATAAAAAAGAAAAAACTGATAAAAAAGACAAAAAAAGAAAACGTGATGAACGTAGTGATGATGAAGATGATGATGTTAAATTTCCCAAATTAGACGGTGACATGGAAGCCACTTCTATTGAACGCAAGGGAAATCATATTTATTTTTATTCTGAAGTATCTCGTGATTCTATTTTTACTCTCAATATGTTAATCAATGAAGTTGAAGAGGAAAATCTTATTGGAGCAATAACTTATGGAATTGACCCTATTCCTATTTATCTTCATATTAACAGTTACGGTGGTTCTGTTCATGCTGCTCTTTCATGTATCGATACAATTAAAGCTTGTAAGGTTCCAGTTTACACTATTTGTGAAGGTGCTATTGCAAGTGCTGGTACTCTTATCAGTGTTGTAGGTACAAAGAGATTTATGCGTCCTTCAGCATATTTACTTATTCATCAATTGTCAAGTGGATTTTGGGGTAAGATGAATGAGATTGAAGATGAATATATTAATCTTAAAGCATTAATGAAGAAGATTCGTAGTATTTATAAAGAACATTGCAATATCCCAAAGAAAGAACTTAAAGAAATCCTCAAACATGATTTATGGTGGGATTATGAAAAGTGTGTAGAAATGGGATTAGTTGATGGATTATATCCAATGGATCTTAATAAAAATATTGAAAAAGAAGAGGATGAAGAAGATGATGAATAGATAAATAGATAAATTTAAAAGAAGATATTTTTTTAATTATTTAATTAAATAAATTTAGAAATAGTTATTTAATTTATAAAAAAATAAGATTTAAAAAAAGAATAATATTAAAAATAAATATAAAATGAGTACACCCAATTATTATGAAATTTTAGAAGTATCAAAAGATGCTGAACAAGATGAAATTAAGAAAAGTTATAGAACATTAGCATTAAAATGGCATCCTGATAAAAATCCTACAAACCGCGAAGAAGCTGAGAAGAAATTTAAAGAAATATCAGAAGCTTATCAAGTTTTAAGTGACCCTGATAAAAAAAGAGAATATGATATGTTTTCATCAAATGGTAATTTTGATTTTAATAGTAATAATAATGAAAATAATAATAATAATGAAAGAGGTCAAAATCAAGGAAGACCTTTCCATTTTAATTCTAATTTTGCAAATCCAAATGATATATTTAATATGTTTTTTAATCAAAGAGGTAATCAACCTGGTCAAAATCATTTTGAATCAATGTTTTCAAATCATTTTCAACAAGCTGGTTTTCCTCAACAATCTGGTTTTCCCCAACAGGCTAATTTTCCACAAAATCCAAATCAAAAGTCAGTTCGAAAAACAAACCCAAAAATTGATGTTTTACCATTTTCAATAAAAGATTTATATAATGGAGGTAAAAAAAAAATAACTGTTAAAGTATTTGAAAATTGTAAAAATTGTAAAGGTAAAGGTGGTAATTTACAAGATTGTCATGGGTGTAATGGTCAAGGTGTCAAAATTCAAGTAAGAAATATTGGACCTGGATTTGTACAAAAAACACAAACAGGATGTCCAACTTGTCAACAAAGAGGAAAAGTTGTTATATCTAATTGTGAAGTATGTATGGGAAATAAAGGTAGAATTATTGAAAGAGTATTTATTATTGATTTAGAACCTGGATTAAAAGAAAATCAAAAAATAGTATTTGAGAATCAAGGTATGGATGGTGAAGATTGTGAAAGAGGTGATATGATTTTTGTGATAAAAGAGATAAGTCAAGATAAATTTATAAGAGATAATGATGATTTACATTATGCAATTGATATTTTATTAGGTGATTCATTAATTGGATATACTATTGATTTTCAACATATTAATGGTGAAAATATTAAATATTATGAAAGTGGTATAATTGAACCTAATTCTATGAGAAAAATAATTGGTAAAGGTATGCCAAAATTGGGAGTTAAAAATCAATTTGGTGATTTATATGTACATTATAGAATTATATATCCACATAATCAAAAATTAAATGAAGAAGAAAAAGATAAAATAAAAAGTATTTTTCCATGTTTACAATCAAATAGAGATGATATGACTAATTCTCATATTATGTCTAGAAGTGAATTAATTCGGGATAAAAAATAAATATATAAAATATTTATATAAATATACTTAAAAAAAATATAATATTTATAAATAATAATAATAATTTAAAATGAGTGCTGAAGATCCAAATAAAAATAATACTGTAAAAAGTTCATTCGATCTTAAAGATCTTATGAATATGGGACAAAATCCTACATTACAAGAACAAATTCAAGGTATGATGCAAAATCAATTTAATAATCATTTAGGAACTAATAATACAGCGCAAAACTTAGAACCAAGCGCTAAAGCTCATTTATCAAAAGAAGATGCTAGAAAAAAATTAAGACAAATGATTCGTGAAAAAGAGAATATGAGAATGGGAAAAAGTTATCAGGAAAAAAAACAAATTGAACAATTAAAACAAAATCCGATGGTTAATGCAATGGGAGATACTAAAAATGTTGACATTAATATGTTAGTTGAACAAATTATGCGTCAACAAGGTATTCCATTAGGAGATAGTGCTCAAAGAAAGAGTGTTAAAAAACAAGTTGAACAATTAATTGGAAAGATGAATAAATAAATATATTAAATTGATTTTTTCATATAATAATAACTTACAAAGATTAATAATGAACCCATTAATTTAAGAGTAGTAAATTTTTCTTTATTAAATATTATGCCATATATAAATGACATAAATATACCTATATATGATAAGAATGCATAGAGTGATGGTTTTAATCGAGTAGCTGCAAAAAATCTTAAATAATATCCAAAGGCTCCAATTACTCCATTAATAACTAAAGCAATTAATACCTTTTTATATTCATTTTTACCTATAAAATTTTCTATTAAATCATTGTTATTAAAGGTTTCTTTTTGTTCTTTAATATTTGTATTTATATTTTCATTTATCTTTTTATTTTTATTCAAAGTAGGTTCTATATATTTTATGTAAATTAAATATAATGTTATTATTAAAGTTCCTATAAAATATGCAATAAAAAGATGATTCCAATTATTTGTTGTAGGTATATTTCTAACTTGAAAATAAATCATAGCTTCAGTGATGGCTGCAAATAATATCATAATAAAACCCTCATATGGATAATTTTCTTTTACTTCTTCTTTTTTAGGTTCATCATCTTTTATCATAGAATCATTATTTGATTGTTTGTTTTTATTATCTTTTAATTGTTCATAAGTTAATAAAAATGTACCTATTAAGGCTAAAAATATACTCCAATGTATTTTTTTACCTGCATATAAAATAATAATTATAGGATAAGTATAAAATAATGTATAAGCTATTCCAGATTCTAATAATTGAAAACCTTTATAAGATACATAAATATGGATTAAATTTGTTAAACCCAAAAATAATCCAGGTTGGTTAAATAAATATTTTTGTATAAATGATAAATTACATAAAACAAGAGATATTAAAAAATAAATTATTAGTCTTGCCCATAATTGAATATTAATAGGTAAATCTATATTTTTTACAAATACAGGATATAAAGATAAAAGTGATTCTGAGGTTATTTTACTTAATAATGCATAAAAATTCATCATTCTATTTTTTTAACTTATTTTTTTTTATTTAATTTAAATAATATTTCAAATAATATTTTAAATAATATTTTATTTAAAAAAAATTGAAAAAATATATATTAATACATTAATTTTATTTAAAGATAATTGAAAAGATATATTACGTATATTTAAAATGACAGAGGAAAATACTACTCTTGATGCTGACTTCCCTTTTGAATATTTAGATGAAGAATTAAATGAGGATAACGTACGTGCACCTGATAATGTTGTACGTGAACAGTTAATCCCGACTACACCTATCAGAAATAATGCTGGTATTGCTGGAGGTTTACCTCCTAATATTCATCATATGAGTGATGAAGAACAGTTAGAATATATTAAGCAATTATCCCTTCAAGAATATGAACAAAGAAATACTGTTCAAGTTGAAACTGAGATTGAAAGGAAGATAAGAGAAGATGAAAGAATTAGACAGGAAAAAGTTGAAAATATGAAGAAGAAGACTGAAGAATATTGGTCAAATTTTGCTCAAAAACTTGAACCTATTATACTCCTTTCAAAGAGAATGAGAATTGATCCGAGTATTCGTGCATCATGTGAATTGGTTGAGAATAAAATGAATGAATGTATTACTAAACGAATTCAATTTGTTAGAATGGAATCGGATGAGTTTGATTCTTTTTATCAATTTATCCATTTAATTTATCCAACTGGACCTTCTCAACAAGTTAGAAAGAGAATTAGTGATGAAACATATAATTTTGTATGTGAACGTTTTATTATTGACTAATTAAATATTAAAAATGGCTATTGGACTAAAAAATCTCATTAAATTATAATTTAAAATATAATAAATTTATATAAATTTATTATCAAATATTATTAAAAATAATTTTTTTTTATTTTATATTTATTTATAAATTCAATTAATAATATTAATTTATTAATTTATTAACTATCATCACTTGTTAAAAGACTATAACTATTTTTGAAAGTTCTTGAATAAGTGCTTTGTTCATGGTCATGCTTTGTTCTTTTAGTTGCTTGAGGTCTTGATGCTGCACTTTCATGACGACGTTGATAACGCGTTCTTGTGTCTGCAGAATCCTTTTGTTCAACTTCTTCCTCAGAACTATCTGAAGAAGATGAAGAAGTTAGTTCAACATTTAAATAATCAACAAAATTAGTTAATCTAGATTCTTTTTGCATTTTAACAATCTTACGAATATTCATAAAAGTAAGATGAATTATTTTTGAAAGTTCATCATTATTTTCATGTGAAATATTATTCATAATTCCTCTAGTATATTCAATATAATAATCAGGTGTTCTACGATAAAAAATGTCTCGTGTCTTTTCACAACTTGACAAAAAATTAGACGGAATTCTAGGTAGTGTTTGAACCACACCATGCATATCATGATTCTTAAGAATCATATCATAAATTACTTCAGGGGACTTACGAAGTCTTTCGTTAAAATCAGTTCCCATCAGAATACACATATCTAAAAATTGAGAATAACTCAATGATAGAGTTTCTAGTATATTATCCAGTCTATATTCAGTAATTTCATCATTGTGAACATCAAAATTTCTTAATAGTTTTTTGCATCCAAAAGCCAATAAATCAGAATCATCCGATACGACTGCATCTACTACATTTTCATTACATAGTTGAGCAAGCATACCATCAGCCTCTCCATAAGCTTCCACATAAGCAATTCCATAAAAATCAAGTAAAGATTTAAAATAATAAATATCATTTGATACAATTGTATTTGAGATTCTTTCGGATACTTCTTTCTTTTCAATAATTTCATCAATTCGACATGAATAATAATATTCAATATTGATATCAGTATCTTTAATTTTCTGAGTAACTTCCTCAGTTGATTCATTGATTTCATTAATAAAGCTATTCACTTGTTCTTGAAAAGTTTCTAAAGTAATTTCACTATTTGACTCTCTATATTCCTGTATCTTTTGGTATAAAGTTGAAAAATTCTTATTCTTCTTACGAAGATTATATCTCTTTGAAATTGTTTTCTTCTTGTCTTCTGATAATTGAGACATCATTTGCTTATGTTCCTCTTCATGTTTTTTACGTTCCTCTGACATTAGTGAAGCCGCAGCCACACCTTCAGATGTCTTATTCTTCTTAATTCTTGAATCAAAAACAAATAGAGGATAAATTCCATGCTTTAAAAATTTATAGCATATCTTTGAAATCATTTTAACCATATGCTCCTCGTTTCCAAGGTGCTTGTGAATTAAATTTGATGTATCAATACCAAAAATTTGACCACGATAACTATTTAAATTAGTATTACTCACACCATTCCCTTCAGTTTTATCACCTAAAAATCGGCAAAGTCCTTGAATACCCATTTTGTTCTTTTACGTATATACTATTATACTTCTTTCTTTAAGATGACTCTTAATTCAGTTAAATTGAGAATTTTTCTTTTCTGATGTTTGATTTTTCATTTTTTTATAACTTTAATTCTATATTCTATGCTTTTTTATTAACGTAAAACATTTTTTTTACATTAAATAATAAAAAAAATAAAAAATAATTAAAATATAATTTTTACTAATTTTTAACTAATAAATTATGAATTTTTGATGAACTTAATCCATAATATTTTAAAATATTTCGAACCATAATAACATTATTTTTACATAAACAATCTTCTATACTATTATTAAATAATTTTTCATGTATATCTATAATATCCATTTTTGCTAAATTTTTACCCATATAAGGTGTTAAAAATTCACCTAAATCAACCATTCCCAATTTTGCTTTTTTTACCAATTCATTATTTTCATTAAACATATCATTATTGTCAAATATCTCTTCATCATATAATTCTAAATTATGACTCATTATGATTGGTTGATCACAATATTCCAATATACTTTCCATTTCAGTTTTAACTTCATCAATTATATTTCCAGTATATAATTCTTTTTTATTATAATAATTATTAATATTTTCAGTATAATTTGGCATAACATAACCTGTCGATATAATTAGTTCTAAATCTAATTCTTCCATATGACGTTGAACCATTTCTCTAGGTATATCTAAATCATTATGTAAATTCTCAATTTCTAAATCATATACAAAAATCATATTTTTCAATTTCTTTTTTAAAGCATGACTTAAAACTCTTAACAATAATAACTTATTAATTTCCTCCTTTTTTAATTCTATTATATACTTTTCACCATGATAAAAATTCCATATTTCCATTTTAGGTTCATCCCATTTATTATCATTTATATAAGATTGTAAAATGATATCTAATACATATTTTTTAGTTATATTTTTACTAAATTTTGGCATTATAACTTTATTTTCCTCTTCATTTAATATATCAATATCACATATTAATGGTAATTTTGTGTGTTCTTTTGATTGATAAAATAAATAATTTTTAAATATATTATTTTTAGTAAATGTTTTAATCTGATTTATATATGGATATAATTCAATAATTAACGATTTTTCTTCCAAATTCCATAAATTAATCTCCTCCTCTAATAAATATAAAAAAGTACTAATATCCCATATTGCTTTATAAATTGTATAATCATATTTTTCTTTTTCTTGGATATCATAAAATTCCTGTTCTTTTTTATTTGTTGAATATTCCATTTTAAGAACTTCCAATAATAATAAACTCTCTTCAACTCTTTTTTTCGGAAAATTAATTATGTCATTTTCTAATGCCATTAAAAATATTTTATCAATATTTCCTTCAAATAATTCATACAAATAATTTAATAATTTATCTTCTTCCTGATTTAATTTATTCTTATTTTCATATATTTCTCTAAATTCTATCAAATTTATACCAATACTTGGAAATCTACTCTTCATTTCTTGATATCCTTTTGCATATTTTTTAGGAATCAATATTAAATTATCAATTAATCCTCTAGTTTTATTTATAATTAAACTATCATTCATTTTATAAAAATCATAAAAATACATAAATATATGTTTTAAAAAATATAAATAAAATTTATGATTATCTTTATAATCTTTTAACACTATTCTTTTAGTATCATAATCCTC
>JACCDX011890713.1_pt1 | contig 13024 bp, 8 predicted proteins | sample 7449681 | NCBI WGS metagenome assembly JACCDX01 (sample SAMN15323450, study PRJNA562643) | freshwater metagenome | isolation source: river surface water | place: USA:Blue River Watershed | collected 2017-08-18
CTAGCGAATTCTTTACCGTGATATTTTTATGATGCCAAAAATCACTCCAAAATATTCGCTGAGTGTGGATACATGGTGGAGTAAAAAACCTTAGACAATTGTTGATATCAAATTAGTTTATGGACCCCGTCATTCGACGGGGTGACAAAATTGGAATTCGAAGGGGTGACAACATTGGGAATGTCTCCGCACTTGTCACCCCGTCGAATGACGGGGTCCATAAACAGCAAAATCAAATATTTTATGTTCATTCAAACTGAAGAAACTCCGAATCCGGCGAGTTTAAAATTTATTCCGGATGGTCAGACAGTTTTGCCTCATAGTACTGCTGAATTTAAAAATCAAAAATCGGCCGCAACTCAATCTCCTCTAGCTTTACAGCTTTTTGAGATTGCTGGTGTCGATTCAATATTTTTAGGTCATGATTTTGTTACGGTCACTAAAACTGACAAAGTTGAATGGTTCAAAATTAAAGCTGATATTTTGGCAACGATCATGGATTTTTTCGTGTCCGGAAAGCCAGTAATGTTCGACATGGCTGCTAAAGAAAATGTCACTAATGACGAAGACAGTGACATCGTAAAACAAATTAAAGAATTAATCGAAGTTAAAGTGCGACCTGCAGTAGCAATGGACGGCGGCGATATTATTTTCCATTCTTTTGAAGATGGAATTGTGAGATTGCAGTTGAAAGGTTCTTGTTCGGGTTGTCCGAGTTCAACGATTACTTTGAAAAATGGGATCGAGAATATGCTTAAACATTACATTCCTGAAGTTGAAGCGGTTGAACAGATTGATGCAGATTAATTCTAATATCTAACCACACTTTTATCCTGAGCAAACGCTTTGCTCAGGATTACAGTTTTTTATTATGCGTTCGTAGCTCAACTGGATAGAGTGTTGCTTTCCGAAGGCAAAGGTTGGAGGTTCAAATCCTCTCGAGCGCACCACAATTTATAGATATAAAATAAGATATAATGGCAGGACGTTTGTAACCCCGTCCAGCGCAAGGTGTATAATTAAAATATTTATGACTCAGAAAACCAACGTCACAGCAGCTTTTGTAATGATCGGAGATGAAATTCTTTCCGGTCGTACCGAAGATAAGAATCTTAATTTCCTTGCCAAAAATTTAACAGAAATGGGCATTAATTTGCGTGAAGTTCGTATTGTTCCTGATATCGAAAATGAAATTATTTTTGCAGTAAATGAAGTCAGAAAAAAATTCGACTATGTTTTTACCAGCGGTGGAATAGGGCCAACTCACGATGATATTACATCACTTGCAATCGCTAAAGCTTTCGAAGATGAATTAGTCCAAAATATTGAAGCGACAGAAATTTTAGAAAAATATTACGGCAAAGAAAATCTCAACGAAGCACGTTTAAAAATGGCTTTTGTGCCTCGCAAAGCAAGACTTCTTGATAATCCAGTTTCTTCTGCTCCCGGTTTTAGAATTGAAAATGTTTTTGTAATGGCGGGAGTTCCAAAAATCTTTCAAGCTATGTTTGCCGCGGCTTCGAAAGAATTAAATGGTGGAAAAAAAATTAAATCTAAAGAAGTAAAAACCACTCTTACCGAAAGTATTTTGGCGAAAGATTTAGAAAATTTACAAAAAAAATATCCGCAAGTTACAATGGGAAGCTATCCTTTTGATGGTGGAACTTCGCTTGTTTTTCGTAGTAACGATTATCAGCTTTTAGAAGAATCTGCTACAGGAATGATTGAAATTCTTGAAAGAATAAAAAGCGGCTCAATAATCTCGGCTTCTTAATTTTCCTCGCATCCTTTCAGCCAAAAATGGAACAAAAATTCGAAACATTTAAAAAAGAAAATCCCGAACATTTGGAAGAGCATTTCGAATTCGTTAGGGCTTCAGTCAAGGATGGCAGCTATTTTAAAGATGGTCTCAACTGGTATTTTTTTCGTTACGTAAATCCTTTTTGTGAAAGAACAATTCTCTCTTTTGCTGGAATCGTCGCTTGTGTGATTAGCTATTGTTTGATTGTGATGATTCAAAGTGCCTTTCCTTTGGTGGAAAAGAAACCGATCATTATTCGAGCTGTTGATCAATCAAAATACTTCCCCAATTTAGTTCCACTGAAACCTCACATTAAAGGAATGGGATCTGAAAATTATGATCCAACAATTGCCACAGTTGATGAAGCAATTCTTAAATATCTTCTCTCGGTTTATATTTCTGACCGCGAAGGTTATGATTACAGCAAATCAGAAATTGAAGATGTTAACACTAAATTTGCTCATATCAGAAATACTTCTTCCGATAGTCAATATCGCGAGTTTCAGCTTTATATGAGCAAAGATAATCCTGATAGTCCGATTCTGAACTTTGGTCAAAAAGTTACTAAAACTGTTGAAGTGAAATCGGTAACTTTCATCAAAAAAGAGCCGACTGATTTTGCCAGCAAAGCTAAGAATTTCATCAAAGCAACAATTCCAACCGATGCTGAAGTTAGATTTACCACCACTTTGAAAAGTGTTGATTATAATGGCGCGGTGAAAACCGAAAAACAAAATTACGTAGCGAAGCTTAACTTTGCTTTTTCTGGCGCTGTTAAAGATAATCAAAAAGACAAGGTTCCTGAATCTAAAAAACAAGATGGCGCACTGGGCTTCATGGTCAAAAATTACAAATTGTACAAGGTAAATTAATGAAATTTTTTAGATCTTTAGTTTTATTATTCCTGTGCTTGGCACCTATCACTGCGCAGGCCGTACAACAACCACGTTATCTTGGAACGGAAAAAAAATTCAGAAGTTACGTTTATAACCCCAACGACGTTTATCTTTATTTAGGTCATTACACTTACCAAGGTTTTATCGAATTTGAAGGCGGGGAAACAATCGCCACAATTTCGATGGGCGATCCATCTTTATGGATGTTTGAACATTTGGGAAATCGTCTTTTCTTAAAACCAGTTGGCGAAGATAATTCTGAAACCAACATGACGGTGATTACCAATAAAAGAATTTATCACTTTGAATTAATCGCTAAAGAAGCCAAAGGCATCAATGACAAAGATTTGATCTTCGTTGCCAAATTTGCTTACCCTGATGAAAAAGATAAAAACATCGTTGAATTTCCTAAAGTCGATAAATCTGACGAACCAGATATGCACGATTTGTCAATTTATAATTTCAACTACCAATATACTGGCGAGCCTTCAATTGCACCTCTGAAAGTCTTTGATAACGGAGAATTTACTTATTTCCAATTTGCCAAAAAAAGCGCCGAAATTCCGGCAATTTTCACAGTTGATGCGGCTGGATTTGAATCGCTGGTTAACTTCAGATCGGCTGGACAATATATCATTGTGGAAAGAGTGGCACCGCAATTTACGCTCAGAAATGGCCCAGATATTGTCTGCGTTTACAATGCAACAATGTATAGCAACGGTAAGTCTGTATCAACTCCGCGCCAAATTGGTGGACCGGTTTCGCCAAACTCATTTGCAGTTCCACCGGTTTCTGAAGGTGCAATGCCGCAGCAAATGATTAAATCATCTCCGAAAGTTCTACAATAAATTAACTAAAGTCTCATGAAGTTTTTGACTCTTTTAGGCGGTGCAGCAAATGCTTCACAGTCATTCTCAGAATATTTTGTGTTGAGTAAAAAGAGCACTTTTCACATTCCACTAACTCTTCCGAGCGAAGAAAATCCAGATCTTGCTCCAGATCTTTTCGGTAAGCTCGATCCTTATATTTATCTTGATACTAACTACAATTTAGAAGCTCGAAGAAGTCTTGCTGAGCAACCAAATCCTCAAAGTCAGCTACATAAAGCGATATCGATAATCAAAGCGGCGAATAAGAAAAAAGCCAAATACGAAGATGCGGTTATAATTTTAAAAAAATTGCATGAAAACGATCCTGAATCTGTCGAAATCAATTACCAAATTGGTTACGCTTATTCTCGTCTAAAAAATACAGAAGAAGCTGAAGAACATTTTTCAAAAGTCCTTGAAAAGGAACCAAATCACCTGTTGGCCAACTATGAATTGGCTAATCTTTATCTTAAAAATAAAAATTATTTGGAAGCTCTAGATCATTATAATCAAGTCTTGGACATCTTGAAAGTCGGTATTAACGGCAGGCAAAGTTGGATCAAAGTCATGATCGCTAATGATATCGAATATCTTGCCAAAAATCTTCAAGAAGTAGGAGAGCGTGATTTAGCTTTAAATTTGGTGGAAAGAGTTTTTCAGATGGATGGGGAACAAGTTTTTAATTTAGATAAAATTCAAAAAGTAAAAAATAATTTTATTTCGGTTAAAGCTAATGAAGTTAAATATCTGGTTGGTGAAGGAAAATATGAAGAAGCATTAAGATTTTATGAAAATCTGCGTAAAGAGCTGAATATACAAACTGAATTTTCAGAAATCGTAACTGATGAATTCAGATCATTGGTTCAGAAACGTAATTATAACGAGGCAGTAGAATTTTACCAACATGTCCACAACTTAAAATTATCAACAAGTAATCCACTTGAATATCTATACGGTTTTTCTTTGTTTCAAAAAGGAGATAGTGAAAACGCGATTGAAGTCTTATCAAAGTTGGTTGGAACTGAAGTTGAAGATGCAAAATTATTTCATGCTTTAGGTCGCTGTTATTTAAAATCAGGATCGATCACCGATACCAAAGATCACTATGAGCTAGCAGTTCAAAAAGATCCAAATTATTTGCCGGCAATTTATGATTTGGCGATGCTTCAAATAGCGAATGATCCTAAAAATTATGAAGAAGCTCACAGACTTTTTAAAAAAGCCATCGATTCCATTGGCCAAAAACCAAAGCTGTCACAAGATGCCGCTTTTTACGCTGATCTAATAGTAGTGGTGGTCAGAAATCTGCATCATCACGATAAACAATTTGAAATTGCCGCAGATCTTTCAGAAAGTCTGATGAAGTTAAAGATAACGAATCCCAATCTGAAGTTTGATAGAAATAACGAAATGTTTTCTATCAGAAATGCCGCAGTCAAAAAACTAGGTAGCGATAATTCAACGATTACAGAAGATCCTAAATATCAAGAACTTGAATATACCAAGCTAAAGCAATTTATTAAAGATAAGAGATATGATGATGCGCTGCCGCTTTATAAAAAGTTTCGCGTTGATACAAGATTAGCAAGACCACAAAATGATACCCAAATTTTTGATCATAATTTGGAATATCGTTACGGCATTTCTGAATTTAGAAATGGTGATGCCGAAGAAGCGATTGAAGTCTTGATCAGACTTTCTGGAACTGAAGTTGATAATGCAGTTTTGAATTATAATTTAGGTCGTGCTTTTGAAAAGTTAGAAATGCTTGATGAAGCAAAGAAATATTATAAAATAGCAGCAACAGAGAGGGAGCCGAACCACTTAGTATCCACTTATAATTTGGCAATGCTTTATCTTGCAGAAGAACAGCCAAACTATCCTGAAGCCTATCAATTAATATTAAAAGCCACTCAAATAATTGATGAAAGAATAAATGCTGAGCACGTTTATAATAGAGGATCTTTGGTTCATGTAGCACAAATGATAGCGCGTCCGATAAGTCAATTATACAGAGCTGGAAGATATGAAGAGGCAAAGCATCTTGCCGATAGAATGCTTAGCGTAAAATCAGGACTTTCTGAACCACTATTCGATAAATCGAACGAACTTTTTGTTATAAAAAGAGCTGCCGAAAAAAAGCTGCTAGAAAGAACGGGTGAGAAGTTTCAAGAGGCTCTTACTAGTGAAGAGCACTTTGCAGTTTATGAAAATATGCAACGTCTGATCGATCAAAAAAAATACGAAAAAGCAGCCCCTCTTTATGATAGTTTGAGTGATAACATTGATTTACAAAATGATGAGGATTTCCTTTATCAAGGTGGCCTTATTATGAAAAATATAAGACCAACCAGAGATGCCGAGGCAATAGAAAATTTCCGCAAAGCTTATTTGATGAGACCTGATAAAGCCGAATTCAGTCATCAGCTTGGCACTACTATGTTGAGATTTAATAGTAGCATGATTGTTGAAGGCAGAAGTGCCACGGACTATCTTGTTGAGGCCAGATTACTAAATCCCACAAATGTCTTTATCAACTCTGATTTAGCGGATCACTGCCTCAGAGATATCAAAGATTATCGTACTGCTCATCAATGTTATTCACAGATTCTTGAACAAGCTAAAATTGATCTCGCCAGAAACCAGACTATGACTCAAGATGGTGTAAGTTATGCGAATATAGTTGGAAGAATAGGAGATCAGCTTAACACTTTTTATTTTGCTGGCCAATACGATATGGCTGCTGATCTTGCTGAAGGATTGATGCAGATCGATCCAAGATTACATCAAAGAGCTTCTATTATCAGAGAAAAAGCAATGTATAGAATAGATGGAGCTCAAAATATTTCTGTAACTGCTGGATCAGAATTGGCCATAGAAATGAAACGGAAAGCAGAATATTCTGAAGCGAGAAAAGTTTACCAAGAATTAGCTGCAACCAATAAAGAAGATCATAGTCATCATTTTGGAGAAGCTTTGGTCTTACTCAAAGAAGACAAGATCGCAGAAGCTACAAAATCACTTCAAGATGCAATTACAGATAATCCTAAAGATGGAAAATCTCATTATCACCTTGGCCTAATTTACCAAGAACGCCAATTATCAGATCTTGCGGAAATCCACTTTTCTAATGCTTTGGAATATGATCCAGTATATTTAGCTGATAATGCTAGATCTACTAATAATTCTGTCGATAAATATTCCGTCGAAGCCTACGCCAGAGTTCTTGAAAAAACTTTATCCGGCGAAGTAGTTCCAGAATATAGTCCTGCAAGACTCAAAAGTTTATGCAGTGAAATTCAAAGAGTATTACTGAGGTCTTATAATAAAGGTCGCGTTGCAAATTCTGGTCTCACAGGTGATGAAAGAATATTTAAAGTTATCGACGAATCATTAGATTCTTCCGTAATAACCAGACATGGACATCTTGCTGCTGCGAATGCTGATTTTGCTCGAAAAGACTTCGAAAAAGTCGTAAAACATTTAGAGAAACTTGAGGTTAATCCGAAGAACGAAGAGTTGATAGATTATAAAGCTGGAGTTCTTGCTCAAATGACGGATCACGATGAGTTAGCTTTGAAGTTTTACAAAAGAGAAATGGCGAATTATGGATCCAAATATAATGGAACCAGATTTTACGATAAGGAAAATTGTCTTCTAGCCACGTCTCGGGTTTTAGCAAAAATGCATCGTTACGACGAAGCAATGAACGAACTTCAAAGTTTACCGTCAACATTGGATACAACTAAGAAAGAGATGACGGATTGGCTAAGTGGAACTATTGCAGTAAAAGGCACTTGGCGTGAAACAGAAAGGCTTGCTAAAAGATATTCATTGTCAGCTAAGCTACAAAAAGAATGGCAAGATGTTAAAAGTACAATCCCTGAAACCATACCAGAACAACCAAAATCATGGTTTTCTGCAATTACAGAATTTTTATGGCCAAGTAGCAGTCCAAAAAATCCTGAAGTAAGACATTTAAGAACAAACGAAACCCCGCAAAATCAAATTAATTTATGAATTCTAGCGTAATACCAAACTACAGCCACAAGCTTGCCGAAAAAAAATGGCAAAAAATCTGGGAAGAAAAAAATATCTTCAAATTTGACGAAAATTCCACGAAAGAAAAATATTACGTGCTGGAAATGTTTCCTTACCCATCAGGAAAAATTCACATGGGACATTTGCGTAACTACACAATTGGTGATGCCATTGCGCGCGTAAAAAAACTTCAAGGCTTTAATGTTTTACATCCGATGGGTTTTGATGCTTTTGGTTTGCCAGCTGAAAACGCGGCTTTGGAGCATAAAGTTCATCCGCAAACTTGGACGCTAGAAAATATAAAAACTATGCGCAGCGAGCTAAAATCAATCGGATTGTCGATTGATTGGAGTCGCGAACTCGCAACTTGTTTGCCTGATTACTACAAACACGAACAAAAAATCTTCCTCGATTTTGTTAAAGCTGGACTCGCTTACCAAAAAGAATCTTACGTCAATTGGGATCCAATTGATCAAACAGTTTTAGCTAATGAACAAGTTATCGATGGCCGCGGCTGGCGAAGCGGTGCGTTAATTGAAAAGAAAAAATTAAAACAATGGTTTTTGAAAGTTTCTGATTTCTCGGAAGAACTTTTGAGCGAGCTGAAGAATCTAAAAGGTTGGGACGAACGCGTTCTGATTATGCAGGAAAAATGGATTGGGAAAAGTGAAGGGCAAATTATTGATTTCAAAATTGCCGATCAAGATAACAAAATCTCAGTTTACACAACTCGTCCTGACACCTTATTTGGTGCGTCTTTTATCGGAATTTCTCCCCATCATCCAATCGCTTTAGAATTGGCGCAAAAAAACACGGAAATCAAAAATTTCATCGAAGAATGTAACCGCAGCGCCGTTGATGAACAAACGCTCGAGAAACAAGAAAAGAAAGGTTTAAAAATCGATTTACAAGTTGTTCATCCGCTCGATCCGAACTTGAAACTCGACATTTACATCGCCAATTTCGTGTTGATGGAATACGGCACCGGCGCGATTTTTGGCTGTCCGGCGCATGATGAGCGCGATTTCGAATTTGCCAAAAAATATAATTTACCGATCAAACGTGTCGTTGAAAATTACGATAATTTTTTGAGACAAACTGATCTGATAAATTTCTCTCATCCGGCGATTCAAGTGGTGATAGAACGCTTAAAGTCATCAACAAATGATGAAGTTAAATTAGCTGAATTAGCTTATAATTTTGTCCGTGATGAAATTAATCACGCGATGGATAACGATTCTTACGCCAATCAAACTCCGAATTTAAAGGCCAGTGAAGTATTGGAAAATAAGGTCGCATTCTGTTTTGGAAAATCAGCTTTACTTTGCGCAATTTTGCGTGGTTTAAAAATTCCATGCGGATTTTCTGATCAGCTTTTGATGTTTGATGAAGCAATTTCTGACCGCAAAATTATCCACACCGTTAACGCCGTTTATTTAAAATCTCTGCAAAAGTGGATCAGACTTGATGCGCGAGGCAATAAACCTGCTGACGTTGCAGCAGAATTTAGTTTGAATGAAGAAAAATTAGCTTACGAAGCCAGAGCTGAATTTGACGAAATCGACAATCTTGGAATCTACGCCGACATTTCAAAAGCCGCGATCAATCTTCATAAAATCAGCGCCACAAATTCTCAAGTAATAGATAATCTTTTTGCCGATCAAGACTCTGTAACAGAGCCTTCAACCGAAGATGGTAAAATGATTAATTCAAGTTTTCTTGATGGCTTAACTTGCGCGGCAGCCAAAGAAAAAGTCTTCGAAATTTTATCAGCAAAAGGCGAGGCGACCAAAAAAATAAATTATCGTCTGCGCGATTGGGGCGTTTCTCGTCAACGTTATTGGGGTTGTCCGATTCCGATTTTATATTTGGAAGACGGTTCTGTTGTGCCAGTTCCAGAAGAAGACTTGCCGGTTAAACTTCCAGAAGATGTTGAATTTACAGGTGCCGGAAACCCGCTGGCATTGCATCCAACTTGGAAATACACAACTTATAAAGGCCAAAAAGCGATTCGCGAAACTGATACTTTTGACACTTTCTTTGAAAGCTCTTGGTACTTTTTGCGCTACACTTCACTTACTCAAGACAAAGCTTTTGATCGCGAAACGGCCAATAAATTAATGCCAGTCGATCAATATATCGGCGGCGTTGAACATGCGGTTTTACATTTGCTTTATGCCCGATTTTTTACCAAGGCTTTGAAAAAATGCGGCTATTTAGATATTTCTGAACCATTCGCGAACTTACTTACTCAAGGCATGGTTTGCCATGCAACTTATAAAGACAAAGCAACTGGTAAGTGGATTTTCCCTGAACAAGCTTTGTCGATGAAGCCAGAAGACGTGATTGTGGGACGTTCTGAAAAAATGAGTAAATCAAAGAAAAACACTGTCGAGCCTTCACGTATCGTAGAATCTTACGGTGCTGACACCGCGCGACTTTTTATGCTTTCAGATTCTCCAGCTTCTCGCGATTTGGAATGGTCGGAAAGTGGTATTGACGGTTGCTGGAAATATGTGAATCGTTTGTGGAAATTGATCGCTGCAGCTCAAATCGAAAATGGCGCTGCTGATGAAAATCACGCGATCACAAAATTAACTCACAAAACCATCGCTTTAGTCAAAGAAGAATATGAAAAGATGGGCTTCAATCGCTCGATTGCCAAGATTCGCGAGTTTTCCAATGCGCTAGAAAAGTTTGAAGTAAAAACTTCGGAAGATGCCAAAGTTATGAATTTTGCTTTGCAGAATTTAGTGCTTTTATTTTCGCCAATCATGCCGCATTTAGCTGAAGAATGTTGGCAAAAATTAGGCGGTGTAAATTTGGCCAGCGAATCGAATTTCCCACAATTTAATCCAAAACTGATTGTTGAAGATGAAGTTGGAGTTGCAATTCAAGTTAGCGGAAAACTACGCGCTGTCCTGCAAGTTGCTAAAGGCTTAAGCAAAGAAGAGTTAGAAAAACAGGCTTTTGAAAATGACAATGTGCAGAAATTTATCGAAGGCAAAGAGGTGAAGAAAGTGATCGTAGTTCCAGATAAATTAGTGAATATCGTAGTGGCTTAGTGTTCTTTTCATCGCGAGCGAATCTGGATTCGTTCGCGATGACGAAAATAATTTATTCTCTAGAATCGGTATGAGATTTACTCTGATCTAGCTGAGCAACTCCAAGCTTCACAAAAATTGTTGAAGGCGTTTGCTTCAATAATTTCATACTTTCAATTGCGGCTTTTCTTGAGGCCGAGCCTTTGATCTTCTTTAATTCCGTAATCAAAACCGGATTCAGCGCATTATTTAATCTTTCATCACCTTCAACGGTAAAGATTAATAAATTTAGTGCAGCGCGCATCAATTCTGGGCTGTTATCAATCAAAATATCGCCAGTTCCTTTCAAAACCACGTTACAAAAATCATTACCGCTCCAAGAAGTGTGGCTAACTTCTTTGGTATTGCCGTTTTTCTTGAGAACTTCTTCAACTTTTTCTTTAAAACTTTTCTGGATTTTTTCCTTTAAAGTGTGAGCGGATTCTTTCTCCATGATGCTGCATTTGGTATCTTTAACTTCAGATCCAAGCTGCGACATTTCATCCAAAATATTAGAAATATTTTCATCAACTTTTTCCGCATTGTCGAAATGGGCGATTGCAGCGATTTGTTTTTCAGTATCAAATAAGATTACAATTTTACCATTTTTAGCGTTGGGAGCTATAATCGCAGAATCGCCAACTACGATTCCATATTCACCGCGCAGAACGATTTCAGGTTTTCGTTGGGTAATGTTTTGTAGATCAATCATATTTAATTATATTTTAGTAAAAATCTGCAGTTTGCTTGTTGAGATTTATTTGAGAAAAATTAATTTGTAAACAAAGTCACAAGCCCTCCAACATCTCGCAAAAATTATCAATGAAAGACACGAATAATTTCTATCAGTCATCTAAAAATGCTGCGCTAATTTTCCCCGACGGTTCATGTTTTTATGGTTATGGAATCGGAAAAAAATCTATAACTAAAGGAGAGATCTGTTTTAATACTGCAATTACCGGATATCAAGAAATCCTCACCGATCCTTCATATTCAGGCCAAATCATCAATTTTACTTTTCCTCACATTGGCAATGTCGGAACTAACGATTCAGATATTGAAGCAAAATCTCCAAGAGCTTGTGGCCTTATAATTCGTGAGCCAATCACTGCTCCATCCAATTATCGTTCTGAATCTCATCTTAACGATTGGCTCTTAAAGAATGAAATAACAGGAATTTGTGGAGTTGATACCAGACAAATTACCAAACTCATTAAAACCAAAGGCGCCAAGGTTGTAGCCATTGTTTATCAAGAAGGAATTGACGAAAATTTTGTTCAAAAAATTGCTGCCGAATTAAAAACCGCCCGCGATTTGGACGGCATGGAACTTGCTGCTGAAGCCAGTTTGAACCAAGAATATAAATGGGAAAAAGAAGGAAAATGGGATCAGCCAAAAAATGCTTATCACCAAATTAATCAGAAAAAATTCAAAGTTGTTGCTGTCGATTTCGGCGCGAAATTAAACATTCTGCGCTGCTTAACTGAAGCGGGCTGTGATGTTTCAGTTGTTGGCGCTAAAGCCACTTACCAAGAAATTATGTCACATAATCCTGACGGCGTATTTTTATCAAACGGTCCGGGAGATCCTGCCGAAACTGGTAAATATGCGATTCCAATGATCCAAGAAATCTTAAAAAACAAAGTTCCACTTTTCGGAATTTGTTTAGGACATCAATTACTTGGATTAGCCATCGGTGCCACAACCAGCAAAATGGTGCAGGGACATCGCGGTGCTAACCATCCAGTACAAAATTTAAAAAGCAGAAAAGTTGAAATCACCAGCCAAAATCACGGCTTTTGTGTTGATGAAAAATCAATTCCGGATAATGCCGAAGTCACTCACATCTCGCTTTTCGATCGCACGGTTGAAGGCTTGCGCTTAAAAGATGGCTCGGCATTTTCAGTGCAATATCACCCTGAAAGTTCACCCGGACCAGATGACAGCTTTTACTTATTCGAAGAATTTGTTTCCTTAATGAACAGCAAGAAATGAACGCCATCAGTAACATTTATCTGATAATTTTTCTTCCGCTGTTTTCATCACTTCTTTGCCAACTTATTGGCAAAAAATCTCTGCCTTTTTGGATTGCATTAACGTCGGCTATTGCACTGTTTTTTCTGATTTTAAAAATTTTTCGATATCAGCACGATAGAAAAAGAGAATAACTATTTTCAGGAAGATCAGCAGTAATACAAAAATCATTCCAAGCAGATCTAGCCTGAATTCGAGGGATATTGAAAGTGGAGACAATGCAAAATCGTTAGAGATTTTTTCGTAGATTAATATGTCAGGAAAAATCTTTAGAGCTAGGAAAAACAAAACTATGCAAGA
>JACCDX011760818.1_pt1 | contig 13023 bp, 12 predicted proteins | sample 7449681 | NCBI WGS metagenome assembly JACCDX01 (sample SAMN15323450, study PRJNA562643) | freshwater metagenome | isolation source: river surface water | place: USA:Blue River Watershed | collected 2017-08-18
CTGCAGCTAAAACAGCAACGCGATCAAGTGGCTTTGATGCAGAAGATCAAGCGCTAGCCGATCTCACAATGTCTGATCCTTTGCGTGCTTCTTTGTATGCATTTAATTTAATTCAAAAGAAGCGCAAGAAAGTTGAAGGCGCACCAAAGCCCGCTCTTGGCCGAAAGGTTGCAAAAGTTGGAGTTGTGGGCGCAGGATTAATGGCATCGCAACTCGCACTCTTGTTTGTTCGCAATCTGAAGTGTCCAGTTGTCATGACTGATATTGATCAGGCCCGTGCAGATAAAGGCGTTGCTTGGGTTCGCGCTGAATTAGCAAAGCTTGTTGAAAAGCGTCGCATGTCGCAAGAGAGCGCTGATCGACTTTCAGCTCTTGTCTCTGGTTCATCCGATCAGAGCGTCTTTGCTGGATGTGATTTCGTTATCGAAGCAATTTTTGAAGAGCTCTCACTCAAGCAAGAACTATTTAAGAAATTAGAAAACATAGTTTCACCTGAGTGCGTACTTGCAACAAATACTTCTTCACTCTCTGTCGAAGCCATGGGCGAAGGATTGAAAAATCCTGAAAGAGTCGTTGGATTCCACTTCTTCAATCCTGTGGCCATCATGCCGCTGCTAGAAGTTGCTCGTACAACCAAGACAGATGATGCAACAACAGCAACAGCTGTTAACGTAGGTAAAGAACTCAAGAAGACAATGGTCATCACAAAAGATGCTCCAGGATTCGTAGTTAACCGTCTGCTCACTCGCTTCATGGGTGAAATTACTGATGCAATGGATGAAGGAACTCCCCCAGATGTTGCCGATAACGCAATGCGTTCTATTGGTTTTCCAATGTCGCCATTTGAGTTACTTGGTTTAGTAGGTCCAGGAGTTGCTTTACACGTTTCTGAAACCTTAAATAAGAATCTTGGACCTCGTTACAAGATTTCTCCAACTATGGCAGCCATGGTTAAAGCAGGAATTCGCACCTTCTACATCAAAGATGACAAAGGCGGCCTAGTTGCTAACCCAGAAGCAGTTGCTTTAATTGTTGCTGGAAATAAAGCATCTACAGCAGAGCAAGTTCGCTCTCGTGCACTTACTGCACTGGCAGAAGAAGCGCGCATGATGCTTGATGAAGGCGTTGTTTCAACACCTGCTGAAATTGATTTATGTATGTTGCTTGGTGCTGGTTGGCCGATGCATCTCGGTGGAATATTGCCTTACTTAGATCGCGAAGGAATTAGCGAATCTGTGTGCGGGAAGCGTTTTCATCAACCGGGAATTGCATCCCTTCCTTAAGGGAGCTGCTCCACTCAACAATTGATCGCGTAATATTTTGCGCGGTTATACCGAGGTCTTGCAAAACTTCGTCACGCTTTGAATGCTCTAAAAACTCAAGCGGGACTCCAATTGAGTGAATTGGTACTTGCAGTCCTGCATCTCTGAACATTTCAGAGACTGTGCTTGCGATTCCACCATGGCGAATTCCATCTTCAAGCACTACAACGCTCTTATACCGCTGTGCCATTGTGACTAATGATTCCGGCAAAGGTTTCACCCAGCGTGGATCAATAACTGTTACGCCAACACCTTCGCGATAAGCCTGGGACGCGGCTTCTACTGCCATGTGCGCCATCGCTCCAATGCTAATGAGCAATACATCTGCGCTCTCACCGCGATACAAAACATCAACGCCATCGCGTCGTTCAAATGCTGGAATATCTGCAACTACAGCGCCTTTTGGAAAACGAAGAAGAGTTGGTGCGTCTTTTACTTGTAATGCTTCACGTAGAGTTTCTTTTACGCGTGCACCATCTCGTGGCGCAGCAACTTGTAACGTTGGAACAATTCCAGTCAGAGCAAGGTCCCAAATTCCATTATGTGATGGGCCATCATCGCCTGTAACGCCAGCGCGATCCAAAACAAATGTAACTCCAGCCTTATGAAGAGCAACATCTAATAACATCTGATCAAAAGCTCGATTGAGAAATGTTGCATACACAGCAATCACAGGATGCATACCTGCAAAAGCCAAGCCTGCAGCGCTTGTCACCGCATGTTGTTCTGCAATACCCACATCAATTGTTCGCTCCGGAAACTCTTTTTGAAACTTGTCTAAACCAGTTGGCCCAAGCATTGCAGCCGTTATAGCTACAACGTCTTTGCGTTCGCGCCCAATTTCAACTAACTCATTAGCAAAAGTGCTTGTCCATGACGCAGCGCTCTTCTTAACTGGCAATCCAGTTTCAGGATCAACAATTCCAACTGCATGGAACTTTTCGGCTTCGTCTTCAACAGCAGGTGCGTATCCGCGGCCCTTTTCAGTTATAGCGTGCACCAAGATAGGCCCACCGAATTCTTTTGCCTTAAGAAGTGCTTTTTCCATAATCTCGATGTCGTGACCATCAAATGGCCCTAAGTATTTCAATCCTAAATCTTCAAACATCCCCTGCGGAGCAACTATGTCTTTTATTCCTTTTTTCATTCCGTGCAGGGTGTCATAAATTGGACCTCCAACGACCGGAGTACGAGCAAGTACCTCCTTGCCCCAATCTAAGAATTTTTCATAACCACGGGTTGCACGCAGCGTAGAAAGATATGTTGCTAATCCACCAATTGTTGGTGAATATGAACGCTCATTGTCATTAACCACTATTACTAATTTTTGATTTTCAGCTGTTGCAATATTGTTCAGCGCTTCCCAAGACATTCCACCCGTAAGCGCGCCATCTCCAACAACAACGACTACTGATCGATCATCTTGTCCGCTAAGTGCAAAACCGCGAGATATTCCGTCTCCCCATGAAAGAGCAGTGGATGCATGTGAGTTTTCAATAACGTCGTGAATACTTTCAGATCTATTTGGATATCCAGCAAGTCCACCACGTTGGCGAAGTAAATCAAAACCTTCACTTCTGCCAGTTAAAATCTTGTGAACATAACTCTGGTGACCTGTATCAAAGAGAACAACATCTTTTGGTGATTCAAAAATTCTGTGAATCGCAATTGTTAATTCAACTACACCCAAATTTGGTCCGAGATGTCCGCCGGTTTTTGTCACTTTCTCAATCAGAAAGCCGCGGATTTCAGCCGCGAGAGCATCAAGCTCAGCGTGGTTGAGGCGCCCTAAATCCTTGGGCGATTTGATATCTGAAATCACCTTCGTATTCTAGAACGCGAATTGCGAATAAGCACACTATGCGAGAAGTGAACGTAATACGTACTGCATGATTCCACCGTGGCGGTAGTAATCCGCCTCTCCCGGTGTATCAATTCTCACCAATGCACTAAAAGTTTTGCTCCCCGCCTTCACGGTGACTTCCTTTGGAGTACTTCCTGAGTTCAGTTCGGTGACACCTGAAATTTCAAAAACTTCATCACCTTTTAATCCGAGAGAAGCTGCGCTTTCACCATTTTTGAATTGCAGTGGAAGCACGCCCATCCCAATTAGATTCGAACGATGAATTCTTTCAAAACTCTCTGCAATTACTGCGCGTACACCGAGCAGCGCTGTTCCTTTTGCTGCCCAATCTCGAGATGAACCAGAGCCGTACTCTTTTCCAGCCAAGATTACGAGAGGAACGCCAGCGCTCTGGTAATCAATTGATGCATCATAAATACTTTCTTGTCCGCCATCTTTTTGGAAATTGCGGGTGAATCCACCTTCAACTCCGTCCAAAAGTAAATTCTTTAAACGAATGTTTGCAAAAGTTCCACGAATCATGACTTCGTGATTTCCACGCCTGGATCCATATGAATTAAAGTCTTTGCGATCAACGCCATTTTCTTGAAGATATTTTCCTGCTGGTGAGTCAGCTTTGATATTTCCCGCAGGAGAAATGTGATCTGTCGTTACGGAATCGCCAAGAATCGCAAGAACGCGTGCCCCGGAAATATCGGTAACTGGTGTTGGTTGTGCAGGCATTCCGTCGAAGTACGGAGGCTTGCGCACGTAAGTTGACTTAGGGTCCCATTCAAAAGTTTTTCCTGTTGGAGTATCAAGTGATTTCCAGCGATGATCACCATCGAAAACACTTGCATAATCTTTGCTAAACATCTCAGATGAAATTGAAGAATCAATCACACTTTGAATTTCTTGTGGTGTCGGCCAGATATCTGCCAAATAAACTGGCTTTCCATCAGTTCCTTCACCCAGAGAGTCCTTTACAAAATCATGGTCCATTGTTCCAGCAAGAGCGTATGCAACAACTAACGGTGGAGAAGCTAGGTAATTCATCTTCACATCTGGGCTAATGCGACCTTCAAAGTTTCTGTTTCCGGAAAGAACTGCGCTGACTGCCAGATCATGCTCGTTAACAGCTTTACTGATTTCTACAGGCAATGGACCAGAGTTTCCAATACATGTCACACAGCCATAGCCAACAAGATTGAAGCCAAGTTTTTCCATATACGGCGTTAACCCAGCACGGTCGTAATAATCAGTTACTACCTTTGAGCCTGGTGCAAGTGTTGTTTTCACCCAAGGCTTGGAGTGAAGGCCTTTTTCAACTGCCTTTTTAGCTAATAAAGCAGCACCAATCATGACTGAAGGATTGGATGTATTTGTGCATGAAGTAATCGATGCAATAACTACATCGCCATTTTTAATAGTTGTACTTTTTTCGTTTACCTTAATATCAATTGCATTTTTCGCGGTCTTATCGCCGAAATACGTTGGTAAAACCTTTTCAAATGCGCTCTTGGAATCTGAAAGAGAGATTCGATCTTGAGGGCGCTTAGGCCCTGCAATAGATGGAACAACGGTCGATAAATCGAGCTCGATATTTTCAGAAAAACGTGGAGAAAGCTCTGGGTTGTGCCACAAGCCTTGTAATTTTGCGTACTGCTCAACAAGTGCAACTTGTTCGGCGCTGCGACCAGTGAGCTTTAAATAACGAAGAGTTTCTTCATCGATTGGGAAGATCGCACATGTTGATCCATATTCAGGACTCATGTTTCCAATAGTTGTTCGGTTAGCCATAGGCACAGCAACGACACCAGGACCATAAAACTCTACAAATTTGCCTACTACGCCGTGCTTTCGCAGAATTTCTGTAATGGTAAGAGCAAGATCAGTTGCTGTAGTTCCTAGTGGTAACTCGCCCTTGAGTTTGAAACCGACTACACGAGGAATGAGCATAGAAACTGGCTGACCAAGTAGTGCTGCTTCTGCCTCAATGCCACCAACTCCCCAACCAAGTACACCGAGTCCATTGACCATGGTTGTATGAGAGTCGGTTCCGACAACTGTGTCCGGATATGCGCGCAAAACACCATTTACATTTCGTGTCATAACCACGCGAGCTAAGTACTCAATATTTACTTGATGAACAATTCCAGTTCCGGGTGGTACTACTTTGAATTCGTCGAATGCACCCTGTCCCCAGCGCAAGAATCTGTAGCGTTCACGGTTTCGTTCGTATTCGATATCTGTGTTCTTCTCAAATGAATCCTTTGTACCAAACACATCCGCAATAACAGAGTGATCGATCACTAACTCTGCAGGCGCTAATGGATTAACTTTTGCCGGATCTCCACCAAGAGCAACAATCGCTTCACGCATTGTTGCTAAGTCCACGATGCAAGGAACTCCAGTGAAATCCTGCATAACAACACGAGCGGGAGTGAATTGAATTTCAGTGTCAGGCTCTGTGCTTGGATCCCACTGTGCCAATGCCTTGATGTGTGCCGCTGTGATGTTGGCGCCATCTTCGGTTCGCAATAAATTTTCTAAGAGAATTTTCAAACTAAATGGAAGAGAACTCGCACCTTCGATTTTTGAAATATCAAAAATTTCATAAGTCTTTCCGGAAACACTCAATGTGCTCTTGGAATCAAAAGAGTTGGTGCTCATCGTCGCTCCCAGCTAAAAGTATCTTGACGTCAAGATACCTTACTCGGGGTAAAGAGCGCAACAGATTCGATGTGGTGCGTCATAGGAAACAAATCAAATGCACGGATCTTTTCTAGTTGATAGCCGTATTCCCTCAGATAAGCCGTATCTCTGGCAAGGGCAGCAGGATCACACGCAACATAAATAATGGAACGTGGTGATAAACGAGTTATTTCTTGCACAACCTCTTTTCCGGCTCCTTCGCGCGGTGGATCCAGAATCACAACATCAGCACGATTAATTCGAGTTATAACTTTTGCAACATCGCCCGTTGATATTTCTATATTTGATTGTCCGGCGAAGTTATTTTTCGCATCTGCAGTTGCGTCCTTACTACCTTCAACTAGATGAATAGACCCAGTTGCCCCTACATCTTTTAAATAAGCTGCTGTAAATAGTCCTACACCCCCGTAAAGATCCAAGACGTGTTCACCCTCTTGTAAATGTGCAAAATTTCTAACGACATCGGTTAAAACTTCTGGTGCTCGTTTGTGTCCTTGCCAAAAAGATCTCTGACTTACTTGAAGTAGCTGATCGCCAACTCTTTCATGAAGAACTGCGGGACCAATATTTTGTCGAAACTTTCCATCACCACTCTTTGGAGCTTCTGCAACCATTCGTTCACCCTCTGAAGAGTATGCAATTTCAATTCGTACATCGGGTGAAAGTTTTTGTGCCGACATTGCTGCGATGCCTATTTCAGGAATTGCGATTAAACATTCTTTGACTGGAATCACACGATGGCTTCGAGATGAATAAAACCCAAGTGCACCGTTGTGATCCGTGGTTGCAGTTACGCGAGTTCGCCAATGCAAGGGCTCTCCAACTTCTTCAACGTCAACTGAGATTTCCATCTTCGCAATTCTTTCAAATTGCTCTTTAATCACTTCAGATTTGAGCGCTCGTTGTCGCGTGATTGAGATATGTTGAAAATCGCATCCGCCACACCCATCACGATTGGAGTACTCGCATGGCGCTTGCACTCGATCTGAACTAGCGGAAATAACTTCAACTACATCTGCTCGAATAAAATTTGCACTCGTACTAGTAATTTCAATCTCAACTCTTTCTCCGGGAATCGCATGGCGTACAAATATGACGGCCTTCTTGCCATTTTCGCTTTCGTGGCGCGCGATGAAGTGTCCTCCGTGGGCAATTTTCTCGATGTCCACCGTTAGACGTTGGCCCACTTGCAGGCTTATTTGCGCCTTTGATTCCATGTATCTAAGAGTAAAGGAGTAGGCTGTAGTACGTGCACGTAGTCATAATGGGTTGCGGTCGAGTTGGATCTTCCCTCGCAATTGAGTTGGAATCTGCTGGTCACTCTGTTTCAGTTATTGATCAAGCTCGCGAATCTTTTCGACGTTTAGGTCCAAACTTCAAAGGTCACACAGTTACTGGCATGGGTTTTGATCGAGACACACTCTTAGAAGCTGGCATCGAAAAAGCACATGCATTTGCTGCAGTAAGCAATGGTGATAATTCAAATATTCTGGCTGCTCGTGTAGCACGAGAAACTTACAAAGTCGCAAATGTAGTAGCTCGAATTTATGATCCAGGTCGTGCAGAAATTTATCAGCGACTAGGTATCCCAACTGTTGCAACTGTTCTTTGGACTACAGATCAAATTTTGCGTCGAATACTCCCTGAAGGTTCAAAATCCGAGTGGCGCGATGCAAGCGGTGCAATTCAACTCTGTGAATTTCACCCAGCTTCAAGTTGGTACGGCATTCCTGTTTCGACAATTGAAAACATCACTGGTGCGCGCGTTGCATTCATTACACGCCTTGGTTCAGGTTTGATTCCAGATGAACACACAGTTTTCCAAGAGGGCGACCTTCTACACATGATGGTGCGCGATGAAGATTTAGCGAATGTTGAAAAATCATTCTCACACGCTCCGGAGAGTGCCTCATGAGAATTGCCATAGCAGGAGCCGGAAATGTGGGCCGTGCAATTGCACGAGAACTTCTAGATAACGGCCATCAAGTTTTGCTCATCGATAAAGATCCAAAAGCCATGAAAATGCAGAGTGTCCCTGATGCTGAATGGCTCATGGCTGATGCTTGCGAAATTACTTCCCTCGATAATGCCAAATTAAATAATTGTCAGGTTCTAGTCGCAGCTACCGGAGATGACAAAGTAAATCTAGTGGCATCTCTTCTTGGAAAGACGGAATATGGAATTCCTCGTGTGGTCGCACGAATTAATCATCCAAAGAATGAGTGGTTATTTGATAGCTCATGGGGAGTTGATGTTGCAGTATCTACACCGCGAATTATCTCGGCACTCGTAGAAGAAGCAGTCAGTGTCGGAGATGTTGTCCGTCTCTTCTCATTTAGAAAAGGTCAAGCAAACTTAGTCGAACTTACTCTTCCTGATAACTCTTCATGTATTGGAAAAACAGTAGAAGAGATTCAATTGCCCGATAACGCATCCCTTGCTGCGATTGTCCGTGACGGACAAGTTATTGCATGCTCGGCGCATGATGTCTTTGCCGCAGGAGATGAATTACTCTTTGTTGCATCCGCCACTGCTGAAGCGCAAATCAAAGCCTGCTTTATTCAGAGCTAATCCTCTGCTTTAACGCTCGGAACCTTCTTTAAAATCAACCACGATCCCCACGCTGCTGCTGCAAAGAGTGGATAACCCATAGCCAGATTTACGCTTCCTAATAAGTTCAAATTCTCTGGTCCACTTAAGTAAATTGGAACTTGAACAAGTAAGCGAATATAAAACATTGCCACCCACAACCACCCAGCACGGATATATGCTTTTTTACGTTCAGGATGTTTACGCCACGTTAGATTTTCACCAAGAATAGGTCCTAGTACCAATCCAAGAATTGGCCAGCCGACCACGTTAGCGATTAAATAAATCGTTCCATAGACAAGGTTTGTTAAAAACTTGGGTAAGAAAAAGTCATTTGCATTTCCAGTTCTATTGGCAAGGTAGGCGCAAAAAGCAACGCCAATAAAGCCAGAAATCACATGTTGAATAGTGTCTTTCTTAGCCAAGCGAATAATTGTCAATAGCGCTGATGTGCCTACTGCTGCATATAGCGCTATTTGTAGATCATCTGCAAAGTTAAATACAAGCAAAAAAAGAATTGATGGAAGACCTGAATCAATCAAACCTTTTTTGCCACCTAAGGCGTTTACAACCTTTGCGCGATCTTCGTTTTCTTGACTCATGTCCGTCCCGTCGATCCGAATCCATCTGTTCCACGTCCCGAGCCTGGAAGCTCTTGAACTTCTACAAACTCTGCACGTTCAACTTGTTGAATTACAAGTTGTGCCACTCGATCTCCACGCTTAAATGAAACTGACTCTTTTGGATCATGATTAATGAGAATTAGTTTGAGCTCACCTCTGTAGCCAGCATCTACTGTTCCAGGTGAATTAACCATGGTCACGCCATGTTTGATTGCTAAACCCGAACGCGGATGTACTAACGCTACATATCCATCTGGCAGCGCAATAGAAATTCCTGTTGGAACTAAGGCACGTTCTCCTGGAGCTAAAGTGATGTCAACAGCAGTAACAATGTCAGCGCCAGCATCTCCACCTTTTGCGTAATTTGGCAGTGGCACACCTGGATCGAGGCGTTTGATTAAAACTTGGACGCTCATGGGTTGATATTAAAATTCGGATCGACGAATGCAAAAAATTCAGGTGTCTTGGCGATGACTTCTAAGTATTCTGCAGGTGCATTTTGCAAGAAATGGCTCATAGGAACAATCACAAAAAGTGCTGCAGCGCGTACTGCAATTTCGCCATCCGGGGAATTCAAACGACCAATAGCTGAGCAATAAACTTTTCGGCTTACCTGTCCAGTTATTTCAGCGGTAATAAATAGTTTTGATCCCATTGGTACAGGTTTTAAGAAATCAGTTTCAAGACGCGCAGTTACTGCTGGTGCGCGTAGCAACCACATCAATTTTCCGAGAGCTTCATCAAATGCCAGTGAGAGTAATCCACCGTGTGCAAGGCCCGGTGCTCCTTGATGATTTTCTGAAACAACAAACTCTGCGGTGATATCCATTGCGTTGCCGACGTGGGCAACTAGATGTAAGCCAGTCGGATGTTTTTCTCCGCACCCAAAACAATGAGCAAAGTGGGATGGAATTTTTGAACCTGTTGCAGGAGCCTCTGGATGGCGTTCAGGGATAATTGCCCCTTCGGGTGGCGTTGTACTTGCAACTCGACTCATACACTTAGTTTACTGCCGAAGCGAGTTAATACTTAATGAGGTAGCGTGACTCCCGTGCGATTTCGCGAAGTGATTGCCCCTCCCATCTGGCTTTTAGCCTTTATCTACTTCCTATTCTCTTCAATTAGCATCTCGCTTTGGGCAGCCATTGGGAATGCGCCAGCGCTTTGGTGTCAGATAATTCTTACTGGTGCATTGATTTACATAGCCGTGCGTTCTCGTATGGTTATCGAGATTGATGAGAATGAATTGCGAATCAATAAGGCGCACATCGAACTTAAGTACCTTGGTGAAGTACGAGTTCTAGATATTCAAGAAATGCGTTATGCGCGGGGACGAGATGCGGATCCATCTGCCTTCTTGGCAATTAGATTTTGGAGTCCTCGCGGAGTTTTAGTCAGAGTAAAAGATTCGAGAGACTCCACACCTTATTGGTTAATTTCATCCAAACGTGGAGATGAATTAGCGAAAGCGATTGGTTAAGCGCACTCTTTACAGATTGCTTTTGCGCCTTCACCCTTAGATAGCTGGGTAATGTGGTGGACCAAGAAACAACGTGAGCATGTGAACTCATCTACTTGTTTTGGAACAACGCGCACTGCAAGTTCTTCACCAGATAAATCCGCACCAGGAAGTTCTAAGTTTTCAGCTGCTTCTGCTTCATCAACATCGATCTGGCCAGATTGAGCATCGACTCGCTTAGCCTTTAACTCTTCTAACGACTCTTCGTGGAGTTCTTCATCGGTCTTTCTGGGGGTGTCGTAATCCGTTGCCACTGCTCTCACCTACCTTCACTGAACTCGTTGGTTATTTACTGAACGGGCGCATAATCGCCTATTTCAGGGGTTACTGCCTGTTACAACACGCCAAGAATGGTATTTATTCCTGCATCCTTTGAATCTGGCGCGCCAATCCCCCATCAACTCGTGCATGGATGGCAGTTCCTTCGGCCACATACTCTTCGCTCAAAATTTCACCACTTTCGTGAATGGAACTAATGAGATCGCCGCGGTTGTACGGAATCACAACATCGATTTCAATTTTTGGTCTTGGTAAAGTTTTTTCAATTGCGTGGATAAGTGCATCTATGCCGAAACCTGTTTTTACTGAAATCGCATAGCTATTTGGTTCTTTGCGCAAAATCTCCATGAGAACTTCTTGGTCTGCAATATCAGCTTTATTTATAGCAATGATCTCAGGAACTTCTTGTGCGCCAAGTTCATTAAATACCGCACGAACTGCACGAATTTGCTCAAATGGATCGGCATGCGAACCATCTACTACGTGAACTATGACATCGGCATCAGAAACTTCTTCTAGTGTTGACTTAAACGCATCGACTAATTGATGCGGAAGATGACGTACAAATCCAACAGTGTCTGTCAGCGTATATGTACGTCCATCAGCTGTATGAGTCTTGCGAACTGTTGGATCAAGAGTGGCAAAGAGTGCATTTTGAACCAGTACGCCAGCACCCGTTAACTTATTGAGTAAAGATGATTTTCCAGCATTTGTATAACCCGCAATTGCGACCGAGGCGATGTTATTTCGTCTGCGCTCTTGACGTTTTGTGTCGCGGGAAACTTTCATCTCCGCGATTTCACGTCGAAGTTTCGCCATCTTGTCGCGGATGCGTCGACGATCCGTTTCAATCTTGGTTTCACCTGGACCACGACCACCGATACCTGCACCACCTGCGGCTCGACCACCAACTTGGCGAGATAAAGAATCTCCCCAACCGCGCAATCGTGGAAGTAAATATGAAATCTGCGCTAATTCAACCTGAGCTTTTCCTTCTTTACTCTTTGCATGCTGAGCGAAAATATCGAGAATAAGCGCGGTGCGATCAACAACTTTAACCTTGAGTTTTGCTTCAAGTTGTTGCAACTGCGATGGTGAGAGCTCGCCATCGCAAATGACTGTATCTGCGCCACTTGATGCAACAACTTTGCGAAGTTCTTCAACTTTTCCTGATCCGATATATGTCGCAGGATCTGGCTTATCGCGCCGTTGAATAAATCCGTCTAGAACTTCAGAGCCAGCAGTTTGTGCCAAAGCTCTTAATTCATCGAGTGAATTTTCTGCCATCTCGGCAGTGCCCTCAGTCCAGACTCCAATTAAAATGACTCTCTCTAATTGAAGTTCGCGGTATTCCGCATCCGAAATATCTTGTAACTGTGTTGAAAAACCTTTAACGCGACGAAGCGCTGCGCGGTCTGAGATTTCTGATTGTGATGACGATTCTAAATCTTGCTCATCCGCATCGTAATCAGCTGTTACGCGGGCACTTTCACGCAGGAGCGCTTCAAATGAATCTTCACTTCGATCAATTGGCGGTTCTTTGCTCATTTAAAAAAACTTGGCCAAATCTACGTCTCTTACTAATTCAGCTGGTCCAATGAGGGTCGCATTTGCATGCCCATCTATATCTACTTCAAGACGGCCACCTGGTGGGTAGATAACCCATTTAGCGGGCAAACTTTTGTTTTTCTTTAACGTTGCGGCTAATGCAACCGCGCATGTTCCAGTTCCGCATGATTGAGTCTCGCCACTTCCACGTTCGAAAACTCTCATCTTTAACTCGGAATCACTGATGAATTCCACAAACTCAACGTTTACGCCTTCTGGATAACTCTCTTTCGGGCGAACAATTGGGGCATCTGTTAGTTCGCCAACTAAATTTAAATCTTCAACGAAGACAACTGCATGTGGATTTCCTATACTGATGTTAAAACCATTCCAAATATGACCGTTTTGTGAAGCAGTAATCTCTTCTGACTCGTCCTGAACTTTGCCCATATTCACGGAGATATCGCCTTCTGCTGGAACGCGCAGGTGTTTGATTCCATCTCGAGCGTTGAACGCAAATATTCCTTAGCCTTGGTGGCCGTGAACGACTAACTACTTAGCCATGACTCGAATTCCGTTGCCACC
>JACCDX010622272.1_pt1 | contig 13016 bp, 9 predicted proteins | sample 7449681 | NCBI WGS metagenome assembly JACCDX01 (sample SAMN15323450, study PRJNA562643) | freshwater metagenome | isolation source: river surface water | place: USA:Blue River Watershed | collected 2017-08-18
CGCAGCAGGATCATCACATCGCCCGGTTCCACCGCGCGGCCTTGGTTATGAAGAGCAAGGCCGCCCGTGGTCCAATGCCGCACCTTGCGCGCCAGATCGCTCGCCCATTTCAGTTCGGAGGAGGAGAACCAGCTTTCGTCTTCATCCGCAACTTCCTCATCCACTGCGTCGCCACTGAGGAGCGGGAGCAGTTCGACATGGCCGGAGCCGCCCTTGGCGCTCTGATGCCTTTCCGGCAGGTCAGGCAGGCCCATCGCCTCGGGGGTGACGGTGTCGATCACCGCATCCACCACATCGAGGATCGGCTGGCTGGAGCGGAAAGATTCACTGATCGAGGGCGTCTGGAAATCCTGCGCCGCCGCTTCAATATGCTCCCGGAAATAATCACCAGCCCCTTTAAACTGCCGCGGGTCCGTCCCCTGAAAGCCAAAAATTGCCTGCTTAAAGTCCCCAACCGCGAAGATCGTGCGGCGCTGGTCGGCTTTGGCGCCAGAGCCCGCAAAAAACTCTTCAGACAAGGCGCGGACAATCGCCCATTGCGCCGCGTTGGTATCCTGCGCTTCATCGACAAGGATATGATCGACTGTTTGATCGAGCTTGAAGCGGATCCAGTCGCCAATGCCCGGCGTCTCGAGCAGGCGGACGGTTGCGCGAATGAGATCGTTGAAATCCACGACCCCTGCCGCCCGTTTTGCATCCGCATAGGCCCGGGCATAATCTTGGCCTAAAACCAGCGCGGCGCACAGGTTGCGCGCGAGCGCGTCGAGCCGAAGCATCTCCCGGAGCGGCGCAAAGTGCGCGTGGAGGCGGTGAACATAGTCGAAATAGCGCGCATCCTTCGGGCACCAGCTGGCGGTGTCTCGAACACCGCCATCGCCGTTCGCCCACGCCTTCAGCAGCAGATCGAGCTGTTTGGCCCGGCCCGGCATATCGAGCGCCCGCCAGTCCTTAATATGCTGGCCAAGCCCAACCAGCCGTGTGCCACCCGCCGCGAACATTGCCTGGACCTGCTCTAACGAGGCGAGATCAAAGCCATTATCGGCGCACCCTGCTTGCACCAGTGCCGAAATGTCGGCCTCCCCAATGCCCAGCCAGCGCCGCACCCGCGCCTCAGCACCGGGGCCAAGCGCCTCCATGGCGTCCGGGGCCAAGGCACAGCGCATCAAGATACGCTTTGACGCCTCCTCGCCAATGGTGCGGGCCAAATGGGTCAGGCGGTCAAGCGTGCCCGCTTGCCCTTCCCGCTCTGCGCGGGCGACGAGATCGGCCAGCGCCTCTTCGCGCAAGCGGTTTTCCTCCCGCCCTTCCACCGGGCGAAAGCCAACGGGCAAGCCCGCTTCTGCTGGAAATGCCGCCAAGAGCGTCTGCGAAAAGGCGTGGATCGTCTGGATCCGCAAGCCGCCGCCCCGCGCATCCAAGACGCGCGCGAACAAGCGCCGCGCCGCGCCCATGGTTTCTGGATCAAGATGGGCGGCGCCAAGGTGGAAAAGCTCTTGCCGCAAATCCTTTTCAGGCAGCGTCACCCAAAGCCCCAGCCGTTCATGGACACGGTCTGCCATTTCAGCAGCCCCTGCCTTGGTGAAGGTCAGGCACAGGATCGACTCAGGGGCCGCCCCTGCGAGCAACAGACGCAACACCCGCGCCGTCAGCACCTGCGTTTTGCCCGCGCCAGCCGAGGCGGATAGCCAGACCTGCGCATCCGGCTGCACCGCCTGTGCTTGAGTGCCCTTCAACGCGGGAAGCGGGGAGAAATGCCGGGGCTTAGGCATCGCGGCCCTGCCATTCTTCCAGCCGCATCAGATGATCATATTCGCCATAGGCATAATCCGGGTGGATTTTGGCCACGAAGGGCGCTTCACCCGTCAACCAAGCGGCGGCCGCGGCCTTGAACTGACCGACGATAAGATCAACAAACGCGTCCGGCGGAATCTTCCCGCTTTTGGTGCCGACCGGGCTGGAGATTTTGCCGAAGCTGTCCTTCACGCGCTGAAAGGACCAATATTCAAACGCCGAAGCTTTGCCCTTGACCTCTTTGAAGCCCCCCTGCTCCGCAATGAAACCCAAAAGGCCGAGTTGAAAGGCAAACCCCTCCTTCACTTGCGTGTCGCTTGGGGCGTTGCCCGTTTTGTAGTCGATGATCGCAAGCCCATCGACGCTGGTATCGATCCGGTCTACCCGGCCGTAGAGCAGCACGCCGTCACACTGGGCTTCGCCAGAAGCTTCGCTCGCAACGGGCGTCCGCCCCGTTTTTCGTCCATCCGCCACCTGATCTTCGATCCATTGGGACGCCTCGATCAGACGCGGTAGCCAAAGCGCCCGAACAACAGGGTGGACGGCGGCCCCATCCAGCGCGTGGCGCATCCGCGCGACAAGCGCGCCCTGGGCATAGCCATCGTGCTTCGCCCATTGATCGAGCACATGGTGGATGAGCGTACCCTTCCACGCTGGCCCTGGCTCAGCATCCACATCGTCGAGCGCGGTAAGTTTGAGGATCGCCTTGGCGTAGAAAGAATAAGGGTCGGCGGCGAGCCGATCGACATCGGTGACGGAAATCTTTTTCGGCCGCATCTCCACCGGCGGTGCAGGTTGCGGCGCGGGGGCACGGGCGGGCGGCGCGTCGCTGCCATCGAGCGCACGGGCGAGGAGATCGTAGCGGACGGGCGGCTCCGGCAGATGCCCTGTCATCGTTTCCAGCCGGAGCCAGAAGCGCGAGGCGTTTGCCGGGCCACTTGCTTCGCGCCGGGCGCGCGATAGCAACACCTGTGGCGCGCCCAACGCGCCCGCCAGATCATGCGCGGAAAGGCCAATCCGCCGCTCAAGGCTAGGCAAGCCCAACGCCCGGCGAACTGCAGGCGCCAACCACGGGTCGGGGCTGGGCAAGGCCGGCCATGTGCCTTCGTTGAGCCCGCCCAAGATCATGAGGTCTGCCGATTGGAGCTTGGCTTCGAGCAAGCCCCAGATGAACAGCCGGGGATGCCCGCCCCGCGCCGGGCGAGCGGTTGCGCCATCTGTCAACTGACGCAGGAGCAGCGGCAGATTTGCGGGGTCAATGCGCGACGGCCCTTCTTCTGCCCCGGCTTGAAGTTCGGCGAACAGATCCGCAAGCGCTCGGCCAGCATCCCCCGACCACGCAGCGTCGCCCGCCAGCGCTTGCACAGCATCGCGCAGCGCCTCCAGCATCACTGCCAAGGACAGCCCAGCGCCGAACGCGGTTTCAAGCGGGGAGAGCATCGGGACGACGTTGGTCCACCAGCGCAGCGCGGCGGCCCGGATGTTGGCCGTGCGCGGTTCCCCCGTTTCGAGAAACTGGGTGATCGCGGCCAGCCCCGCCGCTGGGCGGGGGCCGCGCAACGCCAGATCGAGCGCGCGTGCGCCGTCGAGCCACGCCAGCCGCCCGTCGCCCGCCTGCACCAGCGGGTGCTTGAGCAGCGCAAGCAGCGGCACCGGGGCGAAGCCCTCTGCCGCTGCAGTCGCCAGCGCAAGCAGCAACATGCCTGCCGGCGTTGTGGACAGCGGCCGCCCGGCGGAATCATCGGCCTCAATCCCCCAACGGGTCAGATGCGCGCTCACGCGGCGAGCAAGCCCCCGATCTGGGGTCACAAGGGCCGCTGTGCCCTCCTGCTCCAAGGCGTGGCGCAGTGCCAAGGCAATGGCCTGCGCCTCATCAGCCGGCGTCGCAACTTCAATGGCATATACCCCAGAGAGGCGCTTTTCCCCTGCCGCAAGCCCCACCCACTTATCGGTGAAGCGCGCTGGGGCGAGCGCGTTGGAAATGGCGCGGGACCGATCGGGCGTGGCATCCGCTTCTCCCCCATAGCGCCAGAGCCGCACCTCGCCGCGCCCGACACCCATCCGGTCAAGCATTTGGCGCAGGTGGAATTGTGGGTGGGACTCAATGGGAGCCTGCCCCTCTTCCCCGCCAATCGCTGCCCATTCGGCCTCGGGCATATGCAGATCAAGCCCGGCTAGGACGACCTGCCCATTGGAGAGACGGGAGACTGTTTTGAGCACCCGCGCGACGGCTGGCGCGCCGGTGCTGATCCCGGCCGCGACGATGAAGCCCGGCGCGCCCTCGCGCTGCCAGCGTGCCGCGACGCGGTTCAGCAACTGATTGCGACGGTCCGCCAGGTCAATCACCCCGCGTTTGGCCAGTTCGTCCGGCCAACGCCCCAGCACTTGCATCAAAAGCGCCAAGGCCCGATCCCAATGTTCCGAAAGTCCTTCGGCCAGTTCGATCGTCTTCAGGTCGGCGAGCGTTTTTTCTTCGATCAACAATTGGTCGAGCACCCGGCCCAGTTCGGCGGCCAGCCGCATCGCTTCGGCGGCATCCATCGTCTCGGCCTCTGCCAAGAGCCGGGCCAAGATCAGCTGGCGGCGCAGCGGTTCAATCGCAGGGGGAAGCGGGGCTTCGTCCAAAGGGTCCAGTGCAGGGCCGGTGCGGTCATCCAGCTCAGGATCGCCAATGGCAACCAGCCGCGGCATCAGCAGCCCGGCTTCGGCCCGGCGGACAAAAGCATCGCTGATCGCCTGCACGGCGCGGTTGTTGGGCAAGAGGATGATGCCGCGCGCGAGGCCCAGCCGATCTTTGCCATGCTGGGCCAAAATGCCTGTCACCAGCGCATCCGCAAAGGCCCGGTGGGGCGGTATGGTGAAGACGGCGGGGTCGCGCCGTTCAGACATAAGCGAGGAACGCCTCTGTCGCGGGAATGGCTTCTGGCGTGCCGACATCGAACCACAAACCTTGATGGACCAGGCCATAGCACCGCCCCTCAGCGATGGCTCGGTTCCAGAAGAGATTGGTCGAAAACGGGCCTTCCGGCGCCTCTTTCAACAGCCGCTTGGAGAGCATTTGGATGCCGGTATAGACAAAGGGCGCGACCTTGCCGGGCTGACGCCGGGAGAGGCGGCCGAGCGCATCCATATGAAAGTCACCTTGCCCGCCATTATTATGCGCCCGCGCCTGCGGGACGACGAGCAACAGCGCATCCATCGCCGCATCGTCCCACCGGCTTGCCAACAGGTTGAGCGCGTTGACCGGGCCATCCACCCAGAGGTTATCGCTGTTGACGCAGATGAACGGATCGGCATCGATCAGATGCTTGGCGTGCATCAGCCCGCCCCCGGTTTCGAGCAATTGGGCGCGCTCATCCGAGACGATAATCTCCAGACCAGCAGCGCGCCGCCGCAAATGCGCCTCAAGCGCATCCGCCAGATAATGGACGTTCACCACCGCCTTTTCGACACCCGCGGCTTCCAAACGATCCAATGTGTGGTCAAGCAAGGTTTTGCCCGCCACTTCGATCAACGGCTTGGGGCGAGTTGCCGTTAACGGACGCATCCTTTTGCCAAGCCCGGCGGCCATCACCATTGCCGTGCGCGGCACGGGGGAACCCGCATCAAGATTGAGCGCGAGCGGCTGGCGCGATCTGCTCATGGCTGAAAATCCACCCAAAAGGCGGCGCGCTTTTCTGGCGGGACATGCGCGTCAAACCAGGCTTTGACAGGCGCGAGCCCGGGCTGGACCAGATTACGCTCCAAAAGCCCCCACATACGCGGCTGGAAGCGCGTATAATGCGGTTTGCCATCACGCTGCCAGAGCCGAACAAACACCCCCAGGATGCGCGTATTGCGTTGCGCCCCCAAGGCCCAATAGGCCTGTTCAAACGCCGCGCCTTGCCCGGTTTTACGCATATAGCGCGCCAGTTCTGCCGCCTCGACCGCAGGCGAGACATCGCGGCGCGCATCTTCGAGCATCGAGACAAGATCATAGGCCGGGTGGCCTATTAGCGCGTCTTGAAAGTCGAGCAGGCCGAACTGGCGGACGCCCGCTTGCCCATCCAGCAACATGATGTTTTCCGCATGATAATCGCGCAATTCGGTGACGCTTTGGCCCTGCGCCTCAATCGGCGTCAGCGCCTCGCGCCACGCGGCCACGAAGCTTTCTTTGTCCGCCTCAATCCCTACCGCTGGGCAATACCAATCGGTGAACAGGCTAACTTCATCGATCCATTGGGCAAGGCCGTGCGGCTTCAACCCCGGCGGCGGCGCGTGACGGTGCAATTCCACCAACACATCGACAACGCCCGCATAAATGCTTGGTTCCAGCGCAAGATCGGCATCCACCGTCTCGCGCATCCGCACCGAGCCGAAATCTTCAATCAGCAGCAAGCCTTGGTCAAGATCGCGGTGCAAAATCCGCGGCGCGCGCAGCCCGATGCCGCCGAGATATTCGGCGATATGGATAAAGGGCCTTGGGTCTTCGTGCGGCGGCGGCGCGTCCATCAAGACGGCGCAACGATCCCCGTCGACAACCCGGAAATAGCGGCGGAACGAGGCATCGCCCGCCAGCGGCAAAATCTGCGCACCAGACCATCCAGCAGCAGCAAGAAACGAACCGGCACCCGCCGGCGGGGTCATGGAAAGGGCCATCTGTCCTTCCAAGACGGCGGCAGGGCGGCTGTCAAGCGGCGCAGGCCATCCGGGGACACCGAGATGTGGAGACGCAAGGTTTCCGGCCAAAGCCACCCGAGCCGTTCCGGCCATTCAACGATGAGCGCGCCATCATAAAGCGCCTCCTCCAGCCCCAATTCGTCCGCTTCCGACGGATCGTCGAGCCGGTAGAGATCCACATGCCAAAGGGGCAGCCGCACCTGAGGCGGCGCATAGGGTATGACCAACGCAAAGCTGGGGCTTGGGGCGTCCTCCTCCAGCCCGAGCGCGGACAAAAGCCCGCGGGCAAGGCTGGTTTTGCCCGCCCCCAATTCCCCAGAAAGCGCCAATACATCGCCCGGCCGCAGCACCGCGGCCAGCGCGCGTCCGGCGGCATCGGTTGCGGCAGCATCTTCGAGGATAAGCGTTTTTTCGATCATTGCCGGGGCAGTTCTATCTGAACAGCCGTGCCTGCGCCAAGCTCTGAAATCAGGGTCAGCGTGCCGCCATGCGCTTCGACATATTGCTTGGCGAGCGGCAAGCCAATGCCCAGCGCGCCCTCTGCCTCGCGCCCGGTTTCTGCCCCGACCCGGCTGAACCGGTCCAGCGCGCGCGCCTGATCGGTTTCATCCATGCCCGGGCCATTATCCGAAATGACGATGATCGCCCGCCTTTCATCCCCCCGGGCGTAGAGAAGCACCCGACCCCCTTTAGGCGTATAGGCAATGGCGTTGGCCATAAGCTGATCGACGGCCTGCCGCAGCCGGCGGACGTCCCCCTTCAACGCCCCAACCGAGGCGTCAATGTCGTGCGCAAGGTCGATGGATTTGGCGGCAGCTTGGGCCGCCACATCAGTCATCACATCCCCCAACAGCGCCGTGATATCCAGAAGCTTGCGGTCCATGGGGAGCCCCCCTGCGTCCCCTTGGGTCAGGTCGAGCACATTATCGATGAGCGTCCCCAGCCGCGCCGTCGATTCAAGGATTGCCGCGATATAATCCTGCGCTTGCGGCGCCAGATCCCCCGCCAGCCCCCCTTGCAGCATTTCGGCAAAGCCCTGAATAGAGGTGAGCGGGGTCCGCAGCTCATAGCTCATATTCGCGACAAAGGCGGTCTTTACCCGATCCGCCTCTTCCAACGCCAAAGCGCGTTCCCGCAGCACATTTTCAACCTGACGGCTATCGGTAATGTCGAGCATGGTGAACAGCGCTGCTCCATCGGGCAAGGGAACGGCTGCAAATTCGAAATAGCGGCCATTTCGTAGGGCAAAGCGGCCAAGGCGCTGACGCCGATCAATTGTTGCTGAACGAACCAACTCGCGCATCAGGGCTGCGTGTTCCGGGTTGGCAAGCCGCGGCGCAATCGCCTCTGCCAGCGCATCAACCCTCGGATGGCCAAGCAGGAATTCTTCGTCAAAGTCCCAAACCTCGCTGAAGCGGGCATTCCAGGTACTCAGCCGGCCGCTCGCTTCGAACACACCAATGGCCTCGAACAGATTATCAAGGGTCGCCCGGCGGACACGCAATAACGTATCGCGCGCAATCGCAAGTTGAGCCTGTTCCGTCCGGTCTTCAAAAATCGCCAACAACCCGCCATCCGGCAAAGGCTGGGCCACAATACGCAGATGTTCCCCGGCGGGCAGCACCCAGCTTTCTTCCATGGCCCCTTCGGTGCTGGTGAACCATTGGCGCTTTTCGGCCTTCCAGGCAGGGAAATCCCGCGTTTCCGGCAGCCGTCGGGCTTCGCGCATCCGATCAAGCAGCCGATCAAAATCGGGCCGCTCGGCAACCCATTCCGGCTTGAGGGCGAATAATTGTTGGAAAGGCCGGTTGCAAAAGATCAAGCCATGGTCAGGCGCAAATTGCGCAACGGCCGCAGAAAGACGATCAAGCATATCGCGCTGCGCCTCGGCAAAGCGCCGGAACGCGGCCCGTGCCCGCTCAGCATCGTCTATGTCGATCGCATAACCGGCAACCCCGGCCTCTCCCAGCGGCACATCGACGATCATCAGCGCGCGGCGTTCTCCCGTGATCGTTGCCGATACGGTGCGCGACAAGGCTTCTCCACGGGTCTGGGCTGCGGCAGCCGCAGCCATGGGAGAAACGCCGGCAACAGCTTCGACCAGTTCGACGCCGCGCCGCACCACGTCTTCGGCATCGGGTGCCTCGACAGCTTTGGCATAGGCCGTGTTGACGCGCGCCAGACGCAAGTCAGGCCCCCGGTGCCACATGGGGAATGGGGCAGCCTCCAACAGACCCGAAACCTCGGCATGGGCTGCCGCCATGTGCGCGGCTTGGGCCTTGAGCGCGCGGATTTCTGCTTGGCTTTCGGTGAAATCGAACACCCAGATGGCAACCGCCTTTTCCCCCGCCAAACCATGAGGGGCCAATCGGCCTTGGGCCATCAGCGTCCGCAGGCCGCCTTGAGGCACCCACGTGCTGGTAAAGCTGCGGGCGGTGCGCCGGCACGCCTCGATATTCTGTAATAACTGGGAAAGGTCGTCCGCCGCCAACCCGGCATCGCCCATACCAAGGTCGCTGACGGAGGCCGGCATGCGGGGCAGACCGAGCCATGACATCAGCCGGGGCTGCGCCTCGATCCGGCCGTTCGCCCGCACAATCAGCGGGCTTGCCGGAGCGCCATCCAAAAGCTGCGTCAACCGATCAAGCTGGCGGGCTTCCTGCCGGGATCGCTGCTGCAAACGCACGCCCGCGATCAACGCCCAAAAGCCGGCGACAAGCCAAAGCGCCACGACCGCCCCGGCCAAAACGGCAAGGCTGGGAGTTAGCGTGACCATCGATAATACGCACAGAGGCCCGGCACCATGCCGAGCCTCTTACTGTCATTAGCGGCGGAAAGATACCGCCAGATGCATGCGATGCGGATCAGTAGCGGTAATGATCCGGCTTGAACGGGCCTTCGGCTGTCACGCCGATATAGGCCGCCTGTTTCGGGCTAAGCTTGGTGAGCTTCACGCCCAGCTTTTCGAGATGCAGCGCCGCCACCTTTTCATCAAGGTGCTTCGGCAGCACATAGACCTTGTTCTCATACTGGCTGTTCTTGGTGAACAGTTCGATCTGCGCCAACACCTGGTTGGTGAAGGACGAGGACATGACGAACGACGGGTGGCCCGTCGCGCAGCCCAAATTCACCAAACGCCCCTTGGCGAGAATGATGATCTTCTTGCCATCCGGGAATTCAACCAAGTCCGTACCCGGCTTGATTTCATCCCATTTATAGTTGGAGAGCGCCGAAATCTGGATTTCGCTATCGAAGTGGCCGATGTTGCAGACGATCGACATCGGCTTCATCGCCTTCATATGTTCAGCGGTGATGACGTCTTCATTGCCCGTCGCTGTCACGAAGATGTCGGCGCGTTCTACCGCTTCTTCCATCGTCACGACTTCATAGCCTTCCATCGCCGCCTGCAGCGCGCAGATCGGATCGATTTCGGTGACGAGCACGCGTGCGCCACCCTGCCGAAGCGACGCGGCTGAGCCCTTGCCGACATCGCCAAAGCCGGCAACGCACGCGACCTTGCCCGCAAGCATCACGTCGGTTGCGCGACGGATTGCGTCGACCAGCGATTCTTTGCAGCCATAGAGGTTGTCGAACTTCGACTTGGTGACGCTGTCGTTCACATTGATCGCCGGGAAAGGCAGCTTGCCGTCCTTGGCGATCTGATAAAGGCGGTGGACGCCCGTCGTCGTTTCTTCCGACACGCCCTTGATGTGCGCGACCGACGAGGTGAGGTACCCCGGCTTGGCCTTCAAGAACGCCTTCAAAGCGCGGACAAATTCAATTTCTTCGGCGTTTGACGGCTCGAACAGCTCTTCGCCCGCTTCCACGCGTGCGCCCCACAGCGCGAACATCGTGGCGTCGCCGCCGTCATCCAAGATCATATTGGCCGTCGCATCACCCCAATCGAAGATGCGGCCAACATAGTCCCAATATTCGGCAAGGCTTTCACCTTTGACCGCGAAAACGGGGATGCCCGCGGCGGCAATTGCGGCGGCGGCATGGTCTTGCGTCGAAAAGATATTGCACGTCGCCCAGCGGACTTCGGCGCCCAGATCAACCAGCGTCTCAATCAGCACCGCCGTTTGGATCGTCATGTGGAGCGACCCCGTGATGCGCGCGCCTTTGAGCGGCTTGGACGCGCCATATTCCGCGCGCAGTGCCATCAGGCCCGGCATTTCGGTTTCAGCAATTTCAATTTCCTTGCGACCAAAATCGGCAAGGCTCAGGTCGGCGACGACATAATCATGGGCCACGGGGAGTTCTCCGGCATCATCAATGAATGAGCGGCCCCTAGCCGCTGAGCGGGCGCTTGGCAACCCGATATAAAGTTTTCTTTATATCCTTATACCAACCAAGGCCAAGCGGTCACGTTCAGGCCGTGCCGCCCGCCGACGACAAAAGGCGCGGATCGATGCCGCTTGCGTGATAGGCTCTGGTCCAGCGTTCGGCGGCGGGCATGTCGTACAGCACGGCATCGGTCGCCGCGGCGACGTGCCAGCCATGCTGGTGCATTTCGGCATCCAACTGGCCCGGACCCCACCCCGCATAGCCAAGCGCCACCAACCAGCGCGATGGTCCCCGTCCGGCTGCGATTGCTTTGAGGACATCTTGGGTGCTGGTCAGCCCCCAGCGCCCCGCGACGGATAACGTCCCTTCGCCACCCCAATCAGTCGAATGGAGCACAAATCCACGCCCCGTCTCGACCGGCCCGCCGTGATGGACAGGCATATCCGGCGCCTCTCCCGGATCAATCCCCAGTTGTTGAAGCACCCCATGGAGGGTGACCCCGTCAAGCTCATGGCCGATACCGATGCCCAACGCGCCTTCAGCATCATGCGCGCACATCATGATCGTGGCATGTTCAAACCGCGGGTCGCCAATCCCCGGCATGGCGAGCAGGAGCTGCCCAGTCAGATAACGTGCTTCGGTCATGGCATGAACCTACCGCCAGCTCTGGCTTTGGCAACCTGCGCCGCCACCAAAAGCGGCAGCACAGCGCGACAGCACGGCTTTGGTCAAAAAACTTATTGGTCTTCCTTCAGCTCTCGGCCCGCAGCATCGGCGGCGCGATCCACCTTGTCCGCGCTTTGCTTGACCCCCTGTTTCACGTCTTTGCCGACCTCTTTGACGTCCCGCGTCGCTTCACGACCGGCCTCCTTCACATCTTGGCCAGCCTCGCGCGCTGCCGCTTCTGCTTTTTCACCCGCGCGATCCAGATCTTCACCCACGGCGTCGATTTTTTCGTCCGCGGCATCCACGGTTTGATCCACCACAGCGCCAGCTTCCTGCGCTGTTGCCTTTTTGTCATTATTGGCATCACAGCCGGCCAGTCCAAGCGTCATTGCGGCGACGGAAATTAAGATGCGCATGCTGAACTCCTCTATTGAATGAACATGGCGGCGCTGGCTGCCCTTCCGCACAACCCAGCACCGTCCCGCCATGTTCCCGCCGAACACAGGCGACCGTCGGAAAAAGGGGTCAGCCGCCTGCCCATGAGATCCGTCGCACTGCAGAGCACCGTTCGTCGCGGGACCATTAACTCAAAGCAACGAAAGCGGAACTTTGCCCTAGGCGACCCGTTGCCGCAGTCCTCCATGTGCCAAATGAACAAGAAAGGTCTGCTTATGAAAAGCTCAAGCCTCCGCGCTGCGCTTGCGTGCATCGCCCTGACTGCGGTCGCCCCGGCGGCGCACGCTGCCCACACACTCACCTTGTCGCCCCCGGCGGCCGACGGATCGCTTTCGGGCGTCTTTCAGAACCTCGCCATCGGCGCGGGATCCTTTACCGATAGCTATAGCTTTAACCTTGGCGACCCCGGCATTTTGAACGCCACAATCTCTTCCATCTTCCAAGCCGCGCTTAACAACAACGTTGATTTCACGAGCGTGACGATCAACGGGCAGGAATTCACAGTCGGCTCCACCGGTAATGTCGAATTCCGTTATCTCAATGGCTTGAATGTAGCGGCTGGCCCCCAGACCCTTGTCGTCTCCGGAACGAGCGGCGGCAATGGTTCCTATGCCGGCACGCTTTCTTTCGCGCGCCTGTTGGGCGGCGTGCCTGAACCAGCCGCTTGGACCACCCTGATCGCGGGCTTTGCGCTTGTCGGCTCGAGCATGCGGCGCAAGCGTTCGTCGAAGCTCCAGATCGTTTCCGCTTGACGCGGGAACGCCCCGCAGCGCCATTGCCCCCCATCGGCGCTGCGGGGTTTGTTGCCTCTGCCTCGATGAAGACACGGTTGCCTGTGGCAACGCGCGTCAGAAAGGATCTCTATGTCGATCCCCCAACTCTTTGCCACGCACCCCTTAGGCGACGAAAATCAGGCCTTGGCTCATGCGGTTGCCGAAGCGATCAGCTGCGCGGCCATCTGCACGGGCTGCGCCGATGCGTGCCTTGCCGAGGAAGACCCCGGAAGGCTTGAACGCTGTATCCGCCTCAACCTTGATTGCGCCGATATTTGCACCGCTTTGTCGCGTCAGGCGATGCGCGAGCCGAGCGGAAGATCCCCCCGGTTTGACGCGCTGCTGACGCTGTGTGCCGAGACGTGCGAGGAATGCGCTGCCGAG
>JACCDX010912639.1_pt1 | contig 13016 bp, 14 predicted proteins | sample 7449681 | NCBI WGS metagenome assembly JACCDX01 (sample SAMN15323450, study PRJNA562643) | freshwater metagenome | isolation source: river surface water | place: USA:Blue River Watershed | collected 2017-08-18
TTAATACGTTTGTTTTCATAATAGCTGCCTTAATTTTTTCTCTACGATTAATTAAATCATTAATTGATTGCTGCTTAGATAAAACCTGTGACATAAAATCATTTTTATTAATATTATAATTTGTCTTTTTAGTAACACATACTGCAAACTTTGTTTCATTTATAGCATTAAAAATACGATCATCCAATAATTTTAATTCAGCTAATCCTCTAGTAATTGTCATTTTATTTGTAGTCATTGTAATTACTATATAGTAATTATTTATCTTTAAGTTATTTTAAACTAATTTATTATTTTTTCAAAATATATTAAAGAAATATTTTATAAAAAACAAAATCAAATAAAATTAAATAAAATCAAATAAAATCAAATAAAAACAATATAAATATTATTTAACATATTTATAATATAAATGATATCTGAATATGATTATTTATTTAAAATATTATTAATTGGAGATTCAGGAGTAGGTAAATCTTGTCTTTTATTGCGTTTTGCAGATGAAACCTATACAGAAAGTTTTATTTCAACTATTGGAGTTGATTTTAAAATTAAAACTATTGATTTAGATGGTAAAGTTGTTAAGTTGCAAATATGGGATACCGCAGGTCAGGAGCGATTTCGAACTATAACTTCAAGTTATTATAGAGGAGCCCATGGTATAATAGTTGTATATGATATAACAAACTCTGATACATTTGTAAATGTGAAACAATGGCTACATGAAATAGATAGATATGCAGCAGAAAATGTGGATATTTTGTTAGTTGGAAATAAAAGTGATGCTACAACAAAAAGAGAGGTAACATATGAACAAGGTGCAACATTTGCAGAAGCAGCTGGTTATAGTTTTATCGAAACATCAGCTAAAAACTCGACAAACGTTAATGAGGCATTTATTAAAATGGCTTCTCAAGTAAAAAAACGCACAAAAAATAAAATTGCTAATCAATCAACAACTATAAGACCAACATCCGGAACAAGCATATCAACAAAACGATTTGGTTGTTGTTAATTATTTAGGAATTTGGGGTAATTTAATATCCCCTAAATTACCAACTTGTTGAAGTGATTTAGTTAAACTATTCATATCAAACCCTTTTAACATATTTTGAGCTCCTTCTAATACAGGAACCATTTTATTCATTGTATTAAATAATGATTGTTGTTGTGCCATCAATTTTTGGGTGTCAGATGTTAGCTTTTGAATTGAATCACCACCTAAAATATTATCTAAATTTTTATAGGATTCTTCTAAAGTTGCAGCATAATCTATACGGGGAGCAGCAGTTGATGATTCTTTACCTTTTTTTCCAGATACTTGTTGACCAACACCTTCGGGTCCTTGATCATCTGCCGCGTTTAAATCTGGATTATTTGGATCCTTTGGCTTTGTTGGTCCATCATTTTTACTAACATCTGGTTCAGATAATCTAGCTTTAGCAGCCTGTACATTATTTGTTTCATTTAAAGCCTTTGTTGCATCTTTTATTTGTGGATCAATATCTCCAGCTTTTTCGATTTTATTTTTCATTTCATTAGAACCAGATGTCATACCTTCACGAATTAATTTACTTGAAAGTAAAAAACTGGTAGAAAATAATGCAACTAACAAAACAATAACCATATTTTTATTAAATTGATATGTTAATAAGCCAATTAAAATAAAAAATATTATTGCATTATATTTTTGTGTTGCTAAATAACCAAAAAGATTAGTTGCTGTCAAAAATACAACAAAATATAAAAAATATTTGTTAGTTAATAATTTAGATGCTTCTTTAGGTAAATTCATTATATACTATTAACATAAAAAAATATCTAATAAATTAAAATAAAATATAATACTATTCCTAATATATTTATTATATATTCAACAGTTATATTAAATTTTTTTGGACAATTAATATTGTAATACTTAAATAAATCTTTATATGTTATATTTATAACATAATTTGAATTATTATATTGTTCCACAATTTTATTAAATATTTCTTGTTTTGTTAAAGAAGATAAACTAACAAAATTATAATCAACAAAAGAATATGATATTTTTTTTTCTATTTGATTGCACAATGTTTTATTAATTATTTTATTAAATTCTTCAACATTATTTATATAATTATTAATTGAAAAATTATAATAAGGAATTATTTGCATATTATGTTTATTTTCTTCAATATATTTTTCATGCATTTTTTTATAATAATTTCTTCTATTTATTGCCCTTTTGTTAGTTGCATCAGTTAACAACATTACTAAACTAAATAATATTATACGAATATTCATGTAATATTATTATTTAATTGTCTTTATATTTTATTCATTTGTATTAGTTTTTGTAGATGTCTTTTTTGATTTTGTTCGTGATTTTTTGCCAACTGATACAACTGAACTTGCTTTATCTAATTCTCGGCTAGATGCATAAACATATCCTCCTTTTTGTTTATATTTTCTTGTTTTTCTTTTATTTGTTTTATTTTTTCTTGTGAGTTTTCTTCCTCCACGTATATTTGTATTATTGAAAGTATTAATAATATTTGTTAGTTTATTTTGTAATTCACCAATAATATTTATTATTTCTTCATTAGATCTATTCCCAACTAAATCATTTAATTTATCAATTTCTCCAGATAAAACTTCATTTACTTGCGTTATTTTATCTGTTATGCTTGTCATTTCTTGTGTTACCTGTGCAATTTGCTGATCTTTTTGTGCAATTTGTCCGTTTAGATCCTGAACTTGTTGTTGTAAACCAGCAACTTGTTGAGCTTGTTGTTGTGCTTCTTCTAATTGTTGTTGAATTTGTTGTTTTTCAGTTGTTAGTTGTTGCAATTGTTGTTGAAGTTGTTGACTTTGTTGCTGCAATTGTTGCAATTGTTGTTGCATTTGTTGATTAGTTTGTTGCTGTTGTTGCAATTGTTGAGCTAAATTAGCGTTTTGTTGTGCTAAAGGTGTTAGTTTATTATTAGTTTGGGTTACTAGTTCATCAATATTTCTTCCTAATTCAGTTAATTTTTGTTTAATTGCATCTTTATTTATTACGCGTTGAGCTTGAATTTGCGAAATTTTGTCTTTTAATCCATTAATAGTTTGTCCAAATGCCGCAAAAGGTCCACTAAATAAATTTGGATCTTGATTTGTATTCATTATATATATAATTAGATTTTAATTTGCCTTATTTTGTTAGTTTGTTATTTAATTAATTCATCAATTTCTTTTTTTATTTTATCTATTTCTCCAACTATATCTTTTTGATCATGCTTTGCTGCCCTCAATTGTTCATCTACTAATTTATCTGTTGCAATTATATCTGACAAATAATCACGTAATAATATCATTGAGTTATATTGCTGTTGTTTTTGATTAAGTATGTAATTATAATATTTATCATAATCTTCTTTTATAGATCCTAAATACTCATTTAATTTTGTTTTCTTATTTAATTCTTTTCTTTTTTGAACTAACAAACTACGTTTTCCTTTTATTGCATCTTCTATTTGAAATATGTGTATATCTCGCTCAGCTATTTCCATTTATTATATACTTATTTTAAAAAATTTTGAAAATATATTTAAAAAAAAAATTTAAAATCTTCTCTTTATATTATTTAGAATGCCCGAACCATTTGTAGAACCTTTATTACTTCCTGACGATAATCGTTTCGTTATGTTTCCTATTAAATATGATGATATATGGAAAATGTATCAAAAACAAGTTGATTGTTTTTGGCGTCCAGAAGAGATTGATTTAAGTAAGGATTTAGTTGATTGGGAAAAATTAGATTGTGACGAAAGATATTTTATTTCAATGATATTAGCATTTTTTGCGGCATCAGACGGTATTGTGTTAGAAAATTTGGCATCCCGTTTTATGAGAGAAATACAAGTATCAGAAGCGCGGGCATTTTATGGATTTCAAATAGCAATGGAAAATATTCATAGTCATACATATAGTTTGCTGATTGAAACATATATAAAAGATAAAGAAGAAAAACATAAGTATTTTAATGCTATTCAGTGCTACCCGTGCATTAAAAAGAAGGCAGATTGGGCTCAAAAATGGATACACGATTCTTCTTCTAACTTTGCGACACGATTAGTTGCATTTGCTTGTGTTGAAGGTATATTTTTTAGTGGCGCATTTTGTAGTATATTTTGGCTTAAGAAACGCGGTCTAATGCCTGGTTTAACATTTTCAAATGAACTTATTTCACGCGATGAAGCTCTTCATTGTGAATTTGCTGTGTTACTATATGATAAGCTTCAAATAAAAATGTCTGAAAATCAATTTCATCAATTAGTTAAAGAAGCAGTTGAAATAGAAAGTGAATTTATTTGTGAAGCTTTACCATGTAGATTAATAGGAATGAATAGTCAAATGATGACACAATATATACAATTTGTCGCAGATAGATTATGTTTACAATTGGGCTATAATAAGATGTATAATGTTAGCAATCCATTTTCATTTATGACGTTAATTAGCTTAGAAAGTAAGACTAACTTTTTTGAAAAATATAATGATTCGTATGCATTAGCAACAAAGACAGGACAAAATGAGGCTTTTAATTTTGAAGAAGATTTTTAGTATAAATGTAAATAAACTTATAAAAAATTGAATATTATTATATTAATTTACAACAAATAATATAATATTTAATGAGTTTAATTAGCTGTTTTATAGTTATATTTATTGGATTAAGTATAGGTATAATATATAATTGTTATTTTGGTTATGGATATACTTCTATTAAAGAATTAAAATTAATATCAATTGACATATATCCTAAACATTCAACAGATACATCATGCGTTGAATCGTGTTATGGAACAGAACCATATGAATGTTCTACTATATGTAATGATTATAGTGTAGATAGCTTTTGTATAAAAGAAAATTACGGATATAATAATATTAGTATCATTTGTTCTATAAATTCAAATTGTTATGCTTATAAAAGTCAAGCAATTGAAGAAAAAAATTCGTATAATTTTAATAAAATATATAAAATATATTTTTATAATTCGGATATTATAAAATGTATTGAAGAATCTGACAAAAATATGTATGTAGGTAATTTTATAGTATGTTTAACAATATTATTAGTTATATGTTGTTATCCACTAATACATATGATATGTATCATGCTATTTTCACAAAGTAATGAAAATATGAATCATGCTTATGTAGAGATAGAATAAAATAATAATTAAAAAATTGAAATAAATATATTTTATGGTATTTATTACATACCATAAAATGTCACGACGATTATCTGCAAGTTATGTTCAAATTACTGAGAATTTTATTAGAGATCATGAACCAATGGAAGTATATCCTTTAATAAAAGAATATGATAAACAAATGGCAATAGATTGTTTAGCTGAAATTATTGGGTTGCCTGTTGAAAGTTATTTACAATTTGGAGAAGCATCATTAGGAATGATAAGTTATGGATATTATAAGTCACGTAATGAACAATTATATATATTAAGAGCATTTTGTAATGAACTACAATTTTATTATAAAGTTGATAGCGAATGGGAGAAATATATAAATGATAAATATATTAGTAAAAATAAAGAAATTATAGATTAGAATATTATTTTTATAAAATATTATTTATTTGAACATATTCAATTTATCTAAATCTAACATACGTTTACTGTAATTTGTTATTTTTTTTTCAATATCACTATAATCTTCTCTTTGAATAACAGTTGGTGGAGTTATTAAAAACCAATTTCCATTCTGTTGTAAAACTAGCCAAAATTTATCTATAGCAAATAATGTTTTCATATCTTGTTTAGCTATAAGATTTTTTAGTCCATTTTTTATATTTGTTGCTAATATTTTGATGTAATGTTTATTTACAAGATAACCAGTTGTAGTTTGACAATAACTTACTTTAATTGCACAATTATCTATTATTTCATATGGAGGCATATTATTTCCTGCGAATAATATAACGTCCCATTTAGTTCCGGAACTAACAAATTCATTAAATTTTTGTTTAAATAATTCTGGATCTAAAAATTGAATATCATCTTCTAAAATTAAAATATGATCAAGATTATTTTTAATGGCATCTTCTAATAATTTTAAGTGGCTCATACTACATCCTATTGCACCATTAGTTGTTTCTATTGCATTAAATCTTTTACTATATTTATACAATCCAATATTTGTTAATTGTTGTTCTATATGTATTTTTCTATCTGTACGTTTTGTTAAATTAATATAAAAAACATTTTTAATATCATTAAATGATTGTATATTTGACATAATATAATATTATATAATATTATATTATATATTTAACGAAATACTCCTCCTAAACGAATATTTGCACTAACTGTTGCACGAGGTTTAACTCCAATTACTTTAGCATAATTAGGTGAATATTTATTTATATTTATATTTGTATTTGTATTTATATTTGTATTTGTTTTTGCTGGAAATAATTGTGCATTGGGGTTGGATGAATTATGTAAATTATATTCAATAATTTCATTTGTTGTATTATGACCATATTTATTGATTAACAGATTTTTTTGGTCAGATGTAGGATAATATGGAATATTAGACCAATTATCTATTATATCTAAATTATTGGTAATATCTAGTGTATTAGATGGTTTCATTATTTTTGATGGATGTTCTCTTAAATCATATTTATGAAAAGAATTTTCCTCAAAGTGCACATTGGTTATAAATGACGTTATATTAATTATAAATATATTTGAATTATTTATTACATGTATATTATCTAATGGATTATTTGATTCATTATCAATTGTAAAAGATAGTTTATTTATTGTTCTTATTCCATCATAACCATTATCATTAGTTGCTCTAATTGGTTCATCTTTATTAATTATACGTGAAATTCCATCAAATAAATGTAATATATCTCTACTTCCTATAGGATAAAAATTAGTTCTATCAATAATTAAACCAATTTTTTCACATCTTTTTTGTAATACTGCATCTTCCATTCCCCATCCCCAAAAATTAGGATATCCATTAGTTGCTTCAAAATCAGCACCTGTTAAAGCAACTATACCACCTAATGCATAAGTAAATCCATAAAAATGTTTAACTGTTCCATGATTTGTTTGATAGTTAAATAAATTAGTAAATGGCACAGTATCAATATCATTAAATACAAATGTAATATCTTTATAATTATTTGGATATTTTTCCTTTATTGCTAAAAACCCTATATTTTTTGTTGCTCCTCGATTAAAAGTTCTTGAGTCACATTGATGTGAGAAATATATTTCATAATCATCTTGACTTGATAATACATTTTTCATATAATAAGAAAAAAAATATTTATGTTGTATGCGATTTCTATATGGAACAATAAATACTATTTTTGGAATTGTCATATTATAGATTAATTTATTTATTTAAGTTTTTATATTTAATTATTAATTATAAAATTTTTATACATTATATTTTTTTAAAATAACTGCAGGAACTAATTCTTCCGTCATTTTTTCCAGCTTTTTATAACATTTATTTATTGTAACTTCAGAAATTTCACTGATATTTTTTACCTCTTTTTTACTAACATTTATTTTACAAAGTTGTGCAATAAAATATACTATTCCAGCTGCAATTGAATTTGGCGTATTTTCGGGCATCATATTATTTTTTTCTATTTTCATTGCAATAAATTGACATAATTTTGTTAACTCATTATTTATTCCAAGTTTTGTACAATATCTTTCAATAAATGCTTCTGGTTTTGTTTTACAAAATGAGCTTTTTTCATTATTTTCTAACTCAGATTCTTGTTTATTTAATATACTTTGTGCACGTTTACAACCTTGAGTAGCACTTGTAATGTCTAAATGAAATATGGTTGCTATTTCTTTAGCTGTTCTGGGACAACCATTTGATCTACAAGATAAATAAACTGATCCAGCTATTAAACCATCTTTATTATCTCCTCTAAATGTATCGTCATTTTCGGATATTTTTTTATGATACATTATAGCATCATCAATTATTTTTTTTGACATTCCGGCATTTTGTGCAAATAAAGTTATATCTTGAAAATCATTGTATTGAGATTTTTCTTTATATGGCATTGATTGCCATTCTGTATATCTTCTTACTTTTCTCATCTCATAACTGGATTTTCCAATACATAAAACTTTACATCCAAATGATGATTCTTCTAAATAAGGATTAATTGGCATACCACAACGAGTTGGATCAGAATTTTGATTATCATCTGCACCATAATATCTCCATTCAGCACCACTATCTAATCTATCCTTATAAATAATTCCACATTTGTTATTAGTACATGTTAAGAAACCTTCTTCTGAAAATTTTAACATACTTTCACATCTGTCACAACATTCTCTATCAGCAATCGATCTATATAAACATTCTAATGGTTCTTTTGGTTTATCATCATTGATAATTTCATTATCAAATATATTCCATAATTTTACTTTATCGATATTATTTTCTTTTTTTTTTTTGCTTTTTTCGGTTTGCTGTATAATTTTATTTTTATTTGTTGTATTTAATGATGAAGTTCCTAGAGTTGTCATATTCATAGTTATTTTATATTATATAAAATATTTCTAAATCAATTTTATTTAGTTTTTAAATACTTTTTATTTAAATAGATTTTATAGAATGATATTATATGGGAAATCAATCATCATTAAATAAAGAATTAAATACAAATACTGTACATATGGAAGAACCTAAAAATTTAGAAAATGTATTAGATTATGTTGCTACACATTATATTTTAACAATGGATTTTAATAGTTTACGAAAACTTAAACATAAAAAATATTGTGATAGATTAGTAATTTTAACCTCAGATATTTTACAAGGTTATTTTACGAATTTTGAATTAAAATATTTAGAAAAACGTATTCAAAATGGAAATAATATTAGTGAAGAATTTAATAAAGATAATATTGTATTTTATAATAAGGATCAACTTCATAATTTAGATATTCAAAATTTAAATAAAAAACAAAATATATGTAAATCTATTGCTAAATTTTATATAAAAATTGCACATTTATTTGCTGCAATTGTTATGACAATTAATCCAATTTATATTTACAAAGATAGTGATGGTTTAACTAGAAAAGCAAATTTATACCAAAAAAATAAAATTCCAGAAGATACTTCTACTGAAGTTTTTAAATTTAATATATGTGAAAATAGGGTAAACATATTAATTAACGGACAAAAAGATATTGTTGAAAAATCAGCTAATGGAGAAGAAGTTGAAATTGCACCAAATTTTTGTCAAAGTAATTTAAATATTGATAATTCTAATAAATCCTTATATGATGAACCAGGTATTCCAGAATTAGAAGAATTATATTATGATGATGTTTATGATTATGATAAAGGTAAATTTACTGGAATGTCTGAAGAAACCAAACATCAATTTAATAATGATCTTAAATTATTTTATCAAGTTTATACTGGAAATAAAGATATGCCTTCTGAAATAACAAAATTTAGTGATATTAAATTAAGAGATTATCATAATTTAAAACAATGTAAAGGTAATAGTCCCGTATTTGAAAGTATAGTAAAGGGCAATGATAAATTATTTATGGATTATGCAAATAATATTAAGGAAATGATTAAGAAATCAAATAATGGTCAAGAAGAATTATTAACAATAATAAATGAATTATTTGTATATTCAGTTGAACCACAAACTAACAAAAAAATAATACGAATAAATCCGAAATTAAATGATAAGTCTTTACAAGAATTAGTAGAAAAAGCGCGAGGTTTAATTATACAATTATATTTAGCATGTGAAAATGATTATATTACTGGATTAAAAATATATGAAACAATTGTTGAAAAAAAAATATTAGAAACAGCTCAAAATCAAATAAGAAGTTTAGAGAAAATGAAAGAAAATTTACTTTCATCAATTCAACAGGAAAATATTAAATAAAATATTTAGAGCATTAAATAAAAAAATAATATTTATTTTATATATAATGAAGAGAGCTCGTAGTAGAAAGCAAATTTATCGCAGTCGCGTAAAAAGATCTCATTGTCGTGGACGTAAATACTCTCGTTGCACAAGAAAATTCGGTTGCTCAAGAGCAAAAGGATCCGTTCGTAGATTTTGCAGAAAATCTAGAAATCGTAAAATTGGCTATGTTCGCGAAGCCAGTTTAATTCAATAAATTTTTGAATAATATATTTAATACATTAATTAATATATTATTTTATTTACATACGGCCAGCAGCAGCAGCTTTAGAAGCAGCAGCACCAGCGGCAGCAGCAGCAGAGGCGGCTTTAGAAGCAGCTTTCTTAGCAGAACGAGCAGCAGTAGCAGCACGAGCGGCAGAAGCAGAACGAGCAGCAGAGGCGGCACGAGAAGCAGCTTGAGCAGCGGATTTAGAGGCAGTACGAGCTTGAGCAGCAGCAGAAGCAGCACCACGAGCAGCAGCACGTTTCATTGTACGAGCGCGTCCTTTTCCACGAGAAGCGGATCTAGATCTTGATCTATGACGACGAGAAGCCATTATATATATTTTAAAGAAAAAAAATAAAAATATTGAAAATTTTCCTAAATATTAATTATTACCAAATAGTATCATTTGATGGCCAATACATTTTATCACCCTTTTTAATATTATAAAGACTTTTAAATAATTTTAAACGAGCTAAAGGACAATTTGTTCTATATTTATCCATTGGATGTGGATTAGTTTTTAATTGCGCCTTAATTGCTTTATCAAATATTTTTTGTCTAGCTTGAATTGCAATATCAATAAAAAATGATTGAAATGATAAAGATTTAATTGGTGTAATATTTTCGTGTGCTATTTGATAATCTCTTAAATATTCTTCACAAATTGCTAAACCTGAAATATCTGCTAAATTTTCACCGGTACTTAAAGATGCATCCATATCTATTCCATCAAACGCAGCAAATTGCTCATATTGCTTAATAACATCATTTACTTTACGATTAAATTTTTCTCTATCTTCTTTTGTCCACCAATTATGTAAATTACCTTTTTCATCATATTTACTTCCTAAATCATCTAAACAATGAGACATTTCATGTCCTAATGTATATCCTATATGAGCTAAATTATATTCAATACCTCTTTCTTCCAGATCTATAAATGGCTTTTGTAAATATGCCAATGGAACATATATGGAATTTTCCGTTGGAGTATAATATGCATTAACCACATATGATTGTTTGCCAACTAATTTAAATTCTGACCAATCTATTATTGGTATATCAACATTAGAAGATTTTCCATCAAGTTGAATAAGTTTTTTTGTTCTCCAATGTGCAATTTTAATAGCATTTTGATATGCTTCTTTAGAATTATAACTTAATATTGGATCTTCTCTTAGAACTTCGGGTTTTCCTATTTCTAATTTAATGTGTTGAAGTTTCTTTAAGGCATATGTTTTGGTAGAAGGTGATAACCAGGTATTACGATGAATAATACGTTTAAAAACTGTTAATAAATCTTCAGCCATATTACGTGTATAATCAATATATTGTTGATTATAATTTTTTTTATAATATTCATTAGTTAAAAAAGTATTAAAACATAGTGATAATCCAAAAATAGGATATAATTCTTTAGGCCATGGTGCTGGTTGACCTTTTACAAATTTTCCGTGAAAATCATAATGAATTAATCTCCATTTATTATGAAAACGTATTAGTTGTCTAAAATTAACATATAAAAAGTATGTTTTCCATTTTTTTGTTTGCCATGCATTATTTTTTAATAAAATATCCATAATACACTTTAAATAATTTAAACTGCTACATATAAATTTATCCGGTATTTTATGTTTATCATAACCTATTTTTAAGGCCATCTTAGTCCAATCAAATCCATATTTATCTAATGCTTCTTCTTTTGTAACAATATTATATCCATCCTCATTATCATTTTTTATCTTATTACAGCCTAATGCAACTAACATTTCATATTCACAATCCCATATGTCAGTAGATTTATAATCATGATTATTTCCAACACAAGCTTTAAATATATCATCAACATATTTTAAAAAATGTTTTTTAAATTCTTGTTTATATTTTTTAGTATTTTGATCATCTTTTGTATCTTCAATATATAATTCATAATCATAAAATGTTAGTTGAGGAGCAGAAATTGTAGAACGATATATTTTTGTATTTTTTTCGTCTCTTAATACAGACCATACTATTGGACAACCCCATGATATTATTTCATTTTGGTTTTGACCACCTAATATTTCATATATGTCCCCAGATTTAATACGTTTTTCAGTTAATTCAATATAGTATTTTGCAAATTTTTCAGCAGATGCATCATCTAAATTTACAAGAGATTCATATACAGCTTTAATTGCATTAGATTTTTTTGTATTATTATTTTTAATATAATATTTAACAAGATCCATTAACTCCCAATATACTTTTTCCTGAGTAACTCTAAAACTATCAACTTGAACATAATATTTTTGTTGTTTTGTTTGTTTTAATTTTTTCTTCGTATTTTCAAGCCATTGATAATTAATATATGTATAATAGTCATCTTCTAATTTATACTTGGATGGTGTAAATGGAGTTTTAAATAATTTAACAAGTTCTTTTTCGGCATCAGTATTATTTGGTAGTTTAGTAAATGTTTTTTCAAAACTTTTAAACATTAATTGTGATTTATTTTTTCGTGTTTTATTTAAATTATGTTTATTTCTTTTTGTTTGTTTCATATATTATATTAAAATATAATATTATTAAACTATATTATTTAGTAATAATTACTAAATTAGTTTAAACTAACAAAAAAATAACAAAATATTTAGTAATAATGGATGATTTTAATGTTAGTGCATTGCATGAATCTAAAAATGAATGGGGAGCACGTTTATTAACAATTTTAACTCCCCTTATTATTGAAGGATTAAAATCTATTTTTGATGAATCAGTTAAACTTTGTCAGGATAATAATCAAATGGATAA
>JACCDX011715238.1_pt1 | contig 13015 bp, 9 predicted proteins | sample 7449681 | NCBI WGS metagenome assembly JACCDX01 (sample SAMN15323450, study PRJNA562643) | freshwater metagenome | isolation source: river surface water | place: USA:Blue River Watershed | collected 2017-08-18
ATTTGCTACGTCAACAAGATGGATCGCAGCGGCGCGGGCTTCCTGCGTTGCGTCGACATGATCAAGAAGCGCTTGGGCGCTCGTCCGCTGCCGGTGCAGCTGCCGATCGGCTCAGAAGACAACTTCAAAGGCATGGTCGATCTCGTCACGATGAAGGCGCTGGTGTGGAACTCGGACGACCGCGACGCCGTTCCCGACCAACTCGACATCACTGACGATCTCGCCGACAAGCTTGGCATCACGGTGCCGAGCGATCGCGCGATCCTCGCGCGCATCGCCGAGTTCCGCAAAGAACTCGTCGACACCTGCCTAGAGATGGACGATGCGGCGATGGAAGCCTATCTGATGGAAGAGAAAGAGCCTTCCGTCGAGACGATCCGCGCTTGCTTGCGCAAAGGCACCCTGCAAAGCGCGTTCAATCCGGTGCTCTGCGGTTCGTCCTACAAGAACAAGGGCGTCACCCAGGTGCTCGACGCGGTGGTCGATTACTTGCCGGCTCCGACCGACGTCGCTGCCATCAACACCGTCGACGCTGACGGTAACCCAGTTGGTGAGCGTATTTGCTCGGACGACGAGCCGTTCTCGGCGCTCGCCTTCAAGGTGATCAACGACGCCTACGGCGCCCTCACCTTCGTTCGCGTCTACTCGGGCGTGCTCACCAAGGGCATGTCGGTCACGAACACGACTCGCGGCAAGCGCGAGAAGATCGGCCGCATGGTCGAAATGTTCGCCAAAGAAGCCAACGCCATCGAAGAGGCGCGCGCCGGTGACATCATCGCGCTCGTCTCGCTCGCCGAAACCGACACCGGTGACACGCTTTGCGATACCGATCACCCGGTCGTGCTCGAGCGTATGCGCTTCCCCGAGCCCGTCATCAGCGTGTCGGTGCAGCCGAAGAGCAAGGCGGAACTGGAGAAGTTCAGCGCCGCGCTAAGCAAGATGGTTCGCGCCGATCCTTCGCTGCGCCTCGAGACCGATCGCGAAACCGGTCAGACGATTCTGCGCGGCATGGGTGAGTTGCACCTCGACGTGACGCTCGATCGCATGCGTACCGAGTTCAACGTCGAAGGCATCATGGGTGAGCCGCAGGTGGCCTACCGCGAAGCCTTCACGAAGACCATCGAAGAGCACTACGTGCACAAGAAGCAGACGGGTGGTTCGGGCCAGTTCGCGGACGTGTGGATCAAGTTCGAGCCGCTCGAGCGCGGCAAGGGCTTCGAGTTCGTCGACGCAACGGTCGGTGGCTCGGTGCCGCGCGAATACGTCCCTTCGGTCGAGAAGGGTCTCAAGATGCAGATGGAAGAAGGCGTGCTCGCCAAATTCCCTACGGTCGACTTCCGCGCCACGCTGTTCGATGGTAGCTACCACGACGTCGACTCGAACGCTCTCACGTTCGAAATCGCCGCGAAGGCCTGCTTCCGCGAAGGCATCCGCAAGGCCGGCCCGGTTCTGCTCGAGCCTGTCATGAAGGTCGAAGTCGTGACCCCGGGTGATTACCTCGGTGACGTCATCGGCGACATCAACCGTCGTCGTGGTTCGATCCAGGATCAGCTCGAGCGTGGCGCCAACATCGCCGTCGTGGCCACCGTGCCGCTGTCGGAAATGTTCGGTTACATCGGTCAGTTGCGCGCCATGTCGAGTGGTCGCGCCTCTTACACGATGGAGTTCTCGCACTACGATCTCGTGCCGCGCAACGTGGCCGAGAAGGTCGTCGAAGAAGCCAACAAGCCGAAGAACTGATCGACTCGAAACGGATCGGCATACCGTGCCGATCAAAAATAAAAAGGGAGGCTTCGGCCTCCCTTTTTATTTGGCGTGCTGCGCAAGCCCTCGCAGCACCGTCATCGGCGCACCGATACGTCACCCGCGATGACGGTCTCGCGTGAACCATCGTCACGCTCGAGCACGAGCGCTCCTTGCGCGTCGATGCCGCGCGCGACTCCGCGGCGCTGCCCATTCACGTCGGCGACGACGATGGGCTGGTTGCGCAAGACATCAGCGGAGTTCCACTGCGTTTTGAAAGGCGCGAAGCCCTCGGCTCGAAACTGCTCGAGGCCCGTGACACACGATTCGATCAGAGCGGCAACGACTCGATTGCGCGCACCGACCTCGACACCCGTATCGGCGAGACTCGCCGCCACGTTGCCAAGCGCGGCGATCGCGGCGCGATCCTCTTCATCGAGCATCAGGTTGAGCCCGACGCCGATCACGACATGCGCGGCACCGCCCGCCTCGGCGCGCAACTCCACGAGAATGCCGCCGAGCTTGGCGAGCTCGTCCTGCGAAGTGGTCATCACCAAATCATTGGGCCACTTGAGTTGCAAGGTCTTTGCGCCGAGGCGCATCAAGGCCTCGCGCACCCGCAGCCCCACGATCAACGTCAGCGCCGGTAGATCACGCGGGAACGGGTCAAAACTGGTCGCGATCGACAGACACAGGCTCGCACCGAGCCGCGCCTGCCAGGCTCGACCACGGCGACCTCGACCACTCGTTTGATTCTCGGCGAGCAGAACATCGTAGCGATGCGGTTGCGGTGCGGTGCGGGTCAGCAAAGAGGCATTGGTGGAGTCGATCTCCCACACGACCTCAATACCCGTTCGCTCACGCACCGAGTCCGCCAAATGCGTTCGGATTCGAGCCGCATCGAGCGCTTCGACCGAGCGCGTCAGTCGGTAGCCTTTATTGGTGTGCGCTTCAATCTCGAGACCGAGTTCGCGCAACTGCTCGATCGCCTTCCAAACAGCGCTGCGCGTGACACCGAGAGACTCCGCCAACATCTCGCCGGAGTGCAGCCCCCCATCCGAGAGTTGCGCAAAGACAATCTGCGCAAGGGGCATTGGTGCCACGGTCATTTACGCAGACGACCGAGTAACCACAAGCGCTTGGCGCGCGGCTCCGTGCCGTCACGCATACGTGCGATGTTGCTGCGATGAGTCCATACGACGAAGAGCGCGCACACGAGACCGAACCATAGCAGCGGCAGAAACTCGCTAGGCCCGATCGTGCCGGCGTACGCAGCCCACAGCACCAGCAGCGGCATCGCACCCGCGGCGACCATCGAGCCGAGACCCACGAAGCCGAAAACGAACATCATCACGAACCAAATCGCGAGCACGCCCGCAAGCAATAGCGGCGACAACGCGAGCAAGGTACCGAGCACCGTCGCCACGCCTTTGCCACCTCGAAAGCCGTGGAAGACGGGATAGACGTGCCCGAACACCGCAGCGAAGCCGCAAGTGGCCGCGAGCCACATCCCCGGACCCGCGTCACCGGGAACATATTTCACGGCAATCCAGGCCTTGGCGACATCGATGATGATCACGCCGATGGCGAAGAGCGGCCCCTGCGTCCGCAAGGCATTCGTACCACCCGCGTTGCCGCTACCCTGGGTGCGGATATCGACGCCGCGTAGGCGCCCGAGCAGCAGAGCGCCGTTCAGCGACCCGAGCAGATAGGCGACGATGGTGCGTAGGGCGAACTCGATCATCCGTGAATCTTAACGCGAGCACCCCAATGGGTGCAGAATGCGCCAATGACGGCCCACATACCGACCCTGAGTCTCCGCGATGTCGAGACTCCGCAATTCGTCTCGGCCATCGGTGAAGCCTACGAACACTTCGGTTTCGTGATCATCGAGAATCACGGCATTCCGCAGGAGCTCATCGACCGGTTTCTCCACCAGTTCAAGACGTTCTTCGCTTGGACGGAATCGGAGAAACACCGCTTCCACATCCAGGGTGGCGGCGGCGCACGCGGTTACACCCCATTCGGCATCGAGACCGCCAAGGGCTCGGCACACTTCGACTTGAAGGAGTTCTGGCACATCGGCCGAGAACTGCCCGAGGGACATCCGTACCGCCATTACATGGCCGACAACGTCTGGATCGACTCGCTCCCGGGTTTTCGCGAGACGTGCATCGAGATGTTCGACACGTTCGATCTCACCGGCCGTCGCTTGCTCACCGCGATCGCACGCGTGCTGAAGCTCGCCCCGGATTACTTTGAGGACAAAGTGCAGCTCGGTAACAGCGTGCTGCGCGTCATCCATTATCCGCCGATGCCGCCGAACCCAGCCGAGAGCATTCGAGCCGGCGCCCACGAAGACATCAACGTCATCACCCTGCTCTTGGGCGCCGAGGAGCCCGGACTCCAAGTGCTGACCAAGCAAGGCGAGTGGTTGTCGGTGAACCCTGCGCCGGGCTCGATGGTCGTCAACGTCGGTGACATGTTGCAGCGCCTCACCAATGGCGCGCTCCGCTCGACGAGCCACCGCGTCATCAACCCGGTGAGCGATCGCGCCAAAAACGCCCGCTTCTCGATGCCGTTCTTTCTGCACTTCAACCCGGACTTCCCGATCGCCGCGCTACCCTCCTGCGTCGGTCCGGGGCGTCCGGAGCCCTTGCCACCGATTCTTGCCGAGGAATATCTGCAAGAGCGGCTGCGCGAAATCAAACTCAAATAATTCGAAAATCTGGGGAACTCACTGATGCTTTACGCGCAAGCCCTGCTCGGTATCGTCGTGTTCATCGCCATCGCACTGCCGATGTCGAGCAACTGGCGCAAGGTCAACTGGAAGCTCATCGCGGTTGCGGTCGTACTGCAATTCGTGATCTGTGCGCTGCTCTTGAAGGCACCGATCATCAAAGACGGACTGCTCTATCTCAACCAGGCGGTCGGCGCACTCGGCGCCGCCACCATGAAGGGCACCTCTTTCGTGTTTGGTTACTTAGGTGGTGGCGACACACCGTTCACCGTCACCAACCCGAATGCGGTCGTCACCTTCGCCTTTCAGGTCTTGCCGCTCGTCATCGTGATGTCGGCTCTCTCGGCGCTCTTGTGGTACTGGCGTATTTTGCCCGTCGTCATCCGCGCCATCTCCGCTGTGTTCGAACGCGCACTCGGCACCAAAGGCCCAGCCGGCCTCGTTGCCACTGCCAATATTTTTCTCGGCCAAACCGAGGCGCCGCTGCTCGTCAAACCCTATCTCGAGCGCATGTCGCGCTACGAGCTGTTGCTCGTCATGACCGCCGGCATGGCCACCATCGCAGGCTCGGTGATGGTGATTTACTCGGCCATGCTCGGCCAACTCTTCGATGGCGTTCTAGGCCACCTCATCACCAAGTCGATCATGTCGGTGCCCGCTGCCATCCTGTTCGCACACTTGATGCTGCCCGGTGACGACGCCGACCGCCAGGAGCTGCAGGCGCCGCCGCGCATTTACCAAAGCGCGATGGACTCGATCACCCGCGGCACGGGTGATGGTCTGGCCCTTTATCTGAACATCGTCGCGATCTTGATCGTGCTGACAGCCTTCGTCGCGCTGGCCAACAGCATCGTGGGATTTTTGCCCTATGTCGGCGGTGAGGCGATGACGCTCGAACGCATCGCCGGTTGGATCTTCGCGCCGATCGCCTGGTTGATGGGCGTGCCCTGGCACGAGGCGATGACGGTCGGATCACTGCTCGGCGTGAAAAGCGTGCTCAATGAATTCATCGCCTATATCCAGCTCTCGTCGATGCCGACCAATGCGCTTTCGGAGCACTCCCGCTTGATCACGATCTACGCACTGGCAGGCTTTGCGAACCTCGCGAGCATCGGCATCCAGATCAGCGGCATCGGCACCATGGCGCCGGAGCGTCGCAAAGATCTCGCCGATCTCGCTTGGCCGGCTTTCGTCGCGGCAACGCTGGCCTCGTGCATGACCGGCTGTGTCGTGGGCATCGTCGCCGGCTGAGGCACGTCATGGCGAAGCTGTACTTCTACTACTCCACCATGAACGCCGGAAAATCCACGGCGTTGTTACAAGCGGCGCACAACTACCGCGAGCGCGGCATGCGCTCGCTTGTCTACACGGCCAAGCTCGACGATCGCGCAGGCGGTCGCATCGCGTCGCGCATCGGCATCAGCGCCGAGGCGAGGCACTTCGGAGCGCAAGTCGATCTCTACGCCGACATCGCCACCGAGCATTCCATCGAGCCGCTCGCCTGCGTGCTCATCGACGAATCGCAGTTCCTCTCGACGGAGCACGTCAAGCAGCTCGCGCGTGTCGTCGACGAACTCAACGTCCCGGTCTTGTGCTACGGACTGCGCACCGACTTTCTCGGTCGTCTGTTCGAAGGTAGCGCACAGCTGCTCGCGTGGGCCGACAACCTCGTCGAATTGAAGACCGTTTGCCACTGCGGCAAGAAAGCCACGATGGTGGTTCGAGTACGGCCCGACGGCTCGGTCGAGACCACGGGTGCGCAGGTCGAAATCGGCGGCAATGATCGCTACGTCCCCCTCTGCCGAAGGCACTTCACCTCGGCGATCACGGCTGGCGAGCTCTAAAAACCGTCGAAGGCAACTGCGGTGCGGTGCCTCGGCCCTGTTGTTGTGTAAATGCAACAACAAAATCTTCGCGGGTCACGCGAATGTCATTGGCGCCAAATTACAATATGCGCCCCCCAATTCCTTAGCATCCCCAGGGAGAGAATAGATGCGAACTCGAACGTCTCCGCAGGCCAGCCTGCTTGTGGCGAGTTTCGTCGCGACGGCTATCGTCGCCGCGAGCGCAGTCCACGCACCGAGCGCGTATGCGCAAGTCACCTCGGCAGCCGCCGCGGGTGAAGTCGTTTCGGCTGACGGCAATCCTGTCAGCGGTCTCTCCGTCGAACTGCGTCACGTTCCCTCGGGAACGGTGAGCCGTACGACGACGGATGCCGATGGTCGTTTCAACTTCCGCGGCGTTCGCGTCGGCGGTCCGTACACGATCACGGTGAGCGGTTCCGGTTACAAGACCGCCACGCTCGACAACCAGTTCCTGCAACTCGGCGACACGGGCGGCATCGTCGTGAACGTGCAGCCGGATGGTCTCGCCGAAGTCGTGATCGCGGCCAACCGCGTCGCTGACCCGGTGTTCGATTCGACCCGCACGGGCGCGGGCTCGCGCGTTGCGCGCGAGCAGATCGAAGGCTTGCCGTCGATCAACCGCAACATCCAAGACTACGTCCGTACCGATCCGCGCATCGCGCAGACCGACAAGGAGCGTGGCGAAATCTCGGCGGGCGGTCAGAACACCCGCTTCAACAATATCCGCATCGACGGTGTGTCGACCAACGACGGCTTCGGTCTCGAGTCGAACAACCTGCCGACGGAGCGTCAGCCGATCAGCATCGACTCGATCGAGTCGATCAACATCGCTCTCGCCGACTTCGACGTCGCTCGCTCAGGCTACACGGGCGCGAGCATCAACGCCGTCACCAAGTCGGGCACGAACGAGTTCAAGGGCTCGGCCTACTACATCACGCGCAGCAACGACTGGGTCGGCAAGCGTGATGGCAACAAGTTCACGGGCTTCAAGGACGAGAACACCATCGGCGCCACCCTGGGCGGCCCGATCGTCGAAGACAAGCTGTTCTTCTTCGCGAGCTACGAGAAGTTCGAGCGCGATGCGCAGGCCCCGAGCTTCGGCCCGGCCGGCTCCGGCGCCTCGAACATCGTGACCGGCATCACGCAGGCGCAGATCGCCGAAGTGGCCGCAATCGCCAAGGACGTGTGGAAGTTCAACGCGGGCACTTTCAACCCGCCCTCGAGCCTCAACACCGAGATCGAAGACATCCTCGTGAAGTTCGACTGGAACATCAACGAGTCGCATCGCGCGAGCCTGCGTCTGAACAAGACCGAGCAGATTCTGCCGATCCTGCCGAACTTCGGTTCGCGCTCGCTCTCGCTCTCGAGCCACTGGTACAACAACATCCGTGAGTTCGAAAGCTCGGTTGCGCAGTTGTACAGCGACTGGACACCGGCCTTCTCGACCGAAGTGTCGTTCACGACCTCGAAGCAAGCTTCGGACAACGACATCGGCACGCCGCTGCCGGCCATCCAGATCTGCTTGAACAGCACGAACTGCTCGGGCGCCGACAGCCTCTGGATCGGTACGGAGCGCTTCCGCCACGTCAACGTCGTGAAGGTCGATACGACTGCGTTCTTCGCAGCCGGCACCTACTCTTGGGGCGATCACGCCACCAAGTTCGGCGTCGACTACGACAGCAAGGACATCTTCAACCTCTTCGGTCGTGACCAGTTCGGTGTCTATCAGTTCTACGGCATCAACGCGTTCCGCGCGGGTACGCCGGGCACCTACAACCTGTTCTACCCGACCAACGGCGATGTGAACTCGCGCGCTGCTGCTTGGAAGCTCGAGAACCTCGGTCTCTTCCTGCAAGACACCTGGGTCGTGAGCCCCGAGTTGACCTTGACCGCCGGTGTTCGTATGGACACCCCGATCGTCAAGGATCGTCCGGCTTACAACGCCCTCGCTTCGAATTTCTTTGGTATCCCCAACGATTCGACGGTCGATGGCAACAAGCTGATCCAGCCGCGCTTCTCGTTTAACTGGCGCCCGAACTTCGAGCGTCAGACGCAGATCCGTGGCGGTATCGGTCTGTTCCAGGGCATCGCGGCTAACGTCTGGTTGTCGAACCCGTTCTCGAACAACAACGTCACGCAGAGCGCGATCATCGAGAACAGCCCGGCCTCGAAGGGCATCACCTTCAGCCCGGATCCGAACAACCAGCCGGGCGTGCGTCCGCCGCCGGGCTTGGGTGGCAACGTCGACTTCGTCGATCCGGATCTGCAACTGCCGGCCGCGTGGAAGACCTCGTTCGCCGTCGATCACGAGCTGCCGTGGTATGGCTTGATCGCCAGCGCCGAAGTCGTTCGCACGGAAGTCGAGGAAGGCATCCGCTACATCAAGCCGAACCTCGGTGCCCCGACCGGCTTCGCGCCGGATGGTCGTCCGTACTACTGGTCGACTGTCACCGCTCCGGCCTTCACGGGTGCCGCTGCACAGGCGACCTCGCTGCGTAACCGTGATTTCGGCGTCGACAGCACGATCGCCGCGCCGACCGGCAAGGGCGAAGGCACGCAGTTCACCCTGAGCTTGCAGGGTGCGCGTAGCAAGACCTGGAACTGGAACATCGGCTACACCTACACGGAAGCCACTGAGGTCAACACCCTCACGAGCTCGCAGGCTGCGTCCAACTGGAACAACGCCATCCGTGTCGATCGCAACGCCGATGTGGCCGAGCGCTCGGTCTACGCGATCCGTGATCGCTTCACCGCGAACATCAGCTACCGCAAGTCTTTCATTGCGGATCTGATGACCTCGGTCGGCGTGTTCTACGAAGGTCGCTCGGGCAAGCCCTACACCTTCGTGTTCGCCAACGACATGAACGGTGACGGTCGCTCGTTCGATGATCCGCTGTACGTGCCGTCCGCTCCTGGCGATGTCATCTTCACCGGTGGCGCGGCGATGGAATCGGCGTTCTTCAGCTACCTCGACTCGAACCCGGATCTCGCCCAGTACAAGGGCGGTATCGCTCGCGTCAACGATGTCAGCTCGCCGTGGGTCAACAACGTCGATCTGCGTCTGTCGCAGGAATTGCCTGGCCTCTTCGGCTTCGGCAAGGGTGAAGTCACTCTCGACATCCTGAACGTCGGCAACCTGATCAACAAGGATTGGGGCCAGATCAAGGAAGTCGGCTTCCCGGGCGGCTTCGGCGTAGTTCGCTTCGCCGGTATCGACCCGACCACGAAGAAGTATCGCTACGACTTCCGTACGACCGACCTTCGCGATCTCACGCTGCGTGACAACCGCGGTGAGTCTCGCTGGGCCATGCAGGTTGGCGTCAAGTTCAAGTTCTGACGCTAACGGCCAACTCTGGCAAAGTAACGGGGCACCTTCGGGTGCCCCGTTTTTTTTCGCCTCGAGTTTTCGAAAGGGGTTTGCTGTGCTGATCTCTCCGCGCTCGCTTGTCATCATGCTGATCGGCGCGCTAGCCGAGGTCGTTACCGCCTCGACGCTGCGCATCGCCACCTACAACGTCAGCTTGTACAGAGACACCGAGGGCGCGTTGCGCCGTGATCTGAGCGATCGCGACCAAAAACAAATTCAGGACATCGCGGCCGTCTTGCAGCAGATACGCCCTGACATCGTGCTGCTCAATGAATTCGACTACGACCCTAAGGCGCCCGCCCTGTTGCTGGCGAACTATCTCGGTCGCTCACAATCTGGCGGCAAGCCACTCGATTATCCGCACCACTTCATCGCCCCCTCGAATACGGGGATGCCGTCGGGTGTCGACCTCGATCGCAATGGTCGGATCGAAGGCGGCAACGATGCCCTCGGCTTCGGTCGATTCCCCGGACAGTACGGCATGCTCGTGCTCTCGCGCTGGGCCATCGACACCGACGCATCGCGTACGTTCAAAAACGTGCTGTGGCGCGACATGCCGAACAACCTGATCCCGCCGCAGTGGTACTCCCCCGAGGCGCTCGCAGTCTTGCCGATTTCCTCCAAGAGTCATTGGGATGTCGTCATTCGGTTGCCCTCGACGCCGGGAGCGGAATCGCAAATATCGCCGTCTCGGTTGCATCTGCTTGCGAGTCATCCGACACCGCCCGGGTTCGACGGGCCTGAGGATCGCAACGGTCGTCGCAATCACGATGAAATTCGATTGTGGGCCGACTACCTCAGTGGCGGATCGAAGGCCGCGTATTTGATCGATGACCAAGGTCGACGAGGCGGTCTCGCGAACGAGGCCTCGTTCGTCGTCGTCGGGGATCTCAATGCCGACCCGCTCGATGGTGGCAGCGTGCCGGGTGCGATTGCGCAATTGCTCGATCATCCGCGCGTGCATCGCGAGGTCGCTCGTGGTTCGCTCACCCCACGCAGCGAAGGCGCTGTTGCTGCGGCAAAGCGACAGGCAGGACCCAATCTCAGTCATCGTGGCGACGCGGCTTTCGACACGGGCGACTTCGATGATCGAGCGGGGTCGGTGGGTAATCTGCGCGTCGACTACGTGCTGCCATCGGCCGACCTGACCGTATGCGCGTCAGGCGTGTTTTGGCCGACGGAAGAGGCTAGCCCCGCGATGAGTTCGGATCATCGTCTCGTCTGGGTCGATGTGGCGCTGCCCGGTCAGCGCTGCCCTTCGGTTTCGAGCAAGCCGTAACGTCGCTCGGTCGTTGCCATCGCACACTGCGTCGCTGTCATCGAGGGCGTGCAAGCACCGCCGAGCACGGCGCGCTCCCACGACCCGTAAATCGGATTCGGCAGCAGGAACCAGCGTCGACCAAAGAAATCGGCGAATTCGGCGCGACGCTTAGCATAGTCGGCACGCGGCATGAAATCGTTCAGGTCGTCCCCAAAGAGGGCGATCACGCGATAGCGCGAGGCGACCCAGGCGCGACGAGAGGTCTTATCGGACGTGCGCCATTCGGGATGCAACCCACGCAACATCAAGGCATCGGGATAGTCGGCATCGGGTAGCCCTAAGCGCTGCAGATTTTTTCGAGTGGCCGTCTTCGCCGGACACGGGTCGTCCATCGACGGCATCGGCGCACAGGCGCGATTCGTGATGTAGAAAATCCGATGGCCTGCTCGCGAAGCCGCCTGCAGGAATTCGACGGCACCAGGCACGGCCGTCGCCGCCGCCTCTTGCATCCAGACCTGCCAACTGGCTTCGTCGTACTCGGCACCGGCACGGATCTGTCTCGCTTGGTAGTAGCTGTTGTCGAGAATGGTCTCATCGAGATCGACGATGATTGCGGTGTTGAGCTTCGCCCACGCTTTGGCATCACCGACCTGCTCGATCGCTGCCGAGCCCGGCTCGCTCACGAGAGCTGGCAGTCGCTCCGTCGCCAAACGAAAAACCGATTCGGTCGCGATCCGATACTCCTCGGCGCGTTGCATCCAGAGCGTCGCGGAGACCTGCTCGCGCGCGATCGTCGGCAGGGGAGCAGAGTCTGGTGATGCGCCGACGGCGATCGACGACAGACCCGCGATGAGCAAAGTCAGGCTTCGAAAACAGGCTTTCGCATTCATAGCGTAATGATGACATGTACACTCGCACCATGCTCATCGACCATATTCGAACCATTCCCGACTACCCGAAACCGGGCATCCAGTTTCGTGACATCACGACCCTGCTCGCCAATCCGGCCGCTTTCCGGGAAGCGATCGATCAGCTCGTTGCGCCCTATCAGGACGCGCGTATCGATCATGTCGTGGGAATTGAAGCGCGCGGCTTCATCTTGGGTGGCGCCCTCGCCGATCGACTACACGCGGGTTTCGTCCCGGTGCGCAAGAAGGGCAAACTTCCGCATGAAACACTGCGCGTCGCCTATGCACTCGAATACGGCACCGACGAAATCGAGATTCATCGCGATGCGATTGCGCACGGCGAGCGCGTCTTGCTCGTCGATGATCTGATCGCCACGGGCGGGACGGCTCTCGCGGCAGTACAACTATTGGAAACTCTGCGCGCCACGATCGTGGCGGCCGCTTTCGTGATCGATCTTCCCGAGCTCGGCGGCAGCGAGAAGCTGCGTGCGCGTGGCATCGCCACGCACACGCTACTTTCATTCGACGGTCATTGAGATTAGCTCGCGGCGGCGAATCGATCCGCCCGGGCTTCTCCCCAACAACTGCGAAATGGCTCCGGCAGCGCATCGGCGCGCGCGTCGACGGTTGCCAAACACCCGGCTGGCAAGGTGTCGATCGAACGAGCGAACGACACCGCGCGACCATCGCCATCGCGCGTCATCAGATGACCCGGTCGCACTTGCGAAGGATGCGTGAGGCCAGCAGCACCGATCATCTCGGCCAAGGCCGCGACGGTTTGGTTGTGGAAGTTGGCCACGCGAGTGGCTTTATCCGGCACCACAAGCGCTCGCTGACGAACCGGATCCTGCGTCGCCACGCCCGTCGGACATTCGTCGGTGTGGCAGGACAACGATTGCAGACATCCCAAGGCGAACATGAAGCCGCGCGCCGAGTTGCCCCAATCGGCACCGAGTGCGAGCACGCGTAGAAGATCGAACGACGAGATGATTTTTCCCGAGGCACCGATCTTGATGCGTTGACGCAAGCCGATCGCAAAGAGCGTGTTGTGCACGAGACGCAAACCATCGCGCAGTGGCATACCGACGTGATCGGCAAACTCCGCAGGCGCCGCACCCGTACCGCCCTCTG
>JACCDX010919276.1_pt1 | contig 13014 bp, 9 predicted proteins | sample 7449681 | NCBI WGS metagenome assembly JACCDX01 (sample SAMN15323450, study PRJNA562643) | freshwater metagenome | isolation source: river surface water | place: USA:Blue River Watershed | collected 2017-08-18
CTGCAATTGCGGGCCCGCAGGCGTCAGCGTGAACGTGGCCTTGGCGACCGCGTAGGCGGTCTCCACCCCCCGTGCATCCGGGAACACCGTGAGCGACACGGCAAAGGGCGTCTGGTTGTCGACCTGCAGCATGGGATCTGACCGCCCGCTTCAGTTCTGCGCGATCTTGGAGCCCTTGAGCACCATGTCGCCGCTGGCCTTGACGCCGATCTTGCCCGAGCCCGAGATCGTGATGTCCTTGCCCTTGATCTGGATGGTGCCGTCCTTCTTCATGATGATGCTGGCATCGCCCGTCTTGAGCGTGATCTCGTCGGCCGCCTCCAGGAAGTACTTTTTGCCCACCTGCAGGGCATCGTCCTTGCCGATCGAGGTGCTGCGGGCTTTCGCCACCGTGTGCGACTCCTCATCGCCCACACTCACTTCAAGCTTGCCGCCCACCGTCACGGTCTGCTTGGCGCCGACAGAGGTCGCCTGGTCTGTGCCGATGGTGACCGTCTGCGCGGACGTGACGTCCACGGTCTGGCTGCCGCCCACCGCCAGGCTCTGGTCGGTCCCGATCGAGATCGCCTCGGCCGCGCCCACGCTGTGGCTGCGCTTGCCGCCCACCGAGACCGATTCGTCGGCCCCGACGCTGCGCGTGCGGTTGGCCCCCACTGTGATGGACTCGTTCTTGCCCACGCTCTCGGTGCGGTTGACGCCGATGGTGATGGACTCGTTGTTGTCCACCGTCTCGGTGCGGTCGTGCTTGACGTGCACCTGCTCGTCGTGGTCCACGGTCTTGCTGCGGTCGTGGCCCACCCAGTGGGTCTCGTCGTTCTCGACCTCGATGTCCTGGTTCTTCTCGGCGTGGATCCAGAGCTGCTCGCTGCCTTTTTTGTCTTCGAAGCGGATGGCGTTGGCGTTGCCATAGGCCCCGCCCTTGCTCGATCGCGTGAGGATGCCGCTTTGCGTGGCGTTGGCCGGCAGCTCCCACGGGGGCATCTGCTCGGCGTTGTAGACGCGGCCGGTGATGAGCGGCTGATCGGGGTCGCCTTCGAGGAAGCTGACCACCACCTCCTGCCCGATGCGGGGCGTGTGGATCATGCCGAAGTTCTTGCCCGCCCAGGGCTGCGACACGCGCACCCAGCACGAGGCCTTGTCGTCCTTCTGGCCCAGGCGGTCCCAGTGAAAGTGCACCTTCACGCGGCCGTACTTGTCGGTGAAGATCTCTTCGCCGGCGGGGCCCACCACCACGGCGGTTTGCGGGCCCTGCACCACGGGCTTGGGCGTGGGCACCGGGGGGCGGAACTGCTGGGCCTGGGGGATGGCCTCGCACTGCACCTGGATGTCGTTGGCCAACGCCTGGGTGTCGAACACAGCGACCTGCATGTCGATGACCACGCGCGTGAGCAGGTAGCCGGCGTTCTGGTCGTCGCGCGGGTGGCCCGTGAGCGAAAACGTGCGCCCCGCTTCGAGGTTGAGCACGTTGCCTGCCGCCGCGAAGCGCTGGTAGGCACTTTGCTGGGCGTCCAGCATGTTTTCGGCGAGCTGCTTGCCGTCGGCCACCTGCAGGTAATCACCCTGGTAGTCGAACACCTCGGCGCCGGCCTGGGCGTGGCTGCGCCCCACCTTGACGTCGGTGAGCAGCGAGGTGGAGGGGCGCTCGAAGTCGTAACTGCTCAGCACCACCTTCTCGGTCTGCACCGCTTCATCGAAGCGCCACTGGGTGAGGTATTCCTGATCAGGGGCGGCGTGCTCGGGCTGCTCGATGTGGCGCACCTTGGCCACGCCGGTGAGCGGGTCGTGCGCGCTGGCGGCGTCCATCAGCACCAGGGTGTGCTTGCTCTGCGTGTGGGCCACCTGCCAGTAGATGCCCTCGAGGGCGAGCAGCCGGCTGATGAAGGCCAGGTCGCTCTCGCGGTACTGCACGCAGTAGGTGCGCTTGCGGTAGCTGCGCATCAGCTTGAGCTGCAGCTGGGCGATGCCAGGGTGGTCGTCGCACACCTTCTTGACGATCTCGGGGACCGTCATGTCCTGAAAGATGCGGCAGTCGGCCGTGCGGCTGAGGAACCAGGGCCAGGGCCGCACCTCGACGTGGTAGCTGTGGAAACGCCCGCGCGCCGCGCCATGACCAAAGCGCACCACATGCCCGTGGAACCAGCGCTTGCCCGCCTCGCCCGCCAGGCACAGGGCCACCGGCTTGCCCAGCAGGTCTTTGGCGACGATGTCTTGCCGCGGGCTCAGCAGGTTGACATCCATGCGGCCGACCTGGCTCAAGGCCTCGTCGATGTGCACCGACTCGGCAAAGAGCTGGTCTGGAGGCAAGGCACAGTGGAAGGTCAAGGCAGCGGGCATCCTGCCAGTACAGCCCGGCTTTCAGGTCACGCAAAGCGACCAAAGTCATGGTGCAACACTTTGTTGCGCACATCCCCCTGGGTCTGCGGACAGCTTGGGCCGCTGGTGGCAGCCCCCATCACCCCCCCGTCCACACCAGCGCTCAGCGCCCTGCCTCGTGGGCCCAGGCCTCGAAGCTGTCCTGCAGCCGGGGCAGCAACGGGTCGGTGGCCGCCCAGTTGCGCAGCGACAGCACATAGATGCCCACCGCGCGGTCGCCCTGCCCAGCCGGGATGCGCTGCAGGCGCTGGGCCTGTGCGGCGGCCTGCTCGGGGAGGTGGTAGCGCTCGATGTGGACCTGGCGCTCGTCGCCCTTGGCCGAGAACATCACGTCGAACTCCAGCCCGGGCTGCACCATGACGGGCGACACCACATCGGCCTCGTGGGCCCAGCCGAGGCTGGCCACGGTGGCGCTGAACTGCAAGATGGCCGGCGGCACTGGCCGCGCCATGCGCGCGTGCATGTGCTGCCAGGTGAACCAGCCGCCCACCGCCGAGGCCCCCAGGATCAATGCCGCCAGCAACACGCCCATGCCTGCCCCTCGGTCGAGTCGCCTCATGGTGCCAGCACCACCACGCCCACCTGACTGGGCACCAGGCGCGCGCCCGGGCAGTTGGTGGAGTTGCTCAGCGACACGCTGGTGACCCGCGTGGCCGGCATGCCGCCCACCAGCACCGTGAAGGCCGCCGTGAGGTGGCGCCTCGGGCCCATGACGGTGCCCGAGGCGACGCCCATGGCCACCCCGGCGTTGTCGCCGTTGGTCATGGGAATGACGGTGCCCATGTTGTGCGCGGGCATGAAGTTCACCAAGATGGTGGGCACATTGGGCACGGCCATCGGGCCCATGGCGACGTTGGGATACGGCACGGGGATGGGGGCCGGTGCCGCAGGCGTGAGGCAGACATCGGGGAAGCCGATGTCGGTGCCCATCATTTGCGAGTTGAGGAACATGTTGGGTCAACCCAGGTGAATTTGTGCACCCTGCATCTTGACCACACGCTCGCCATTGGCAAGCACCTGCTGGCCCTGCAGATGCAACAAGGTGTCAGCTTGGTGGTCGATGACCTGGGCCTGCAGGCGGTCGACCCCGGCCACGGTGCGGGTCTGCTGGCCCGCGTGGTGCTGGGCCTGGTCCACGGTGGTGGCCCACAGGCCGCCCACCACGCGCATCTGCTGCACCGTCTGGCGCAGCAGCTCGCCCACGCTGTGCAGGCTGCGGTAGACCACGTTGACCTCTTGGGCGTGCACGCTGGCCTCGGTGCTGCGCACCTTGAGGCTGGCCGCCTGCACGGCCAGGGCATCAGGCTGAGCCTGCAGGGTCACGCCGGGGGCGAGTTGCCAGCGGGCGGCCTCGGCGACGCTCGCGCGGGCCAGCACGGCCAGGATGTACAGCGCGGCGCCCTCGCCTGCCAGGCCCTGCACGCACAGCACGCGGTCGCCCGCCTCGGGCTGCAGGGCGCAGCTGGGCGCCAGCTGGGCGCGCACGGTACGACCGGCCACAGCCAGCTGCCAAGTGCCGGCGGCGGCGGTCTGGTCAGCCAGGTCGGTGGGCGCGGCCTGCACCGTGGCCATCAGCTGCACGGCCAGCGCTTCGGCCGGCCAGGTCAGGGGGAGGAGGTCTTGGGGCTTCATGGGGGGCTCCAATGCATGTCAGGGGCGTGAGGCAAGGTGGGGGCGCAAGGTCGGCGTCAGGCTCAGCTCACGGCCGGGGCCTGCCAGTCTTCGGCACGGGCCAGCTCGGCGTCGGTTTCCAGGGCGCGGGCACGGTCGCTGTACTGGGCGCCCTCGTCTTGCACGCGGTGCAGCTGCGTGCGGAACATGCGCGCGCCCCGCAGGTCACTCTGGGCCAGCACGGCGTGCGAGAAGTCGGCGTACATCAGCTCGGCGTCGCGCAGGCTGCAGCCCTGCAAGCGCGCCTTCATCCAGGTCGACTGGTGCAGGTTGGCGCCGTCCCAGCGGCAGCCCAGCCAGGTCGAGCCGGTGTAGATCGCCTGGTTGAGGTTGGCCCCGGAGAAATCGACCTGCTCGCCACTCGCCTCCGGAAACAGCGCGTTGGCCGCCATGGCGCGCACGAAGCGGGCGCGGTCGAGCTTGGCCTTCTGGAAGTTGCACTGCTGCACCGAGGCCTCGCTGAAGTCGGCGCCGCTCAGGTCGGTGCCGGTGAACTGCACGCCCATGAGCTGCTGGCCCGCGAAGCTGCGGCCCACCAGGGGCGACTCGTGGAAGGAGCCCAGGTCGATGCGCACGCCGCCCAGGTCGGCCCCGTCGAGCACACAGGCATGGAACAGCACCTGCGCCATGTGCAGGCCCGTGAAGCGGGCCTGGGGGGCCTCGCAGCGCACCCAGCTCGTGCGGTCGCAGCGGGCGCCACGCAGGTCGGCGCCATCGAGGCGGCATTGCACGAAGGTGGCCAGGCTCAGGTCGGCCGCCAGGTGGGCCTGCTGCAGCTGGGTCTTGCTGATGCGGGTGTTGCGCAGGCTGGCCTGGGCCCAGTGGCTGCCCTGGGCGCTGCATGCGTTGAACACGGCGGCGCGCAGCTGGGCCTGGTCGAAGCGGGCCCCATCGAGCTGGCAGTGGTCGAAGATGGCCTCGCGCAGGTCGCTGCCGGTGAAGTCGGCCTCGCGGAAATCGACGCGGCTGAACACGCCGCCGGCCAGCACCTGGCCGCTGAGCGTCTGGCCACGCCACACCTCGCCCTCGATGGGCGTGCCCATGGCCACCTTGACGCCCAGGCGCTCGCGGGGCTGAAGTTGCAGGGGATCGAGGCTCATGCGGAGGGTGTCCTTTCAGGCAACACCTTGGCGCGGGTGGTGAGGGCGCCCGGGGTGAGCGTCGCGGCATCGCGCCAGATGCGGGAGAGGTCGCTGCCATGCAGGTTGACGCCGCCCAGGTGGGCACCGCGCAGGTCGGCACGCTGGGCGATCGCGTTCATCAGCGAGGCGCCTTGCAGCTGGGCGCCTTGCAGCACGGTGCGGATCAGCAAGGCGCGATCAAATCGGGCACCGCGCGCGTCCAGCCCTGCGGCATCGGCGGTGGACAGGTCGGCATCTTGCAGGTCGGCCCGCGCCAGGCACGCCGCCTTGAGGGTGGCGCCGCGCAACAAGGCCTGCGCCAGCTTGGCGTCGGTGAAGTCGGCCCCGCTGAGGTCGCAGCCTTCGAGGAAGCTGGCGCCCGCCAGATCGGCCTGGGCAAAGCGCGCCCCCACCAGCTTGCAGCCGATGAAGGTGGCGCGGGTGAGGCGCGCGGCGATGAAGTCCACCCCACTGAGGTCGCAGCGGATGAAGGTGGGCTGCACCCACTGGCACTTGGTGAACAGCATGCCGCGCAGGTCGGCCTCGTTGAACATCAGCTGCGCGCCCTCGGTGCCGCGCCAATCGGCCACGCCGTAGGTGGCGCCGTGCAACTGCAGCCCGTCGATGCGGGCGTGGCGCCAGTCGGTGTGCAGCAGCGCGGTCTTGTGCAGGATCGCACCCGACAGCGTGGCGCGGATGAAGCGGGCGGCTTCGAGCTGGCTGCACCCCAAGTTGGCGCTGGTGAAGTCGGCCTCGGTGAGGTCGGCGCCACGCAGGTCGGCCCGGGCCAGCACCGCGAAGGCGAAGCCCGCCCCCGCCAGCTTGGCGCCTTGGAAGTTGACGCCTTCGAGCCAGGCGCCGGTGAAGTCGGCCCCGGTGAGGTCCAGCCCCGAGAAATCGGCGCCAGTGAAATCGGCACGGAGGAAGGACTTGCCATCGGCGTGGGCGGCCTGCACGCGGCGGCGCAGGTCGGCCAGGCGCTCGGGCGGCAGCGGGTCGATGGGGGGCTGCTCGTGCGCGGCCATCAGGTAGTGCTGGCGCGCCATCGCCTCCATCTGCTGCAAGCCGGGCAAGATCTGGGCGGCGTTGACGGCATCGGGCCGGCCGGCGGCGGTGGCGGCGGCCTGCAGCGCGGCCACCTGGGCCTCGGCCTGGGCCTGTGGCGGGCCGCGTGGCACCAGGCGCTGCGGGTCGATGCCGGCGGCCTTGGCCATGGCCTCGGCCGCGCGGCGCTGCTCGATCATGTCGAGCGCGGCATTGACCTCGGCGTTGAGCAGCTCATCGCGCTTGCGCATCAGCACATCGGGCAGCTCTTCCATCGTGGGGAGGGGCTCGGGCTCGAGCGCGGGCAAGGCCGGCAGCGTGGCCGCATCGGCGCCAGCGGCCACGGCCGCGTCCAGCGCCAGCTGGGCCTGGTGGCGCGCGCCCCGCCGCTGGGCCTGGCCCAACAGGCCTTCGGGCTTGAAGTCGGCCAGGGTGGCTTCGAAGTCTGGGTCGGCATCCAGTGGCAACGTGGGCATCAGGTCGGATTGCCGCAGGCTGTGCAGCGCGCCGTCACGCGGATCGCGGCGCTTGCGCGCGGCCTCCAGGTAGTGCTGGGGCTCACGCGCCTCGTCGAGCCGCTCGATGGCGCCCATCAGCAGGCGGATGTCGGTGCCATCGTCTTGCTCGCACGGCGCCAGCCCGTGGAAGAGCATCACCCCGCGCTCGGCATGGGGGAAGAACCACAGCGTGCTCAGGCTCATGCTCACCTCGCGCAGCATGAGCTCGCTGCCCTCGCCGTGCTCGGTGAAGCAGCGCACGCGCAAGCCGGGCAGCACGCCACCCACCTGGGCCTGCGTGGGGTGCAGGTGCACGAACTCGAAGGCCTCGTCACCGCGCAAGGGCTGGCTGAACCACTGGTCAGGCGGCGCGAGGTTGAAGTAGCGCCAGTCGATGTCGGGCGCAAAGCCCGGCATGTGCTGCTGCATCCAGGCCTGGTCGTAGGTGCCGGCGCGGCGGGCGCGCGGCGCCCAGCTGCAATCGAGCGCGCGCATGCCTTGCGGTGTCACCTCGTCTTGCGGGTGGCGGGGGTGGGCGTTGGGCGCCAGCACCTGGGGGATCCAGCGCGGCGCATCGGGTTGCGCCGGGTCGGGCCGGCCCATGCCCACCGGGTTGTCGGGGTGATCGGGCCCGCCATAGGCGTGTTGCCAATCCAGCGGCAGGCTGGTGAAGGGCTCGATGGGCCCGATCTGTTTGCCCAGCCACTGGCGGCGGCCAAACACGTTGAGCTTCTTCTCCAGGCCGCCCACGCGGGCCATCACCTCGCAGCCCTGCACGGCCTTGCCCGGCACCTGGGCGTGGCCGTGCACCAGGAACTCGGGCGTGGTCTTGATCACGCCCTCGTCGATGAGCGGGCCACCGGGCATCTCACGGCCCAGGAAGGTCCACATCGACATGTCGGTCCACACCGTGCCCTGCCCCGCCGGCCGGAAGGGAAAGTACAGGCTGGCGCACACGCTCAGGCCCAGGCGGCGCTTGAACTCGATGGGGCGCGTGGTCAGGCCCAGCGCCATCGGCTTGATGACTTGCATGGCGGTGCGGGCGATCAGCCGTGGCCAGGCACACCGGGCGGCGACGCCGGGGCCGCCGGGGGTGCAGGCGGGGTGACGGCGGGCGGGGCCGCCGGCGGGGCGGCATCCCCCGTGGGCTCGGCCTGCTGGCCCAGCAAGGCCATCTGGTCGGCCACGCTGCTTTGCAGGCCCTGGTCGTAAGCCTCTGGGGTGTAAGCGTGGCTGTTGCCATCGAGCACGGCTTGCAGCCGAGCGCGCGTGGCGGGCGTCAAGCTGTTGCTCTTGATCAGCGCCTGGATGTCCTTGTCGCGCTGGTTGGCCGCGTCCATCGAGGCCGAGGCCCCGATCACCCCGAACAACAGCCCCCCGATGCCACCACTGAGCGCCGCCAGGCCCGCGTTGCTCATGCCTGCGGCCGCCGCGCCACCCGCCCCACCCCCGCCGCCAGCGCTGAGCACCTTGAGGCCGTTGTTCTCCAGGCTGATGCCGTTGAGGCCCATGTCCATGCCGGTCATGCCCATGTTGATGGCCGCATTGCTCACCGACAGCGCCACCGCGTTCGACATCTGCAGGCCCAGGAAGTTGGAGATCTGCATGCCCGCATAGCCATCCATCGACATGCCGGTGGTGACGCTGTTTTGCGTGCCGATCACCGCCGAGATGGCCGTGCCCACCGCCGTGTCGCGCGACATGCCGATGTAGGTGTTGGTGTTGGGGCCCAGCACCGTGTCATTGCCCTGGAAGATGGTGCGGTTGAAGTTGTTGCAGGTGAAGCTCATGTTGCCCGGGCTGAAGAACGTGAAGTTCGCCGCCTTGGCCGTGTGGTCGCCACCCGTGAAGAAAAACGACTTGCCCGTGGGGTTGAAGGCGAAGTCGACCCCGTTGACCACGAACTCGGGCCCCACCTCGAAGTAGGCCTTGGTCGACTTGAACTGGTACTGCCCCGACACGAAAGACTTGCGGTCGCCATCGACGTACTCGGCCCGCAAGCCCGTCACGAAGGAGTCGTGCCCTTCCTTGACCTGGTCCACCGTCTTGCCCTGGTTGAAGACGTTGCGCGGGCCCTTGACGTAGTAGTCCTCGCCCGCCTGGTTGACGAAGACCTTGCGCTGGCCCTTGTCGACCACGATGGTCTGCGCGTTGCTGACCACGGTGGACTCGTTGTGGCCCACGGTGTGCGAGGCATCGACCTCGACCGACATGCTCAGGTTGCGCTCGGCATGGATGTTGAGCGCCTCGTGGCCCTTCTTGTCTTCGAACTGGATCTGGTTGGCGTTGCTGTAGTGGCCCTCTTTGGTCGAGCGCGTAAGGATGCCGCTTTGCGTGGCGTTGTCGGGCAGCGCCCACGGTGGCATCTGGTCGGCGTTGTAGACGCGGCCGGTGATCAGCGGCTGATCGGGGTCGCCCTCCAGGAAGGACACCACCACCTCGTGGCCCACGCGCGGGATGTAGATGGCGCCGTAGTTCTTGCCCGCCCAGGGTTGCGACACGCGCATCCAGCACGACGACTTGTCGTCGTTCTTGCCGCGCCGGTCCCAATGGAACTGCACCTTCACGCGGCCATACTTGTCGGTGAAGATCTCTTCGCCGGCCGGGCCCACCACGCGCGCCGTCTGCGGGCCCTGCACCACCGGCTTGGGCGTGGTGCGGGGGGCGCGGAACTGCTGGCTGGCAGGGATGGCTTCGAGCGCCGCCCTGAACTGCGTGCTGGCGCCATCGAACACGCCCACCTGGGCCTGCAGGCGCACGCGGGTGATCAGGTACTTGGCGTTCTGGTCGCCCCGGGGATGGTGCTTGAGCGTGAAGGTGTGGCCAGCCGCCAGGTGCATGGCGCTGCCCGCGCCGGCAAAGCGCTGGTAGCGCGACTGCTCGGCGTCGAGCAAATCTTCGGCGAGCTGCTTGCCATCGGTGGTCTGCAGGTAGTCGCCCTGGTAGTCGAAGCGCTCGGCGCCCGCACCGGGGTGGCTGCGGTCGACCGCGTGGTCGACGTCGAGCAAGGTCACGGGCCGCTCGAAGTCGTAGCTGGCCAGGGCGATCGCCTCGGTCTGGATCTCGGTGTCGAAGCGCCAGTCCGACAGGTACTGCTGATCGGGCGCGGCCGTGGCGGGGTTTTCGATGAAGCGCAGATCGGCCTCGCCCCCGATGGGATCGTGGCCGCTGGCCGTGTCCATCAGCACCAGGGTGTGCTTGCCAGGCTCGTGGTCGATGTGCCAGTAGATGCCCTCGTGCTCCAGCAGGCGGCTGACGAACTGGAAGTCCGTCTCGCGGTACTGCACGCAATACGTCCACTTGCGGTAGGTGCGCATCAGCTTGGGCTTGAGCTGCGCGAAACCGGGGTAGTCGTCAAACACCTGCTGCACGATCTCCGGGACCGTGAGGTCTTGGAAGATGCGGCAATCCGCCGTGCGGGTGAGGAACCAGGGCCAGGGCCGCACCTCGGCGTGGTAGCTGTGGAAGCGCCCGCGCGCCATGCCGTGGCCAAAGCGCACCACGTGGCCGTGGAAGTGGCGCTTGTGGCCCGCGCGGTCTTCGATCTTCAGGCCGATGGCCTTGCCCAGCAAGCGCTCGGCCGAGATGGTGTTGAGCGGACTGAGCAGCTGCAGCTCGATGCGACCGAGCTGGCTCAGGCCTTCTTCCACCACCATGGACTCGACGAAGAGCTCGGCGGGGGCATACGGTGAGAGGAGCGTGATGGCAGCAGACATGCCCCGCAGTGAACCTCACGCCCGAGGCCTGCGCCTAGGGAAGAAAGTCACCCCCGGGCGGCCACCAGCCAGCCCGCGACAGGCTTGCCACCCTCATTGCGCAAGGTGACATGGCGGGCCACCAGCGGCTGCCAGCCGCCCTGCACCAAGGCCGCCTCGATGTGGCGGGCGTGGTGGGCGTAGCGCCCGTGGTGCTGGATCTGGTGCAGCGCGGTGCTCTCGTCCGGCAGGGCCTCGACGGTGAACACCAGCGTGCCACCTGGCTTGCTGGCCGTGCGTGCGGCCGCCAGCACCTTGGTGAGGTCGCCGAAGTAGCACAGCGTGTCGGCCGAGACGATGACGTCCCACTGGCCGGGCGACAGCTGCAGGAACTCGGTGAGCTCGGCCTTGTAGAGGTCGTGGTACACGCCCTTGGTCTGCGCGATGTCGAGCATGCCCTTGGACAAATCGACCCCCGCCAGCGTGCGCGCCCACGGCGCCATCATCGGGCCGCACAGGCCGGTGCCGGCACCGGCATCCAGCATCACGTGCTGGCGTGCGGGCGCGGGCAGCAACTCGGCCAGCAAGGCACCGCACAGCTGCGGCGCTTTGTATTCCAGCCGCTCATTGAGCACCGATTCGAAGCTGGCCGCGAAGCCATCAAACGTTTGCTCGACGTAATCGTCTTGCGCGCGCTCGGGCACGGCCTCGCCGGTGCAGGCGGCATACATGTGGCGGGCCATGGGCTGGTTGGGCTCGATGGCCAGCCACTGGCGGTAAACCTCGGCGGCCTCCTGGATGCGGCCCAGCGCGTAGTAGGTGCTGCCCAGCAGCTTGCGCGCCTGGGCGTGGCCGGGCATCAGCTCCAGCGAGCGCACGTAGTAATCGACGGCATTGGGCCGGTCGCCCAGCTCGGCGAACAACAGGCCCATGTTGTTGTGGGCGTTGATGTGCCGGGCATCGAGCGCGATGGCGCGCTCCAGCACCGCGCGCGATTCGTCAAAGCGGCGCATGGCCTTGTACAAGGCCCCCAGGTTGCTCAGCAGGTCGGGCTGGTCGGGCGTGAGGGCGCTGGCCTGCTCGTAGGCCTGGGCGGCCTCTTCGAGCTGCCCCTTGAGCATCAGGATGTTGCCCAGGTTGTTGTGGTAGCCGGCAAAACCGGGCTGCGCCGCGATGGCCTGGCGGATGTGCCCCACGCCCTCGTCGGAGCGGCCCATCTGGTGCAGGGCCATGCCCATCAAGTGCAGCACGTCGGGGTGCGCGGGCGCAGCCTCCAACAAGCGGCTGTACAGCTGCACGGCACCTTCGAGCTGCTGCTCGCGGTGCATGGACACGGCCAGTTGCAGGGCGTCGTCGAAAGTCAGTTCGGTCGGATGCGGGCTGCTCATCGTCGCAGTGGACACCATGGCGAACGTCGCGCATAGCGACGAAAGTCATGCACGCCCACCAGCGCGCCGGTGGTGTCACCCCTTCCTTGCAACGCGGCAGCGCAGACCGATCACGCTCAGTTGACTTCCGACGTGGTGGCCTCCGAGCTGGTGTGGGCCACATTCATCTCGGACGCCCAAGTTGGCATGTCGGTGGTGTCAGGCATTTGGGCCGGCACGAAGGCCACCAGATTCTGATACAGCTTCTTGCGAAGCGCACTGGGATGTTTCTTCCAATCCTGCTCAGGCTTGAAAGCGCCCGTGTAGTCCTTCACCCAGAAGCCCCCCAAGGCCTGGAACGCGCCTGTGGTGTCGTTGTAGTGGACGTCCTGGCAAGCCCACTTGGGCGCCTGCGGCCCGATGGCAGGTTGATACCAGATGACGCAGAGGGTCTTGGGATAGGTCTGCTGCGGCCGAAAGACCGTGACCGTTCGCACGGCCTTGAAGTCTCCGGACCACGAGTTGATGTGCTGTTGTAAGTCTTCCACCTTTGGCATGAAGGGCTCCTTGTGGGTTGCTTGGATTCAGGCGAAGCTGTACGTGAAGCCGTTGTCGGCCACATCCACTTGCACGCCTTCGATGGCCTTGCCAGCCATCATCCGGTTCAAGAACTCGCGGCTGATGTCCGGCAGCATGGTGTTGGTCAGGATCGCGTCGATCATGCGGCCGCCCGATTCGCCCTCGGTGCAGCGGCTGACCACCAGCTTGACCACGTCTTCCGTGTAGGTGAACGGGATCTTGTAGCGGGCCTCGACGCGCTTCTTGATGCGGTTGAGTTGCAGCTTGACGATCTGGCCGAGCATGGTGTCGCTCAGCGGGTAGTAGGGGATGGTGACCAGGCGGCCCAGCAGCGCCGGCGGGAAGATCTTGAGCAGCGGCTCGCGCAGGGCCTTGGCCATGCCCTCGGGGTCGGGCATCAACTCGGGGTCGGCGCACAGGCTGGCGATCATGTCGGTGCCGGCGTTGGTGGTCAGCAGGATCAGGGTGTTCTTGAAGTCGATGACCCGGCCTTCGCCGTCTTCCATCCAGCCCTTGTCGAAGACCTGGAAGAACAGCTCGTGCACGTCGTGGTGGGCCTTCTCGACCTCGTCGAGCAGCACCACGCTGTAGGGCCGCTGACGCACGGCTTCTGTCAACACGCCACCTTCGCCATAGCCGACGTAACCAGGAGGCGAACCGACCAGGC
>JACCDX011049781.1_pt1 | contig 13014 bp, 33 predicted proteins | sample 7449681 | NCBI WGS metagenome assembly JACCDX01 (sample SAMN15323450, study PRJNA562643) | freshwater metagenome | isolation source: river surface water | place: USA:Blue River Watershed | collected 2017-08-18
AGCGCACTACATCGTTATACGAATCCCCGTAGTTTGTGCCGTTATTAGGTAGATTGATTGTATTGTGTCTAGGAAGCTCTAGATCGCTCCCAGAGATGATTACTGTTACTTCCTTTGGCACATACGCATCTATTGATGCCAGCATGACAGGGAGGCATTTAGCCGTCTTTGTTGCTATGACTATTGCAAGATTGGCATACGAATCGTTCATTCATTCCTTCGTTATAAGATTGGATAATTCCGTCTTTAGTCGTTTTTTGAAACTTGCATTTTGAGCAAATCCGCATAGTGATTTGACTTGGTTTTCTTGTCCAGTTCGTGCTGGAGTCGTTTCTTTGCATTTTGTAAATCTACTTCTAGCCTGTTAGGTGAAATTCTAAGAGCATGGGCTAACTGTCCTGTAGAAGCGTAAGGATGGCTTACATATCTCATTTTAAGCACCCTTCTTAATTCTAAGGGTAAACCCTTAATAGCTTGCTCTATGAGATCTCCGTCTACATGGTCTGGCTCGTAGTGTGGCTCAGACTCAGCGTAAAGATTACCTAGCTCTGGGATGTAGTTCTTTTCAAAACTACGACAAGTTGTATCAGGCTGCGGAGCTACTGCCCCGTAACAAACATACCAAGCCCAGTTTTTTAGCCGTTCTTCCATATTGTCATTTATTTTTTAATGATTTATTGTATTATATTCAATATCTTAAAGCAAAGGCATATATGGCTGGCTATCATTTAACGGATGAAGAATGGATTGAGTCTTGGAATAAGATCGGCAGTCCAGCAGAATTTGGCAGAGTAAACGGAATAGCAATTAGGAATGTAATGGCAAGGCGTAGATCTATTGAAAATAGATTAGGCATAAAACTTGAAACATTTGCCAGCCAAAACCCAGCATACGCAAAAAAGATTGAGCAGACTCCAGGCCATGTACGCAGAGGCATGGATATTGAAAAAGGCAGAGTAATAGTTTTCTCAGATGCTCACTTCTGGCCTGATGATACAACTACCGCATTTAAAGCGCTCTTAGAGATGATTAAAGAGTTTAGACCTACTGCCATTGTCTGTAACGGAGATGCGCTAGACGGGGCTAATTTAAGCCGTTTCCCACGCCAAGATTGGAACAAAGTTCCTACAGTAAAAGAGGAACTAGATGCTTGCCAATATTACCTAGGTGAAATTGAGTCTGTAGCACGAGGCGCTAAACTTTTCTGGCCTATGGGTAATCACGATCAGCGATTAGAGATGACAATTATTGCTAACTTGCCATCATTTGAAGGTGTGCGAGGCACTAGCCTAAAAGACTACTTCCCAATGTGGAATCCTTGTTGGTCATTCTGGGTAAATGAAGATACTTGTATTAAGCATCGCTGGAAAGGTGGCTGGACAGGAGGTCGTAACAATGCCGTTAATTCTGGCGTAAACATGATTACAGGCCATACTCATGTACTCAGCGCCATTCCATTTAATGACTACAACGGCACTCGCTGGGGTGTTCAAACTGGAACACTAGCAGATCCAAATGGGCAGCAGTTTGCCTATACAGAAGATACTCCTAAAGATTGGAATAGTGGCTTTGTAATGTTGAGCTTTGAAAGAAGCAAGTTATTGCAGCCTGAGATGGTTAGAGTCTGGGGCGAGGATGAAGTAGAGTTTCGTGGAAAAATACATACAGTATGAGATTAAATTCAGAGGTTGTTAAAAACCTCTATGCCTCTCTCTATTGCTGCTATCCATTTACTAAATGGAAGATGCCTTTACCAGATGAGGTAGAGTTTATTGTTACTCCTGATCCAGAAGTAATGGGTACTTACTTATATGATACTGGAGATGACTACGAGCATACGATCACAATCTCATCTGGTAGATGTGGTCATTACTACACAATGCTTACTACCCTAGCGCATGAAATGGTACACATGAGCTTCCATCGGCAAAAAGGTGATAAGTGGATGCAGCATGGAAAGCAGTTTAGAACTAGATGCCTTATGGTAGCAAATGAACTAGGATTAGATGGCCTAGAGCTTTAGTGATTACCTGGCAAGCAAGAGTGTCCGTCTATACGGCCTTTTAGGACTACATTCTCATCCTGTAGCTGATTTATTAGCTTAATAGTTTGATATAAAACTTCCCCATCTTTACCAGTTATTATACGAGTCGTAAATAAGTTAATAAGATCGTTTATAACTTGGTTAGCGTTCATTTTTTTCTCTTTTGCTTATCTCACGCTCAATATACCAGACGGCCTTACGCAGATCCTCAACTGCATCTTTTTTGAGATCACATCTCCAAATGTATTTAACTGCATTACCAAGATTAAATCCCATGTGTTCTGTAACTTGTATACATTCAATACCACTAGGATGATCTGTATAGTGTTTTGGATGATTTACAGGATCGTTCATAATAAATCCTCAAGCGTTATTCCTTTAGCAAGTAAAGCCTTGCGTACTTTTCTTAATGCTCGTTCCAATATCTCGGCTACTGCTTGATGGCTTACGCCTTCTGCATCAGCAATTTGTCTTAGCGTCATCGGTTCGTTCACTTAGTTTCCTTTCCAAGTTTCTGGTCGACTCGTTCCAACAGCTTCTCATAGGTAACGCCCCATTTATCTTCAAAACCTTTTGTACCCAATCCATGAACACCAGAGTTTCCCCTATGGTGTTCTGGGCATAGTGGCAAGATAGGGGATGTAGCCCGTTTAGTTCCAAACCTACGCACATGATGGAGTTCTGCCTGAGAGCCTTCAATCCCAAAGACTTCGGAACAGAGAATACATCCGAGTTCTGCAATCTTGTTAAGTGCGATCTTTTCATTCTTAGTTGCCATTATTTAAAAGTAATCCATATTGAAAAAGCAGTAGCAGAGAAGATAAATATACCAATGTAATACGGAAGATCGCTCATGCTATTATGCCTTTCTTAGTATTTCCAGAGCAAATTCAGACTTTCCTCTTGGTCTAATTTTGTATGCTTCAATAATTGTTTTTAGTTTTTGAATTTCTAACTCTTGTTGCTTAATAATGCTTTCTGCAAGACCTAAATTGTCAGGATGTGGATGCTTATATAGAGGTACATATTCATATTGCCAGCCTTGTGCTGTGTACCATTCCTCTACATCATGCAATACCTCATCATCCCAGCCTATTTCAGTCCAATCGCCATCTGATTTAATAGCCCATGCTATTGGTTTATCGTTCATTGCATTGCCCTATCTATATTTCGATTGTTAGCGCTTTCAGTACGATAAATTTCTACTGTAATCTTTGCTGATTCCATTTTCCACTTTAACTCTACTTCAGCTTCTTGTGCTATTTTTATTGCATCTAGTAAAGCTATGTATTCTGGATGTGCTTTTGCATCCATTTCTTTAGCAGTAACACTAGATTCTTTTGAGTCCTTCATAAGCAAAGCCAGTTTAGACTTCAAAAATGCTTCTAAATAAGATCTATCTGCTGTTGCGCTTGCGAGGACTTTTGAGTTTTCCCAGATAAAATCTCTTGCTTTTGTTGCGGATTTTTCATCATTTGCCATTGTCTTGTCATTTCATCAGTTAATTTTAAATATGCTTCATGTCCACGCTTTTCATGTACAAGAGCTAATTGTTTACGCCTTGCAGCTAAAGCCCATGTTAATAACTCTCTAGCCTCGCACTCGTTACGCCATTCCTCGCTATAGGTTTCCCCATTGTTCTGCCATTGCATCAGCTATACCTTGATATGTTTTACTTCTAATTTTCCATCTATCTTTACTTGGAGCTAATTTGTTTTGACCGCTATCTGTTTGGTTTCCCCAAACTTTTTTGCCATTAATTATTCTAGGGTCTATAAAATTTGTTTGTATTAGATGCGGAAGATTTTTTAGCCATAAGCAAGTTTTTTTACTTGCATCATGCCCATACTCATAAGGCTGAATGATTTGATCTGGCTTTCTAATTTTGCTACTTATTACACTAACTGGATTTTCTAATGCAATCTTTTCTATAGGAGCATTTAATAAGATTTTTACAAAATCTAATGCATCCTCCGTAAGTTTTGGATCTCTAAGACCTCTTGTTGTCCAATGCATACCGCTTACAGATAAATATGTGCAAGGTGGATGTGCGATCATTAAATCCCATCCATCATTTAAAATATCTAAAACAGATCCTTGATAATGCATCCCTGGAGAGTCTGTTGGCAATAAATCACAGCTCATAGCTTCATGCCCCCCCATAATGAAGGCATCACGAACTGTTCCGCTATATTCACAAGCAACTAATACCCTCATAGCTGCTCCTCTAGTTGTTTAATGCGCTGGCTGATCCTTGCTCTCCATTGTTGCCATCCTTCTCCAGCATACGCTTGAACACCTATCTCTTGTGCTTTTTTTATTGTTAATTCTTCTGAGCTGTACCAAGGCAACTCAGGCCGTTTATTTGCTTTAGGTTCTTCTATCACTATCTCATCTTCAAACCGATACTGCCCTATCCAGGTAGCAGCATGGGGAATGAAATCCATCTCAGTATTCTTTGTTTTCCAATACTTGATGTGGTTAGGTAATGCTTCTAGTGCCAGCTTTTGCTCATCTGATCTCAGAGCTTCGAACTTACGCTGGGCTACACGCTTTGCAACTTTACGGGGATAAAGATCCCAGAACTTATCAAACATCATTTCTCCTTCACGAAAAATAATAGGTTACTACACCAATGCCATAAAAAGCAACTGCTACAAACTCTACTAGAAATAATGGTATATCTCGTTGGTATATACCAGCAAAAGACCATATAGCGCTTCCTACAAGGCCAAACCAAATATTAGATGGAAAGACATTCATGCTTGTTAGGGCTATTCCTATAAGGCATAGGATTGTGCCAACCCACTTTACAAGAGTCATTTCTCTTGTGCCTTTCTTAGTACATTAAATTCAACACATAAAGCACTTAGTTCTTCGTTTTCCGTTTTCAGCACTTCATTTTCAGTTTGAAGTTTTAAAAGCATATCTGAAGCTAAATCTAGTAATTCCCAGTCAGTAAATCTTTTATTCCATCCGCATTTTGATAAAGCATCTGCTAGTTCTAATGTTGTCATTTCTCTTGTGCCTTTTTAATAGGTATCGTTAAATTCATCGCCAGTACCATCAGGTAATATGATTAACAACATTAAAAATCCAATACCAATAATCCAGTAAATCATTAATCTCATGCCTTTCTTAGTATTGATGCTCTGCAACATAGCCAATTAAAACAATGCCAACCAAAATTGCAAACATCATTAATGAAGTTACATAAGCACCGCCACCATAACCCTGCAATGCTCTAGTAGTCCAGCATCCTGACAGCCAAGCACAACAAATAACTGTAATCAATAAAAAAATACTCATTTCTCTTGTGCCTTTCTTAGTATTGATCTAGCAAATTTAACTAAATCCTCATCTACTATTTCGCTGTTATATTTTGGCAAACAGCCCATGCAATCTTGTATTTCCTCATCTGTTAATTCTTCTTTTATTTCTACATATCCAGCAAAAGGTATTGGCTCAAACATTTAACCTCCAAGGGCTTTAGTGCGTACTGTTAATAATTCTTTTTCCAGCCCTGGATGCTCGTAAAAGTCTACAAGTTTAAGGTGGTCTGAGGTCTTGCATTTGCCGTCTTTGTACAAAGATCCAGTAATGCAGTCCATTAGGTATTGAGTTTCGTGGTAGTCAGTAGCAATAACGACTGGCGTTACTACTATATCGCCTTCATTCGTTACGCCACGATATAGGGTGCGATCCTTTAGCCATTCTGTCTTTAGCCGTCTGATCTGCCAAGCTGGAAAGCAGCTAGTAGCATCAGCGCACATATAGTTCATTGCTTTTTTGATTTTTCTTGTCATGTAGAAATACTAAACGAGAACTCTACATTTATGCAAGACTATTTTTGTTGTATTTAAGCTACATCTATGTGTATACGATGTGTATACAAATTTCGGACAAGCAATGTCCTATGTTTGCAAAAATAATTTATTCAAATCAATGCTTTAACACGCTTTTTTGGTTTTAACTCACTACCATGTTAATACAAACAACAAAGTAATAAAAAGTTTCCCGAACGGGAAGAATGTTCAAAAAAGTGAGCAAATGAGCAGAAATATTCCCGAACGGGGTATTTTGTAAAGAAAAGTAAAAAGATTGTAAAGGCTCATAAAAAAGGCCTTATGTGGCTTATGGACTCATTTATGAGTCATGTGTACAAAATGTTGGCATTTTTAGACATATACCTACAACTTGTACATTTTTTCCAGTTTTTTCGACATATTGATTTTTAGTAGGAAAAGATACCTATAGGTACTAAGTTAAAGAAGTCTTTAATACCTATAAGTAGTATTAAAGAAGTCTTTAGTAAGGTTACTGCTCTTTCGGTGAACGAACCTAGCCTACCTAGATTCGCCTTCATCTGCTCCATCGGAGTTACAGAACCCGTCAGTCGTTCAAGGAATAGGCACTAACTTCGCCACCTATATTTGCGCTGTTTCATCCTTTACCCCCAGTAGCGCTGTAATCCTAAGTCGCTGGTATGTCGTTAGAGCCTCCAACTTAGGAATTGATACTATACATCAGAACTCAAACTCTTTGCAAGCGTATCTTCCATTAGGCTGCTTAAACCATCCGATCACTATGATGCGCCACTTAGACTTTATAAGCTCTGGCAAGTATTCTGATTCCGAGATCTTTTTTATTCGTGAGGACATATTGGATTTGCTGGTGATCTGGATTCCTATTGTTTCTCCGTTGCCAATAGCCAATATATCGAAAATTGAGAACAAGTCTTTTTTGCGCCTGGTAAAAGCGTTGTAGCTTTCGACTACATCGCATTTATAGCCCCTAGACTCCATGAGAGCGACTGTACGGACATTTTGACTAGCCAAGATGCGACTCGTTCAAACGGCCTTCAGAAGCCTCTATGATTGCGCTATGCCATTTCTTAGGGATTCCGTTACGCATCTTCCAAGCATAGGCCGTTACATACTTAACGCCAATCTTTTCGCATAGGTTTTTGATTGTTCCGAACTCTGCCATTAGGTTTTCAAAAGCTGTAGTTTCCATGATCTCTCCTAGTTGATCTTTAATTCTACATTAGTGCAAAAAAACAACAAGTGTAAGAAAACAACGCATAGGGTTTGTCCTAATAAAAATAGTTTGCAAATCTCTACATTTGTAGATTAGTATTTCTACATCGCAGTAACTTTTCAACTCGTGAAGGAGTAACAAAATGAAACAACAAGTAATCGAATGGACAGCAGTAGTAGTAATGGGAGTTATCTTAGGCGCTATGTTTGCGATGGGGGTTTAATCATGGGAATGTCAATGCACGATAGATACTATGAGCCAGAAGATGATTCTGAAGAAATCCAAGAGCGTATAGATTACGAACTCAAGAATGATAACTATCCGTACTCAGAAGAAAACATCTGGGAAGCTATGTGTGATGATGGCCTAGTTAAGTGCCTTCCTACATTAGCTGATTTGTTATCACAAGGCAAAACTGCCGAAGCTGGATTAGTCTTATCTTCTACCCTGTATACATACTGGGAAGATCGTACGACTCGTGAAGTAGAAAACAATATTTAAGGGGAAACAAATGTCAGTATTTACTAAATTAAATCAAGCACGAATTAAGCTGCAAAATACAGAACTTAGCAAGTCTGGGCATAACAAGTTTGCTGGGTACAAGTATTTTGAATTGGCTGATTTCTTGCCTACAGTCCAGAATATCTTTAACGAACTAGGGCTTTGCGGAGTAGTGTCTTACGGCACAGAGATCGCCAGCCTTACGATTGTAGATACAGAAGATAACAGCAACATCGTTATTACTAGCCCAATGGGATCAGCAGCTCTTAAGGGATGCCATGAAGTACAGAATATTGGAGCAGTAGAAACCTATCAGCGTAGATACTTGTGGGTTACTGCAATGGAGATCGTAGAACACGATGCGCTAGATTCTAGCGAAGGTGTAGACGAATCAGGAGAGCTAAAAGCCCATATTGTAGAAATACAAGCAAGCCAAAGCCCTGCCGAACTTAAAGTGGCCTTTGCTAAATCATACAAGAAATACAAGGGAAATAACAGTAATTTGTCAGCAATCACTAACGCATATAACGATATGAAAGCTCAATTTAATGAAACTAGCCCAGGAACAGCCTGATAATGTTTGTTGCGAATGTGGTGCTACTTGGGGGATTCATAGGCCTAAAAACCATGAATATCGTATATGGATAGATCGGTGCGATGTGTGTTTAGATACGAGAGCCGTAAGCGATGTTTCAGAGTTTGGGTATTTAAAGGAAGGATGGGATGGTGGAAAGGAAATGGTGCGTTAGTTGTCAGACTTCAAGACCGAGTGTGGGCTTTAAGTTGGTAAGAGTAGGTAAGACAAGTAGATGGAAGTATGGAGTTTGTTTAAATCGTGAAGCAGCAACTAAATATGGGAGTAAAAAAGATGGAAAGTAACTACATTTATACCAAGGCTGGAACAGATATTACAGTCAGATGGAAGAAACTGTACAACTACACCCCAGCAAGCGAGCAAGCTAAATACATCAAAAAATGGGCAGATTTCAGAGAGATGTGCGCCAGAACTTTAGATGATGTTCAGCCTACCTATAACAAAGAAATAGTTAATTTAAGGTTTAAACAGAAATGATTAACAAACATTGCCTGGAAGCATTTAATAACCTAGAGCAGCCTGTATACCATCCACAAGAGTATTTTGCGCTGGGATGGAACGCTGCGATAGATGCTATGTCAGCCGAGTTTGCGAAAAAGTGGGAAATGGATGAGCTATCTGATGTACCATTTATAACCCAGCCAATTAATGAATCAATGGAAGATAAAGAATGAAAGACTATTCAGAGATCGTAGTAGAAACAAATCGTATGTTTAAGAGCCTATATAACCACATGATTAAAGGCGAATGGGATGATGTAGCTAAGTTAGCTAACACAATGTCTAAATCTATTTCAGACCTAGAGAGTATTGCAAATGATCGAACAGGGAAGTAATGAGTGGCATTTGCTACGGCTCGGCAAAGTAACAGCCAGCCGTATAGCAGATGTGCTATCCAAGGGTAAGTCTGGAGAGTCTGCTAGTCGTAGGAACTATCGTACTGAGCTAGTAGTACAAAGACTTACTGGCCTTCCTGGAGAGTCGTTTAGCAATGCAGCTATGGAATGGGGTACGAATACTGAGCCAAAAGCTAGAACAGCTTATGAGGTAGAAAAACAACAATTTGTAGAACAAGTTGCTTTTATAGACCACCCTAGCATAGAATGGTTTGGATGTAGTCCAGATGGATTAGTAGCTGATGGATTGATTGAGATTAAATGCCCGAATAGTACGACTCATGTTGATTATTTGGCAGATAACAAACCGCCAGCAAAGTATATCCCTCAAATGCAATGCCAAATGGCAGTAACAGGCCGTCAATGGTGCGATTTTGTATCGTTTGACCCTAGACTACCAGATGACTTGCAATTGTTCGTAGTGCGCATTGAAAGGGATCAGGAATACATCGAGGCAATGGAAGCAGAAGTAAAGAAGTTTCTAAGTGAAGTTGATGAAATGTTTACAAAATTGAAAGAGAGAAAATAATGGCTTTTGAAATGAAGGAAGGTAGCGGATCGCTATTCAAGAATGATCGTAAGGAAAAGGACACGCATCCAGACTATACAGGCTCAATTATGGTTAATGGTAAAGAGCATTGGTTTAGTGGATGGATTAAAGAAGGTAAGAAGGGTAAGTTCTTTAGCGTATCTATTGGTAAAGAAAAAGAGCGTAGTAACTTTAAAGCTGCTGGATCAGATGAGTTGCCACAAAACACTATTGCAGATGACGATATTCCGTTCTAAGGAGAACAATATGAAAAAAGCACTATTAGCAGCAGTAACATTTATGTTACTAGGCATTACAGCAGCATACGCTTGCCAAACTCAGACAATCATTGTCAATGGGAAGATGACTACTTGTACAGTATGTGGGAATGTAGTTAGCTGCTTCTAATGAACCACAGGAGATCTGCCGTATTCCTTCACGAGGAGCGCCACCCCCTACAGATCAGGTGGCATTTATAGGAGCAAATATGTCAGATGGAGGAAAGGGCTGTGTACCTAGGCCAATACCAAACTTTAAACAATACGAAGAAAACTGGGATGCAATTTTCAAGAAAAAAGTTCAGCCAGAGTCTACACGACAAGTACGATCCTCCAGCGAGGAAGGCCGTAACGGATTGGATGAAGATGAAGTGGAATCTAGACTGCATCCCAAACCCTAATGTGTATGGAGTAGATCTAATCGCTTTAAGAGGAGGAAGTCCAGTTGGCTTTGTTGAAGTCGAAGTGCGTAGCTGGGCTTACTGCCACTATCCCACCATCCATCTAGGACAGCGTAAAGATAAGCTGTTTCAGCAAGATCTCCCTGTGCTATTTTTTGCACTAACTCAAGACTTAAGTCATGCGTACTGGTGCAAGGCAGAAATCGCAAAGCGTTATCCTTTGATAGAGGTTAAAAACTTTGAAGTCCCAAATGGGGAGATGTTTTACGACATACCTACTACAGCTTTTAAGTATGTTGATCTTACAGAGCCATTTTAGCTGTTTCTAATCAATTCTAAGGCTTCTAGGCGCTCTTTTTCTACTCGGTTAAGCCATCCTTTACCGAATACTGGAAAGGTCTTTAAACCCTCGTAAAACGCTTTTCTGGTAGCAGAGTATTTCTCTACTAAATCTACTGCGCTGCACTCTTGAATCTTAGCCATAGTATTAGATCCAATTACGCCATCTTCTACAAGACCTAGACAGCGTTGTAGTAGCTTAACGGCTCTACCGCTTCCAGAGTTTACAGCCATAGAAAATACTAATAGATTTAAGCCTTGTGGGAGCTTCTCGCAGTAACTTGTGCGCCAGTATTTCATTTCGTACATTGGAGCTACTTTTTCTGGAGTAAGCGCCTTCATATCATTCTCTGAAACTGGATGGCCTACCCATTCTTCCCAGACTACCTGAGTAACTCCTAAATTCGTTCTACCGCCTGGATCGCTAGGATGATTAACATAACCGCCTTCAGACTTTAAAACTAACTCTAAACATCTTTTAAACATTATTTAATTCCAGCTTGTTGATTGATCCAATCTTGGAGTGATATTACTTGTTGGGTTGTTTCAGCGCAGAGTCCAGCAAGTGTATTGTAGGAGGCGATAACATCAGTTGCGCTGGGGGTTGCGGAAAGTCCTGGCACTTGACCGCTACTGGGGTTGTTCCACACGCTTGTAGACTTATAATAATTCCTAATAGCAGCAAGTTTCGCATCATACTCATTTTGTATTCCTTTTGTAACCAATTCATTTTGTTTTTGTATTGATTCTACTTTTGCTTCTTGAATCCTTGCAGTTGCCTCAACTTGCGCTTTAAAAGCCATGAATCGGCTATGCTCAAAACTATAGCCAAGGTAAGCAGAAAAGAGTACAGCGATAGCAATAGCTCCAAGTTTGACATAGAGTCCTATAGATAGTGGAAACATTAACGGAATCCGCTTATTCTCGGTGAAAAAGAAAAAGTAGCAAGGTGAGGACTGTTTTTAACAGCCACATTATCATCCACCAAATGCCGAATATTCCAGCCAAGCACAACATATACGCAGCGAGAACTAGAAAATATACGCTTGATATAAGTGAACTGAAAAAGGCCATTAGCTTTGACCAAACACCATCCAGCTTTTGCATTGTCGTTATCCTTGATTGAGTTATCACCATATACAGCAGTCATGTATGGTTGAGTAATATAGCGTAACGCAAAGCTATACGCTGGGTTACGGATAAGCCATTTAACTTGTGCAAGGTAGCCAATGCCATTAATTGCAACAAAAGTAGAATCTCCAAATAAACTATTATCTGGAGTCATAAACCAGTTAAGCCATGTTGGAAGCCTTGGCTCAAAGTCTAAACGGCTATGGTTATCGCACCATCCGAACTCGTATTGAGCGAATAATGGAAGAATAGGAGCTAGTATTAACCCTAACAGAGTTACTATCAAAGAAATAGGTACTAATACTATGTAGATTAGATAGATCATTTTGGAAAGGTCTTAGAGAGCCAATCTTCAAACATGAAAATAGCACGAGATCCCATGTGTCCAGATACACCTACAAAAGCAGCAGTAACCAATGGAGATAATGATGCGTTTTCGCAGAGCCAGAAAGTAATAACCCCAGCAAAAGCCGAGGTTACTATTTCTCCAATAAACTCAATAATATTAAACGCTCGTACATGGCCTTGCTGAAGTTTACGCATAAAAGAAACTACTCCACCAAGAATAGCTAGAGCAAAGACCCAGGCATAAGTTATTACTGAATATGAAGTAGGATCTTTCTCTAGCATTTTCTTTACTCGTCTTTTGGCTTTGTTAGTGATTCTTTAAGCATATTAATAAATGCAGCTTTTCCTACATTCATTTGATCCAAATTAAATTGAGTAGATCCGATCTTACGCTCTAAGTCTGCAATATGGCTAACAATAGCCTTTTGCTCTTGCGTTAAATCTTCTTCTTTGTACTCAACATCATCTAAAACAATAAAGGGGGCTTTTTCGTTTTTTCCCATTATTTTTCTCCTGGTTAATTAAGCAGCTTCTAAGGCAGCTACTTTAGCCTTTAATTCATTAATCATTAATTGTTGTTCTTGAATTGCAGCAGTTAAAGTTGCTACCAAGAATGAAGTATCAATACCTTGATAAGCTGGCACTTCACGCTCACCCATAACAGCCTCTACGGATGGAGTAAGTTCATTTCCTTCTTCATCAAAAGTAGCTTTGATAGCTGGGATAATTTCATACTGCTCAATCCGCATTGCATCTTTTTCACCAGTTACGCAATCAGGAACTACTTCAGCTAGTTCGTGGGCTATAAAACCTTGCCCATCAGAGCCATCTGATTTCCACTTATATGTTACTGGTTTAAGTTGCAATACTTTATCTAAAGCTCCAGACATTGGCTTAATATTATCTTTTAAAC
>JACCDX011119989.1_pt1 | contig 13014 bp, 8 predicted proteins | sample 7449681 | NCBI WGS metagenome assembly JACCDX01 (sample SAMN15323450, study PRJNA562643) | freshwater metagenome | isolation source: river surface water | place: USA:Blue River Watershed | collected 2017-08-18
AAGCTACGTGCCCAAATAACAGCGCAACCACGCGATTCAGATGGTGGATTTTGGCACAAGCAACGCTATCCAAATCAGATGTGGCTGGACGGGCTATATATGCTAGAGCCTTTCTATGCAGAATATGGCACCATAACGGGAGAAGATAACTGGGCGGACATTATCAAGCAATTTGAATTGATGTACAAAGGTGCACTAGACGCTAAAACAGGACTTTTGATTCATGCTTATGACCAAGCGCGCGTCCAACCTTGGGCTGATAAAAAAACGGGACATTCGCCTAATTTCTGGGGAAGATCGATGGGATGGTATGAAATGGCCTTAGTGGATGTATTGGATTACATGCCAATTAATCACCCAGGACGCAAGATATTAATCAAACAATTGCAAGATTTATCCGCTGCATTACTTAAAATTCAAGATCCTGCCTCTGGTCTTTGGTATCAAGTGCCTAATTTCCCTGGCAGAGCAGGAAACTATTTAGAAGCATCTGCCGCGAATATGTTTATTTACGCTTTTGCCAAAGGTGCACGTAAAGGTTATTTACCAGCATCCTATCTGAAAGCAGCTCAAAAAGCCTACGCAGGTGCTTTGAAAAACTTTGTGTCAACAGATGCGAATGGATTTATCCATTTGGAGAAAACGGTAAGCGTTGGCGGTTTGGGTGGTGTACCGTACCGAGATGGATCATATGCTTACTACTTAAGTGAACCACTGAAACAGGATGACTTAAAGGGAGTTGGGCCTTTCATCCTCGCTTCATTAGAAATTGAAATTGCCAAAGAACTTAGCGTAGGTAAAGGCAAGAAAGTGGTGTTAGATTATTTCTTTAATCATGAGACGAAGAATGGCCAACGGTTCCACTACACCTGGGAAGATCGCAAGGATTCAGGATTCCATTTATGGGGAATTCAATTTGAGCAATTGGGTGCCACGCTTGATACCTTGGGGGTATCTCCTACCCGGGAAAATTTGAAAAACGCATCAGTATATATTATCGTAGATCCAGATTCGCCTAAAGAAACGGCTAAACCGAATTACATGAATGCCAAAGCAGCAGATGAAATTGAGGCTTGGGTCAAAGCAGGTGGCAATTTGATTTTATTGGCCAATGACACCACGAATTGCGAAATACCTCAATTCAACATCTTGGCGAGTCGTTTTGGTATTGAATTTGTCGCACCCAATTTAAACTTTGTACAAGGACGAAATTGGGAACAAGGAACGGTGTTAATCGAACCAGGAAATCCGGTCTTCGATCCCATTAAAAAGGTATATATCAAAGAGATTACGACATTGAAATTGAGCAGTCCAGCTAAATCGATTGCCAACTTACAAGGCTATCCAGTTATGGCCATTTCAAAAGTTGGCAAAGGAAAAGTATTTGCGTTAGGAGATCCATGGTTGTACAATGAGTATACAAACAACCGAAGAACGCCACTGGAATATGAGAATTTCTTGGCAGCCAAAAAGCTAGCCGAATATATGTTGAAGTAATTGAAAGCCCGGGAAACCGGGTTTTTTTATCCGTTTTGATTCCGTTATTCTGACCACAATACCTTAGCTTTGGCAAAGCTTAAAGCTTTGCCAAAGCTCAAGCAAGAAGTATGCTTTATGGAAACTGAAATCCAGTCATTTTTTCTAATCGGTCTTTACTGACACGATATTGATTCCAGTTTTTTGAGAGGGTACGCTCGTTCGGAAACAGCACATAAAACACCTCTGTGGGGCTATAAACAGCTTTCCAAACATACACAGGAATAGGAACACCGGATGCGAGCCGGCCCTTGGCTCCGATACCCCCTGAATAAATCAATAAGGATTGGCCCTTTTTCAAGACTAATTTGCGACAATAAGCTTCCAGAAATTTGAACGGTCCACGATTTAACTCAGGTGTCTGAGGAAGCATATTGGACATCAAGAATGTTTCCTCATTTAATGCAACAGAAGAAGTACGATCTTCTGAATTACACAAATGCCCCCGGTCGTATCCTGACTCTCGGTAGTCATCATCATCGACCCGCTTAAAACCACGGGGTAAATCGAGATCCTCTCTAAATCGGTTTGACCGATCAACAGGTCCTACATCCGAAGACTTCAAAGTCCAACCGACCCAATTTGCTCGACCTTCCACCCCATTGTAGGACATGACATAGCCTTTTTTGACGGCGAGGTAATTAGTCGTAGAAACAGTTGAGGCCCCCGAAATATTGGGGACCCCGACTGGTACATACGATAAGAGTACAAATAATAGATTTAAAATCATTTACGATGGCTAAATATCCAACTTAATAAATCAGGTTGCTTGAACGCATTATCCCATGAATTATGATTCACTTTGGGATACTCTGAATATTTAATTTCTACGCCTTGGTCTTGAACCGCTTTCACTAATTCGCGTGAATGACGAACTGGCACAACGATATCAACATCCCCGTGGTGAACCCATAAAGGCACGCGTTTGGCATATTTAGCAACATAACTTAGATCCGCGCCACCGCAGATGGGAGAAGCGGCAGCAAACATCTTGGGATTACGCGAAACTGCTTCCATTGTACCCATACCTCCCATGGAAAGTCCCATGATGTACGTTCTACGTTTATCGTGCTTAATCGATTTAACCAAATCAATGACTGCTTGTAAAGGCCAATTAATTGGCACTGAATAATCAAAAACGAATGTAGTTGGGGTAGTTGACCGATTAATTTGAACAGAAGACCAATATGAATCTTTCGGGCACTGTGGGAAAATAACGATAGCAGGGTAATTAATGCGATTCAATGAATCCAAGAACACATTTTTACCGTATTTCATTTGCGCTTCATTATCATCTCCACGTTCTCCGGCACCATGCAAAACAACTAATAAAGGATATTTTTTATTCGGTTTATAGTCTTTGGGATACATAATTTGATAAGGTAATGCCTTACCATCTGCAGTCATAAAACTCTTTTTTTCAAATTGCCCGTTTGCTACAAACGAAAATGCAATAAATAGTAGGATATATTTTAACATTAGTTTGCGCGTTTAATCATGTCAGCCACGGTCAAATCCATTGTTCTACCCATCGCTTTATTCCCTCGATAGGTAACCATTTTCATCACGGTAGCGTCTTTAGGAACAACGACTGCACCATTAGCCATCGGATAAAATTGATCTGGATAAGAATGATCAAAACTGTAATGAATCGTTAGGCCACTGATTTCGGTCGTGGGCAATACTGTCAGCTCACCCAACGCATTCCGACTTACCTGAATAATAGGCTCGTACAAACTTGGCGCGTATTTCTTTTGAGCTACATCAAAACGTGCCATGTGAGATTCTACACGTCCAATAAAATTATCCCAGTTACGGTTTTTGGGTTCAGACCAAAGTGCCTCTGCGATGGCAAATGAACGCGGGTAAGTCATGTATTGTAGATGGCGGTAATTGAATAATTGCTCCGACCAAAGATTAGCTTGTCCACCTTTCACTAATTTCGCATCCACTCCTGCAGGAACGGGCTCAAAAGCATAGGAATCACGTAAACGTACTGTTTTATAGACAGGTGGCTCGATCGCCTTATCACCTTGCATTAGGTCGATATACACATGATTATTGGGTGTCATGATCACTTCATGTCCATCTTTGGCAGCTTGAATTCCACCATCCATACCACGCCAAGACATCACAGCAGTGCTTTTTGGCAATCCACCACCTTCAAGAATTTCATCCCAACCCATCATGCGCTTGCCTTTGGAAGTAATGATTTTTTCTAATCGACGAACGAAGTGTGCTTGAACTTCTTGTGAATTTTTCAAACCCAATTCTTTACGCATGGCTAAAATCTGCGGATTTTTATCCCAATAATTTTTCGGGCACTCATCGCCACCCATATGGATGTATTCAAATGGAAATAAAGATGAAACCTCACCCATCACTTGATCTAAAAACGTATATACCTTTTCGTTGGCCGGACAAAGTGTGTTATCCTGTAAAGCTTCCGGGTGACCATGAGACCAATCAATAAATGGCTCTCCTGAAATAACTTGATAATTGACAGCATCAGGCGTACAAGAAAGCTCAGGATAAGAAGCCACAGCAGCCATTGAGTGACCCGGAACATCGATTTCTGGCATGATGTTTACGAATCGCTCTTGCCCATATTTAACAATTTCTTTAATTTCTTCTTGCGTGTAAAAGCCACCAAAAGTACGTGGTTCGTCGGGAAGCGGTTTAGAAAAGTCGGTAAAGTGTCCAACTTTTTTGACATTAAACGCCCCTTTTTTCGTCAAATTTGGAAACGATTTAATCTCTACACGCCAGCCCTCATCGTCTGTTAAATGCCAGTGCAACACATTGTATTTATAGGCGACCATTTCATCAATAAATTGCTTCACTTCCTCTTTTGTGAAGAAATGGCGGGAAACGTCTAGCATCATACCACGCCAGGCAAAACGGGGCGCATCTACGATATTCACATACGGAACTTTCCACGATACCCCTGCAACAGCTTGTTTCGATTCAATCTCTTTAGGTAATAATTGAATCAATGTTTGAATACCATAGAAAATACCTACTGGCTTGTTTGCGCGAATATGAACGCCCTTCGCATCAGAAATCAAGGCATAGCCTTCATTTCCTAGCACTGCGTCTGGCTTTGAATTAATGGTAAATCGGATAGCGGCGATGGAGGCCGAGGAACTTGGATCAGTTAACCATTGAACTTTTTTACCGGCGACTTGCGTCAGCTTTGAAGTTAGCAGCGCATAACTAGTCGCTAGTTCAGGAGATTTAGGCCCAGCAAGCACGAGGGAATTTCCAAGTGCATAGGCTCCTTTGCTAAATGTTGCTTGGGTAGGAGCAGGAATAATGGCTGGATTTTGGGCCAAAAGACTAGTTGACAAGCAACAAGTTATCCCCCATAAGGTTAATTTTTTAAGCATGTTGAATAGGTTTAATTAATGAATTAAAGTTCAAGCTAATTGCCATAAATTCCAAATCGTTTTTTATTTTTGCAGGTAACAAGCATTATATACAAACAAAACCATGAATGAATCTGCTACCCTTGCTGCTCAGCAAGTGGAATTATCACACGCTATTGATACGGTTTGGGTTGCACTTTGTGCAGCACTAATTTTTCAAATGGAAGGAGGATTTGCCTTATTAGAGGCAGGATTTGTCCGATCGAAAAACGCCGTCAGTATTATCGCCAAAGTCATGATTGACATCATGTTTGGAGGTATCGCCTTCTATTTAGTTGGCTTCGGAATCGCCTACGGAAAATCAAATGGCTATTGGGCCTTTGACACCGGAATCATGTCGGGTGATTTAGGATTAGGACTTACGATCTCCAATTCACTATTCTGGTTCATCCAAATGGGATTTGCTGTCGCGGCTATTTCCATCGTTTCAGGTGGTGTCGCGGAACGTATGAAAATGTGGTCCTATGCTGTGTATGTAATCATTTTTAGTGCCTTTTTATATCCGTTGGCGGCCAACTGGGTTTGGAATCCAAATGGATGGCTGGCCTTACGCGGCTTCAATGATTTTGCTGGATCGGCGGCTATTCACTCAATGGGTGGTTTTGCCGCTTTGGCAGGAGCCATTGTATTGGGACCACGTTTAGGAAAATACAACGAAGATGGAACACCCAATGCCATTCCGGGTCATAATTTAACCTTATCTGCCGTGGGCGCGTTTATCCTGTGGTTTGGTTGGTTTGGATTTAACCCTGGTTCTACTTTAGGAGCTGTGGGCAAATGGGATTTAATTGGTTCAGTGGCCACGAACACCTTCTTAGCGTCTGCATCTGGAGGGGTTGCGACCATGTTATACACGTTTATGCGCTACAAGAAAGTAGATATTACGATGGTGATCAATGGGGTTTTGGCAGGTTTAGTTGCCATTACGGCTGGTTGCAACGTAGTAAGTGCGGATTCAGCTTTGATTATTGGTTTTATTGCGGGTACGATTGTGGACATCGCAGTGGTAGTGGTGGACAAAATGAAAGTTGACGATCCGGTAGGTGCTGTTGCCGTACACGGTGTAAATGGTTTCTTTGGCACCATTGCGGTGGGTTTATTCTCTCAAAAGAATGGATTATTTATTACGGGAGAATCTGCACAATTCATCACGCAATTAATTGGAGTTTCTGTTATCTCAATTTTCTCATTTACCTCAACGTATGCGACATTCATGCTCTTGAAGAAGACGATGGGTATTCGATTGAGTCATAAAGAAGAATCAGCGGGAATTGATGCGGTGGAGTTTGGTGTGGAATCGTATACAACATTTGAATAAGAACCATGAAAAAGATAGAAGCAATTGTCAAGCCGTCTAAATTAAAGGCCATTCAAAAGGGCTTAATTGACGCAAATATTCCGTGTATGACCGTGGTTCCCGTACGAGGTGCTGGACTCCAGCAAGGCTATTCGGAGATTTACCGGGGTACGGAAAAATCGATGATTTTATTACCTAAGGTGATGATTATCTGTGTGGTGAGCGATGAAAACTTAGAAAAGTGTATCGATGTCATCTTAGATAATGCCTCAGAGGGTAATGTAGGTGATGGAAAAATCTTCATCTATGATGTGCAAGATGCGATTCGGATAAGAACGAAGACGAGAGGGGTTGAGGCGATAAGGTAAACAGTTGTCAGTTGTCAGTTGTCAGTATTCTGTAGTCAGTGGTTAGTAGTCCAGATGTCTAGCGACAGAACTTTTGTAATAAAACCATAAAGTCATGGAGTCCGGAGTATTTCTTTTAAAAGATTTATTTCGGACTTTATTTTTTCCTGACCACTGATTACTGACCACTGATTACTGACAACTGGTTAACCACCCTCATTCGAATAAACATTTCCTCGCTATACCAATCATACTTCCGAGTCTTCTTGATCATCGGGGCATGTTCTTTGCTCTGATAGGCAAACTGATCTAAGTTTGACGCAGATTCCCAAAGTGAAAATGTAGCTTGCTCAAATAAAGGCAACTCCCCTACGCCTTTGGCATACTTAAGGCCTTGCTTTCCTTCTAAATGCTTACTTGCGGAAGGGACATTCCACCAGAATAAAAGGGCTTTATGCCAACGAATACTTGCGCGCGTAATGACTGCCACCGGACCTTCCCAAGAGTCATCCTGATTTAAAAAATCAAACGGCTGCAATGAATTCCAAGTCCCTTTTCCCTTGAATGGAATGGCATCCCAACCCGAAATTTGATTCGAAGGGGACGAATAAGCTAACCAGCGCGCATCATGCTGAAAGAATTCACCGGCATGTTCAGGAGACTCCCAAACGCCCAGCCAGGCATATAAACCGAAATTAGGCCATATCGAAAAACCATTTCCCGCACCTGTGCCCAAATGCTTCGAAAAGACAAGTCCTGGTGCCGACCATCCCGAAACGAGCGAGCGACCCATCTCAGCAAACGCATGACGCTTGGCAGAAAAGCCACTAAACGCTATAAAACGAATGGTAATGAAATGACCCGACATACTTTTTTATAAGCCAACGAAATTACAAGTATTGGATTTGAAATTGACATACTCCGTCAAAATTTAAATTACAACTAAATATTTAGTCGAATTAATATTTAAAATGGAGAGAAATCTTTGGAAAAATATACCTCAAATAAAACCAAAGAATTTATAAAATTACGTCAACAAATTAAGCCTATGACTTTAATTCATTCTTCCCAATTTTCCAACACGACTTCAGAAAATGAATAAATTAAATTACTATCAATAAATACATATCATTTGAAGGGAATAGATGTTTTCGTATCAAAAAAATGCTTCACAGAATAAAAATGAAATGTTTTGTTATTGGACATAGCCACAAATAGACCATTTTTGAACCTTTTATTAAGTTTATAACTTATTATTTCACTGCCATCACTCTCGTTAGTTTGTGTCTTTATAATCTTAATCAATTCATGCTTGTGATTATCTGCTAACTCACCCTCACGCTTAAAAACATGAAATTGATTAGCTTGTTGATCCGAAACTAAAATAAATCCTTTCTTTTTAGAAGTCTTGTATATTGATATACCCTCATGATCTTCAGTGAAACCCGTTCGAGCAAACAAGGCTAATTCTTTACCTGTACTATCTGGATGTGCATAATACTTTCGAACACCGACAGTTTCATCAGAATAGTAAACGAAGCCTAATTCATTATCCCCCGCAATGGATCCAATTTCTTTAAACCCGAGTATTGACCAAACTTTCTGACCAATTTACCTCTTACTATTCCTGAATCATCCGAATAAAGTAAATATTGAAATAAATAACCTTGTAAAGGCCCATCTTTCCGACTCACTATTGCATAAATCTGATGAGTCTTTCCATCTGTAAATAATGCGACTCCCATAGGTGCACGATGATTTTCCCCATCAAAAACTTCAATACCACCATCATCAATCAATTGCATTTCAGGCAACTTTATGACACGAATTTTATTTGTATTTCGTTCGGTACATACGGCAATATCAAATTTACTTTTACCATTGCCAGTAAGTCCATAAGCGACATCAATATTGTTAGGCCGGTTAATTCCAAGCAGATTTTTTTGTGCCAAATTTTTACCAAAAAGATCAAATACATAAATACCTCCTTGGCCAGTCTTGCCGCCTTTATCTGTACCAATAATGAAGCTTTGGGCAGGATTTTTTCTATTATAATAGATGGCTGGATCATCTGTATCGAAATTTACTGTATCAGTAACTAATTCAGGGAAAACTTCTACTATAGGAATTTTAGAGATTTTATCTTGCGAGATAACACTAAAGTGAATATTTAGCAGGCAAGCAAAAAACAAAATTGTAAAACGAATATTCATCGAGTGTAAAAATAAAAAACTTTTGTTATATAAATAGCAAACGTTTGATAGGAAGTTCTATTTGTTACTTTTTACCAAAAAGGTCATATTTTAATCCAAAACCAATTCTTGAATTATACATTTCTTCTTGGTATGTTCTTTCTCTAATACCTTGGTAATAACGCAACGGTTGGTTAGTAAGATTATTTGCTTCAAAATAAATTCGGAGATTTTTGTTAAATGCATACGAAGCGTTTACATCTAAAAATGTCTGCTTATCATAAAAAATATCTCCAAAAGAATCTCCACCAATTGAATCAATGTAGTCACTGGTCATATTGAGTGAAACTCGAACAACCAACTTCTTATTTTCAAATGATAGCGAACTATTAAACATGTGATTTGCCGTTCCAGGAAGAGCTAGCTTATCATTTTCTCTACCTTCAATTCCAGTAGTGGTAGAATTTGTATACGTATAGTTTGCATATACTCCCAAACCCTTCCAAATTCCTGGTAAAAAGTCAAGCTGTCTCTGAAAAGAAGTTTCAAACCCGCTAACATCAGCCGTACCACCATTTTCAGGTCTTGTGGAACTTACTAATTGACCATAGATTGGATCTGTTACATTAAGAGTTGTCTTGTCATAAATAAAATCCTTTAAATTTTTCTGGAATACGCCTGCAGAAAACAAACCAATTGACTCAAAGTAATTTTCGAACATCAAATCGAAATTCATCGCTTTAGTGGCTTCGAGATTAGGATTACCTCTGCTTAAAACTTGATTGTCCGGACTATAATTTACAAATGGAACTAAACTATAATATCCGGGACGAGCTAGTGTGTTTGTCCAAGCCGCTCTTAAAATTGAGCTTTGAGATAGATCATACTTTATATGAGCACTCGGTAAAATATTCAAATAAGACTTAGATACATCTGCAATCGGGCTTGCGATTTCTTCATCCTCATCAAAACTATACCCATTGTAAGTAATCGACGTATTTTCCATTCTAACACCCAGAGTAGACATCAATTTAGGGGAAATCTTAACGTCAGCCATTGCATAACCCGCCGTTATAGTTTCTGCTGCCTCATAATTAGAGGTGATATACTCTGCAATTTCATCCGTTTTTTTGAAAAGGGATGGATTATACAAATCCAACTTACCAACGTATTCATTTTTAACAAATGCTCCAGGTACATACTGTGGACCATTTAAGAAAATGCGCTCATCTTGATTTGAAGTTGGTAATTGACCAAATGTATTACCGGTTGCACCCAAATTTGCAATGGGAGAATAGCTGTCATACGTATTGATTCGCTCCTTATTCTTATTACGAACCCTAGCACCGAATTTAATTGTGTTTTCTTTACTAGCTAATGGCAATTCAAAATCCACTTTGGCATTCAAATCACGCTCTGAAGTAAAATTGTTTGCTTCGTAAATTTCATTTAGCGCAAGCGAATTTGCGCTACTTTTGTCAACCAAATTTACCACGTACTTAAATGGATCTCGCGCATCCACGCGTACATTGGCATTACCTCGGTGTGTAATATATCGCTCATTAGGTCTGTCCTCTTGAGCATATGCATAAGTTCCTGACCAAGTCATCTTTAATTTACCGAAAAAGTCTTCACCTGATAAAGTTACGTTGGCGACTCTTTGGTCCTCTAAACGTGTATTTTGATTTCTATCATTATCAATACCCCCTTTTGTTTGAATTGCAACACGACCTCGAATTTCATATAAATTCTTCGAAATATCTTTAAATGATGTTGCTTCAATAGGTGTATTTAATCTATCAACACGAAAACGGTATCTATTCTCGCGATCATCTCTCCAATTATACATAGCATTTAAGAAAATCGTATGTCCTTTGGCTAACTGATAGTCTAATGCCAATGAACTACTTCTGCGTATACGCTGTACATCATATTTTCTTAAGTCAAACCCGCTTAACACAACAGGATATGCAGGGTTTTTTGTCTTTGCCCAAACTCCTTCAAAATTATCCGATCCAAAAATGTGGTCGTTGTAGGACCCGGAAAATACAAATCCTAGTTTGTCATTGAAAATTCTATTTCCAACAACAAACGATAAGTTTGTAATTGGTTTATTAGTTAAGAAATTAACTCCACCACCCAATGTTCCTGATACACGAAGCGCATTTGGAGCCGTTCTAGTAATTAAATTAACTGAACCTCCAATAGCGTCAGCATCCATACTAGGTAATACTGCTTTATGAACCTCGATTGTTTGAACCATATCGGAAGGGATTAAATCCATCTGTATATTTCTATTATCGCCTTCAGCAGATGGAATCCTCTCTCCATTCAATGTAACTGAATTCAATCCAGCAGCCATTCCCCTAATAATGATATTACGTGCTTCACCTTGATCATTCTGCATCGTTATTCCAGGAATTCGCTTCATGGCATCACCTATATTTGCATCTGGAAATCTTCCGATTTGGTCAGATGAAACTACATTAGTAATGTTGCCGTTATTTCTTTGTTGGTTAATCGCCTTTGCCTGGCCTTTTAATCTATCCCCAACAACGATAACCTCCGTCCCTTCGAGCGCTTTCTCTTCCAAAATAAAACGAAGTTCTTTAATACCGGCATCCATTTCCAGCTTTTGAATAACTGTTTCGTATCCAATGTAACTGATCGTAACCGTATAGGAACCCTTTTTAATTGAATTAAAAACAAATTTTCCAGATTGATCTGATACTTGATACTTGGATAAATCACCACTTAATTTGACCGTGGCGCCAGGCATTGAAAGACCTTGATTATCAGTAATCTTTCCGATTAACTTACCATTTTGTGCTATCGAAACGTGACAAATGGCAAAAAAAGCAATTAATAAAAGTAAATTTTTAGTCATATTTTTTTGTTTATGAACAAAAGTAAGTTCGTTAAATAATCAAATTATTACCAAAAAGTTAAATCGAAGTTAACAAAGAATAACCTAAAGCCAGAAACCGAAATTTACAGCCGTATATAAATGTGATGGGATTAACAATGAAAATAAACTAACCGTTTGATGATCACTAGTTAGTTTTAGTCGATCAAAATTGTCATTATTTTCCGATACAAAACTTACCAAAGATATTCTTCAACAAGTCATCATTCGATATTTGACCCGTAATCTCGCCTAAATCATGTAACGCATAACGGAGATCTTGCGCGATTAAATCACCTGTTAATCCAGTTTGCAATCCGCGCAATACAGATTCCAAGGTTTCTTGTGTTTGCAAAAGATGTTGGTAATGACGTAGGTTAGTCACTAGTGTACCACCAGCACTTACTTGATCTAAGCCTACCACATCGAGTAAAGCCTTTTCTAAATCCGCTAAACCATCCTTATTCTTGGCTGATAAACAGATCAACGAAGGCATATCTTGTAAAATAGCTTGTAATGCTTCCGAGGAAACCTGATCCTTCTTATTTAAAATCTGTATCACAGGAATGACTAAATCGCCCAAGGCTTCTACACCCGCACGAATCGATAAAGCATCTTCCGTCGTCGCATCGGCCATATAAATCACTACCTGCGCTTTCTTAACCCAAGCTTGCGTCCGCTCCACGCCCATCGCCTCAATCACATCTTCGGTTTCCCGTAATCCCGCGGTATCAATCAAGCGGAATTTAATTCCACCCAACACCCACGAATCTTCTAAGCTATCACGCGTCGTTCCTGCAATGTCCGAAACAATCGCTCGCTCTTCGTTTAACAAGGCATTTAATAGGGTGGATTTCCCGGCGTTTGGTTTACCCACAATCACTGTGGCGACACCATTTTTAATGGCATTTCCGGCTCGGAAACTCGCAACTAAGGGACGAATCGCCACCAATAATTGGTTCACCAAATCCTCTAAATCCTTGCGGTCCGCAAATTCTACATCCTCCTCACCGAAATCTAATTCCAGTTCAATCAAAGATGCAAAATGGATCAACTGTTCGCGTAAAGCTGCTAGTTCATTCGAAAATCCCCCACGTAATTGGTGTAATGCCGCCGCTTGCGCTGCCGCTGAATCGGCCGCAATCACATCGGCAACCGCTTCCGCTTGAGCCAAATCAAAAGCTCCATGCATAAAAGCCCGTTGGGTAAATTCCCCAGCCCGTGCCAAACGCGCACCTTTCTCCACAAATAATTGAATGATACTCTCCTGAATAAACGGAGAACCATGACACGATATCTCCACCACATC
>JACCDX010710390.1_pt1 | contig 13013 bp, 7 predicted proteins | sample 7449681 | NCBI WGS metagenome assembly JACCDX01 (sample SAMN15323450, study PRJNA562643) | freshwater metagenome | isolation source: river surface water | place: USA:Blue River Watershed | collected 2017-08-18
CGAAGTCGGGCAGCACGGCCTCGATCTTGTCGCGGATGGCGGCGTAGTCGCCGGCAAGCTGCAGCCACGGCGTGCGGCTGTTCGGCAACGTGGCTGCGGCCATGCGCGCCACGAGCATGGGCTCGGAAATCAGGTGCTCGCTGGCCGGTGCGTTCATGCCCGACGACAGATGCACCATGCTCATGGAGTCTTCCACGGTGACGCCCTGCGGCCCGGTGGCCTGCACGTCGATCTCGGTGCGGCCCAGCACCGGCAGCACCAGCGCCTGGCGGCCGTGCACGACGTGGCTGCGGTTGAACTTGGTCGTCACATGGACGGTCAGCTCGCACTGGCGCAGCGCGCGCCAGGTGGCGACAGTGTCGGGCGTGGCGGCGGCGAAGTTGCCCCCCATCGCAATGAAGACCTTGCCCTTGCCGTCGAGCATGGCCTGGATGGCGGCGACCGTGTCGTAGCCGTGCTCGCGCGGCGGCTCGAAGCCGAACACCTCGCCGAGCTTGTCGAGGAAGGCCGGCGCCGGCTTCTCGTAGATGCCCATCGTGCGGTCGCCCTGCACGTTGCTGTGGCCGCGCACCGGGCAGGCGCCCGCGCCTTCACGGCCCAGGTTGCCGCGCAGCAGCAGCAGGTTGACGATCATCTGGATGGTCGCCACCGAATGCCGGTGCTGGGTGATGCCCATGCCCCAGCAGGCGATGACGCGCTCGCTGCTGGCATAGATGTCGGCGGCCTGCTCGATCTGCTCGCGGGTCAGGCCCGAGGCCTCGACGAGCGGCTCCCAGGGTTGCTCGCGCAGCTCCGCAACAAAGGCGTCGAAGCCCGTCGTGTGCTCGGCGATGAAGGCCTCGTCCAGCACACCGCGCTCGACGACGACCTTGCACATGCCCTTGAGCAGCGCGAAGTCGCCGCCCACCTTGAGCTGGAAGTAATGGCTGCTGATCGGCGAATCGCCCAGCGTCAGCATCTCCATCTTGTTCTGCGGGTCGGCAAAACGCTCCAGGCCACGCTCGCGCAGCGGGTTGAAGCTGACGATGCGCGCGCCACGCTTGCGGGCCGCACGCAGCTCGCCGAGCATGCGCGGGTGGTTGGTGCCGGGGTTCTGGCCGAACACGAGGATGCAGTCGGCCTGCTCGAAATCCTGCAGCGTGACCGTGCCCTTGCCCACGCCGATGGTCGGCCGCAGCCCCGAACCGCTGGGCTCGTGGCACATGTTGGAGCAGTCAGGGAAGTTGTTCGTGCCGTACTCGCGCACGAACAGCTGGTACAGGAAGGCGGCCTCGTTGCTGGTGCGGCCCGAGGTGTAGAAGATCGCCTCGTTGGGGTCGGGCAGCGCGCGCAATTCGCGGGCGATGAGCGCAAAGGCCGCGTCCCAGGTGGTGCGCTGGTAGCGGTCGGTCTCGGCGTCGTAGAGCATGGGCTCGGTCAGCCGGCCGGTGGCCTCCAGTTCATGGTCCGACACCTCGGCCCATTCGCGCAGCGTCTTCGCGCCAATGACCTCCGGCGTTGCGCGCCGGGCCGTGGCTTCAGAGGCCACCGCCTTGGCGCCGTTCTCGCAGAACTCGAACGTGGAGCGGTGATCGCGGTCCGGCCAGGCACAACCCGGGCAGTCGAAACCGTCCGCCTGGTTGGCGTGCAGCAGCGTCTTGGCGCCTTTGACGGCAATGCCCTGCTCGTTGAGCGTGCGCGCCACGCTCTTCAACGCGCCCCAACCGCCGGCTGGGCCGTCATACAGCTCGATTTTCTGTTCGTTCATCTCAGTGGCTCCCGGCCCTTTCGGCAGCACGGCGAGCCTGCTGGCGCACCGGCTGCACGCGCAAGGGCGGCAGGGTCATCGTCTTCAAAGAAAAAGGCCCCGCGCCTTGCAACGGCAGCGGGGCCGGACAGCCTAGCAGCAAGGGCTCAGTGGAAGAACTTGCCCACGCTCAGCAGGGTCTTGTAGACACCCCAGGCCAGCGGAATGCCCACGACGGCCCAGGCGAGCGCCACCACCACCGGCGAGGTGACGGCATCAGACGAGCCGCTGCCCGCGCCCACCTCGGCGGCCACAGCACGTTCGCTGGCCAGTCGCTTCTCTTCCGCCAGTTCCTCTTCGCTCATGAAATGATGCGCCGCGACAGGCTTCACCAGCAGGTTGGCGATGAAACCGATGACCAGCATGCCGACCAGGATGTACATGGTCTGGTTGTAGACCTGCTCACGCGGAATGCCCAGGCCCAGCTGATAGTCGCGCATATAGCCCACGACGATGGGGCCCAGAATGCCCGCAGTCGCCCAGGCGGTCAGCAGGCGGCCGTGGATGGCGCCCACCATCTGCGTGCCGAACAGGTCGGCCAGATAAGCCGGCACCGTGGCAAAGCCACCGCCGTACATGCTCAGGATCACGCAAACCGCACCCACGAATGCCAGCTTGGAGCCTGCAGCCGCGCTGCTCGGCAGGCTGGCGTACATGATGCCGCCCAGCACGAAGAACACCGCGTAGGTGGCCTTGCGGCCGAGCTTGTCAGACAGGCTGGCCCAGAAGAAGCGTCCGCCGATGTTGAACAGGCTGAGCAACGCCGTGAAGCCGCCGGCCACGGCTGCAATGGCCGTGAGCTGCTCTTTGTTCAGGTCGCCGAACTTGGCTTCCACGCCGATCAGGCTGCCGCCGAAGATCTCCTGCAGCATCGGGCTGGCCATGCCGATCACGCCGATGCCGGCCGACACATTCATGCACAGCACGATCCACACCAGCCAGAACTGCGGGATGCCCCAGACCTTCTTCACGTGCACATGGTGCTCGGTGATCATGGCGTTGCTGGTCTGCGCCTCGGGCGGCGTCCAGCCTTCAGGCTTCCAGCCGGTGGGCGGCACGCGGTAGCCCAGCGCGCCCCCCATCATGAAGACGAAGTAGACGAGCGCCATGACGACGAAGGTCAGCATCACGCCACCGTCCGTGGGCGTGCTGAAGTTCTTCATCAGCTCCACGGCCAGCGGCGAGCCGATCATCGCGCCACCGCCGAAGCCCATGATGGCCATGCCGGTCGCCATGCCGCGCTTGTCCGGGAACCACTTGATCAGCGTCGACACCGGCGAGATGTAGCCGAGCCCCAGCCCGATGCCACCGATGACACCCGAGCCCAGGATCATCAGCCACAGCTGATGCTGGTGGATGCCGATGGCGGAGAGCAGCATGCCGCCGCACCAGCACAGCGCCGACACCACACCCGCCTTGCGCGGGCCCGCACGTTCCAGCCAGCCGCCCCACAGCGCAGCCGAGCAGCCCAGGAACACGAAGAACAGCGTGTACATGAGCTGCAACGTGGAAATCTTCCAGTCGCAATCGCTGACGAAGAACTCGGCGAAGAAGCCGACCTCCGGGCCGCACTTGGCGCCCACCGCCTTGCTCAGGGGCAGCCAGAACACCGAGAAGCCATAGGCCATGCCGATACACAGATGGATGGCGAGGGCTGCCGGCGGCACCAGCCAGCGATTGAACCCCGCACCCGCGATGGTCCGCTCCTTCGCCAGCCAGCCAGCGCTCGGGCCCGGACCGGGCACAACATCAATTCCCACGGAAGTCATTCCTTGGATTCCTTCAAACATCGGTTACTGCCGCTAACGCGACTTTCACTACCACCCGCGCCAGGCACGGCCAGCTCGTGGAGTCAGGATAAGCGCGCAATGTAGTGCGCACCATGAACACCTGATAAGGCAAACACTTAGAACATTGAATTACGTTGTAACAATGCGTTAGTAGTGTGCGCCGTGGGTGCGGCGAGAAACCGCCTATCCTCGTGCGCCATGCGACGTGTTTTGATCATCGACGACCACCCCGGCGTGGGCCAGGCCCTGGAGCTGCTGCTGTCCCTGCACGACATCGACACGCGGCTGGCCGCCAGCCCCGCCGAAGGCCTCGCGCTGCTGGATGCACAAGCCTTCGGCCTCGTGATTCAGGACATGAACTTCACCGCCGACACCACGTCCGGCGAAGAAGGCGAGGCCTTGTTCAGGGCCATCCGCGCCCGCCGCCCGGATCTGCCGGTGATCCTGCTGACGGCCTGGACGCGGCTGGACGCCGCCGTCGCGCTGGTGAAGGCCGGCGCGGCCGACTACCTGCCCAAGCCCTGGGACGACGCCAAGCTCGTCGCCACGGTGGAAAACCTGCTGGAGCTGGGCGAGGCGAACCGCGAGATCGCGCAACTGCGCGAGGCACGGGCGAGCCGCCGGGCGGCGCTGGCGCGTCGCCATGACCTCGCCGGCCTGGTGTTCGGCTCCGACGCGATGCTGAGCCTGCTGGAACTGGCCGGCCAGGTGGCGGCCGCCCCCGTGCCCGTGCTCATCACGGGCCCCAACGGCGCCGGCAAGGAGCGCGTTGCCGCCTTCGTGCATGCCAACTCTGCCGCCAAGGACGGCCCCTTCGTCGCGCTGAACTGCGGGGCGCTGCCGGCCGACCTCATCGAGGCCGAGCTGTTCGGCAGCGACAGCGGCGCTTACACCGGCGCCGCCAAGGCTCGCGTGGGCCGCTTCGAGGCTGCCGACGGCGGCACGCTGTTCCTCGACGAAATCGGCAACCTGCCGCTGGCCGGCCAGGTGAAGCTGCTGCGCGTGCTGGAGACCGGGCAGTTCGAGCGGCTGGGGTCGAGCAAGACGCGTCAGACCCGCGTGCGCGTGCTGAGCGCCACCAACGCGGACCTGCGCGCCATGGTCAGGGCCGGGTCGTTTCGAGAAGACCTGCTGTACCGCCTCAACCTCATCGAGCTGAAGCTGCCGCCGCTGGGTGAGCGGCGCGACGACGTGCTGCCGCTGACCGAGCATTTCCTGGCCGGCCGCGCACGCCTCACCGATGCGGCGCGCGATGCGCTGCTCGCGCACCGCTGGCCCGGCAACGTGCGTGAACTGAAGAACGCCGTGGAGCGCGCGGCGCTGCTGAGCCAGGGCGGCGACATTTCGGCGGCACTGCTGGGCCTGGCGGATGCGCAGGCAAGCGGCGGAGCCTGGCGCAACCTCGACGAGCCGAATCGCGACGCTGTGATGTCGGCGCTGGACGCGGCCGGCGGCAACGTCAGCCGCGCGGCCCAGCAACTCGGGCTGTCGCGTCAGGCGCTGTACCGGCGGCTCGAGCGTTACGGCATCACGCCATGAGCACGGCCTCGCATCGCCGGTGGTGGCCATGACGCTGCCGCTGCGCGCACGTGCGCTGCTGTCGCTGGCCACCGCGGCGGTGTTGCCGCCCGTGCTCTTCACCGGCGCGCGGCAGCTGGGGCTGAGCGAGACCGAGGCCACCGCCGCTGCCGCCCTGCTGACGGCCCTCTCGCTGGGCTGGCTGGCCGCGCGCTGGCTGGCGCCGCTGCAGCGGCTGACACGCGCGCTGGAAGGGGCGGTGCTGAGCTATCGCGATGGCGACTTCAGCCTCAACCTCGCCCCTGACGGGCCGCACGAGCTCAGGCAGCTCGCCCAGTTGCATGCCGAGCTGGGCTTGGCGCTGCGCGAGCAGCGGCAGCACCTGGCCCAGCGCGAACTGCTGCTGGACACCGTGGTGCAGAACACGCCGGTGGCGTTGGTGCTCACCGGGCCGGACGAGCGCATCGCCATCGCCAACCTGGCCGCCCGCCAGCTGCTCTCCGACGGCCGCAGCCTCGTCGGCCTGGCGTTCACCGGCGTCATCGCCAAGCAGCCCGAGACGCTGCGGGAGGCCCTGTCCGGCGACGGCGACCGGCTGTTCACCGTCACACTGCCCGACGGCACGGAGGAAACCTTTCACCACAGCACGCGGGCCTTTCGCCTGCAGGGCCAGCCCCACCGCCTGCGGCTGCTGCGCCGCATGACGAGGGAGCTCTCGCGCGCCGAAGTGTCGGCCTGGAAGCGCGTCATCCGCGTGCTCAGCCACGAACTGAACAACTCACTGGCACCGATCTCGTCACTGGCCCACAGCGGCGCCGAACTGGCACGCCGCGGCGACACGCAGCGGCTGCCCCAGGTGCTCGCCAGCATCGGCGAGCGAGCGGCCCACCTGCATGGTTTCCTGAGCGGCTACGCCAGCTTCGCCAAACTGCCGGCACCGCGCCGGGAACCCGTCGACTGGCCGGCCTTCCTGGCGCGGCTTGGCACGCTGGGCGAGTTCCGGCTCGACAGCCCGACGCCCGACCTGCCCGGCTGGTTCGACGCAGCGCAGATCGAGCAAGCGCTGCTGAACCTCATCAAGAACGCGCACGAGTCCGGCAGCGCCACCGACGAGGTCACGCTGCGACTGACGCAGACGGCGACCGAGCAGCGCATCGAGGTGCTGGACCGCGGCCCTGGCATGAGCGCGGCCGTGCTGGCCCAGGCGCTGTTGCCGTTCTATTCGACCAAGCGTGCGGAGCCGGGCAGCCGTGGCAGCGCGCAAGGCGGCACGGGCCTGGGGCTGGCGCTGGTGCGCGAGATCGCCGAGGCGCACGATGGCCGTGTCACGCTGGTCAACCGCGACGGCGGCGGCCTGCGCGTGTCGATCGACCTGCCCGGCCCGCGTTGACGGCGCGCGCCACACCGGCCAACGCTCAGCGCGCGTCGACCAGCAGCGCCGCCAGCAGGCTGAAACTCACGAAGGCAAGCGCCGTCGACGCCAGGATGATGTGGGCGATCCGGCCGTTGTCGGCACCATAACGCTCGGCCAGCAGTGACACATTGCTGGCGCTCGGCAGCGCGGCGGCCAGCGTCAGCGCCACGACCTGCCCATGCGACAACGGCGCACCAAGCCACCGTGCTGCCGCTGCCAGCGCGAACACCAACGCCGGATGCACGACCAGCTTGATGGCCGCCACGCCCAGGTAGTGGGCGGCCGGTGTCTCGCGCCCCGCCGCCCGGTTGACGCGGCCCGCGCGGCTCAGCACCGCGCCGATGGTGAACAAGGCCACCGGCGATGCGGCATCCGCCAGCATCGCCACCGTGCGGTTCAGCGGCCCGGGCAGGCTGAGCCCCAAGGCCCCGGCGGCCGCGCCGGCCGCGATGGCCCAGGGCAGCGGATTGGAGCCAGCGGCCTGCAGCGCCTGCACAAATGCCAAGCGCTCGGCGCGCAGGTTGGTGCCCGCCCGAGCCAGCGCGAGGCAGACCGAACTGGTCACGAACAGGTCGACCAGGATGGTGCCGATGACAACGCCGGCCGCTGAGTTACCGAGCAGCGCGACGAGCAACGGCACCCCCATGAAGCCGGTGTTCGGGAAGGCCGCCACGAGCGCGCCCATCGCGGCGTCCTTCATGCCCACGCGCGGCGACAGCGTGACGGCCACCGTGAAGAACACGATGAGCAACGCCGCCAGCGCATAGACGCCCAGCAGCGCGGGATGGAGCAGCTGCAGCAGCGGCGTGTCGCGCCCGAAACGGAACAGCAGGCAAGGCAGGGCGAAGAACAGCACGAAGCCGTTCAACCCGGGAATGGCGTTGTCCGGCAGGCGCCCCCATTCCGCAGCCAGCCAGCCGCAAAGCACCAGCGCGAAGAACGGAAAGGTGGTCGCGAGAACATCAACCATGCTGGCGAACGAGTATCGGCGTCCTGCGCGAGGCCGTCGCCGCCGTTGATGCGCGCGGGGGCTGGCGCCAGCCTCCGGGACACCCCTAATATTCAGCGCCATGCGCATGCCCAACCTCTCCCTGCCACCGCCTGCCGCCGCCACGCTGGATGCAGACCAGGTGCTGGGCGTATGGCGGCTGGACAATCCCCTGCCCGACGGCGAGCAGGCTCACGCCGGCCAGTGGTACAGCGCCCATCACGGGCTGGCCACGGCGCAAAAGGCGGCCGTCCTCGTGCTGAGCCGCAGCGACCTCGGCGCCGGCGTGATGCTGCGTTATGCCGATCAGGCGGTCGACCTCGCCCGGCTGCAACACCCGCACATCGCCGTGCCCAGCGACAGCGGCGTCACGCCGGACGCCCATCCCTATCTCATCCTGCAGGGCGAACACGGCGAGCCGCTGCTGCCCCGCCTGCCTGGCCTCGGGCTGCGCGAACGCATCGAGCTGCTGGTGCAGCTGTGCGAGGCCCTGCGCTCCGCGCACCAGCAGGGGTGGCTGCTGGCGGAGGTGGACCCGGCCATGATCTGGATCGGCCCGGACGGCGCCGTGCGCCTGATGGGCCTGGGCCTGGCCCGCATTCCCGATCCCACCGACCCCTTCGACCGCGGCCTGAGCCTGGGCGCGGCGCCTGCCTTTCTGGCGCCGGAATGCCGCAACGGCGAGCCGCCCAGCCTGGCCAGCGAGGTCTACGGCCTCGGCGCGCTGGCGCGGCTGCTGATCTGCGGCTGGGAGGACACCCCCAAAGGCCCGGCCCCTCGACGCGGCAGCGTGACCGAGACCTGGCCACAGATGCACGAGCAGCAGCAACTCAAGCTCGACAGCCTGCTGCGCTCGTCCATGGCCGAGTCCCCCGAGCTGCGCACGCGAGGCGCGGAGGGGCTCGCCGATGATCTGAGGGAATGGCTGAGCCTGAGCCCCTCTCGGGCAACGGCGGCGGCCGAATCGCCGAAGCCGCGCCCCTGGTGGAAGCGCTGGCTGCGCCCGGCGCCGCCACGCGGCTGAGTTAGGCCTGTTCATCACGCTGGCGCTGGGCGCGAGGGCGCTGGGGGCCGGCGCGGCGCGCATGGCATGATGGCCGCCGCGCATCCCAGGCGCACGGTGGCGGGTCGCCCGCACGGCGCCACGCCACGCACGCATCGCCACAGCGCATCCGTCCCGCGTCGGCACGGCGCACGGCCCGCCCAGTTCCTGCTTTCCATGTCTTCCTCCGCCCCGCCCTCCGCCGGCCTCAACCCGGCCCAACTCGCCGCCGTTCACCACCTCAACGGCCCCTGCCTCGTCATCGCCGGCGCTGGCTCGGGCAAGACCAAGGTCATCACGACCAAGATCTGGCAGTTGCTGCAGTCGGGCTACCGCGCCAACCAGATCGCCGCCATCACGTTCACGAATAAGGCCGCGCAGGAAATGCGCGAGCGCGCCCAGCACCTGGTGGGCAAGAAGGCCGCCAAGGACCTGGCCATCTCGACCTTCCACTCGCTGGGCGTGCGCCTGCTTCGCGAAGAGGGCACGCGTGTCGGGTTGAAGGAGCAGTTCTCCATCCTCGACAGCGACGACGTGCTCAACGTGCTGAAGGACGCTGGCGGCACGACCGACGCCAAGCAGGCGCAGCGCTGGCAATGGACCATCTCGCTGTGGAAGAACCAAGGCATCGGCCCGCTGCAGGCGGCGCAGATCGCTGCGGACGATGACGAGCGCGCGGCCGCCGCCGTGATGGTGCGCTACCAGGAACGCCTGGCCGCCTACCAGGCGGTGGACTTCGACGACCTCATCACGCTGCCGCTGAAGCTGCTGACCACCGACGCCGAAGCGCGCGAGAAGTGGCAGAACAAATTGCGCTACGTGCTGGTGGACGAATACCAGGACACCAACGCCGTGCAGTACGAGCTGCTGAAGGCGCTGGTGGGCGAGCGCGGCATGTTCACCGCCGTGGGCGACGACGATCAAAGCATCTACGGCTGGCGCGGCGCCACCATCGAAAACCTCAAGCGCCTGCCGCAGGACTACCCGGCGCTGAAAGTCATCCCGCTGGAGCAGAACTACCGCTCCACCGGCAGCATCCTGCGCGCTGCCAACAACGTCATCGCCGGCAACCCCAAGCTGTTCGAGAAGAAGCTGTGGAGCGAGTACGGCGACGGCGAGCCCATCGCCCTGCTGGAGGCCGATGGCGAGGAGCACGAGGCCGAACGCGCCGTCGCGCGCATCCAGCAACTGCGCGGCGACGGCAAAGGCCCCAACTTCAAGGACTTCGCCATCCTCTACCGCGCCAACCACCAGGCGCGCGTGTTCGAGCAGGCGCTGCGCCGTGCGCAGATCCCCTACAAGGTGTCCGGCGGCCAGAGCTTCTTCGACAAGGCCGAGATCAAGGACCTGTGCGCCTGGCTGCGACTGCTCGTGAACCAGGACGACGACCCGGCCTTCCTGCGTGCGGTCACGACGCCCAAGCGCGGCATCGGCCACACGACGCTGGGCGCGCTGAGCACGTTTTCGGCCCAGTGGAAGTGCAGCATGTTCGAGGCGCTCTTCTCCGAGAGCCTGGCCAGCGCCGTCACCAAGCGGGGCCTGGACAGCCTGCACGAGTTCGGCCGCGCCGTGAACGAGCTGCAATACAAGGCCAAGCACACCGAGGGCCACACGGCGGCCCACGCCCTGCTGATGGAGTGGCTCAAGGACATCGGCTATGAGCAGCACCTGGTCGACAACGAGGAAAACGAGAAGGTCGCGCAGGCCCGCTGGGGCAACGTGCTGGACTTCGTCGACTGGGTGTCCAAGCGCTGCGGCGGCCAGCACAGCGAGGAAGGCGGCGTCAGCTTCACCGAGCCCAAGCAGAGCGTGCTGGACGTGGCGCAGACGATCTCGGTCATCCTGTCGCTGGCCGAACGTGGCGACGACCAGGACCAGGTCACCCTCACCACGCTGCACGCCTCCAAGGGCCTGGAGTGGCCGCACGTCGTGCTGGCCGGCGTCAACGAAGGGCTGCTGCCGTTCAAGCGCGAGGACGCCGAGCTGACGGCCGAGGCCCTGCAGGAGGAGCGCCGCCTGATGTACGTCGGCATCACCCGTGCGCGCACAACCTTGGCCGTGTCCACGCTGCGCCGGCGCAAGAAGGGCCGCGACACCGTCGTCGGCATTCCCAGCCGCTTCCTGGCGGAAATGAAGCTGGACGAAGGCGGCACCCGTGAGGACCCGCGGGAGAAGCTCAAACGCATGCGTGCCGAGCTCGCCGCCAAGGCCGCGGCCCGCGTCGACACGGCGAAGGACTGAGCCTAAGGAGCACTGACGGCAGTCAGCCGTTGCGCAAAAGCCGGCGCGGCGCGCCTTGCCAGCGCCCCGCCTCGCCCGCCCCTCGGGCTTGCTCAACTACCGGATCCAGGAGGCCCAACGCGCTCCAGGCCCAAAGCCCGACAGCCTCCTAGGCTGAGTCGCTCATTCACGGGGGGGCCCCCTGAGCGCGTGAAGTCTTCACACCCTCGCCACGTTAGTCTGAGAACAATGCGTTTCCGTCCTGACTCACGGTGAGCACGCGCCATGAAAGCCCTGATCCTTGCTGCCGCCCTCGCTGCCCTCAGCTCCACCACGCTGGCTGGCGCGCCCCGTGAGCCCAAAGAGCCGACCAACGACTCCCGCGTCGCCGTGCTGGCGGATGCCGGCCGACTCTCGCAGGCCACACTGCCCACCATCACCGACGGCAGCCCTTGGGCCGAGGCCATGGGCTCGACCGACGATGCCTCAGGCGTCGACTCGCTGGCGGTCCCGTTCGAACCGGGCCAGTGGCTGATCCTGTTGGGCGTGGTGGGCGTTGCGCTGTCACGCCCGGTCGTCAGGCACCTGCGCCGGCAGGAGCAGCAGCGCCGCGCCACGGCGCTGGCCAGCACACTGCATCACTAAATCGCCAACGGGTCGACGTCCACGGCCCAGCGCAGCACCGCGCGGAATTCGGCGGAACGTTCTCGCTTGAGCGCGATGAGCGCCGGCACCCAAGCCCGCAGACACGCCTGAAGGCGGCCGCGCTGCGGGGCCTCCAGCAGCATCTGCATGCGCTCCACGTCCGCCACGCGCGCCACGGCATGCGGCACGGGCGGATAGACCAGCACCCCGTCGTCCTGCATCAGTTCGGCGGCGGCCGCCAGGAAGGCCTGGGCCGCCTCCGCCGTGCGGGCCTCGGCGCGCAGCAACGCGAGATGGGCGAACGGCGGCAGGCCGGCCGACTGCCGCTCGGCGAGCTGGTCCCGTGCAAAGCGGACGTAGTCGTGCCGCGCCAGCGCCTGGTAGAGCGCATGGTCGCGATGCCAGGTCTGCACCCACATCTCGGCGGGAGACTCGCCGGCCGCATCGCGACCGGCGCGGCCGCCCGCCTGCATCAGCAGCGCGAACAAGCGCTCCGGTGCGCGAAAGTCACTGCTGAAGAGCGCGCCGTCCGGGTTCACGGCGGCCACGAAGCGGATGCGGCGGAAGTCGTGCCCCTTCGTGATCATCTGCGTGCCGACGAGGATGTCCACGTCACCGTCGTGCACAGCCTGCAGCTGCGCCTCCAGCTCACCCTTGCGGCGCGTGGAGTCGGCGTCGATGCGCATCACGCGGGCGCCGGGCAGCGCTTCGGCGAGTTGCTCCTCCAGCCGCTCGGTGCCGCGGCCGAGGGGCGCGATGTCGTGGTTGCCGCAGTTGGGGCAGGCCTGCGGCACGCGCTCGGTGAAGCCGCAGTGATGGCAGCGCAGCGTGCGGTCCCGCTTGTGGAAGACGCGCCACGCGCTGCAGTGCGGGCAATCGCTCTTCCACTGGCATTCGCCGCAATGCAGCACCGGCGCGTAGCCGCGGCGATTCAGGAACACCAGGCTTTGCTCGCCGCGGTCCAGCCGCTCCTTCAGCGCAGCCAGCAGAGGCGCCGTCAGTGCCGTCGTCACCCCCGCCGACGGCGGCAGCGCCTTCATGTCGAACAGCTTCACGCGCGGCAAGGCGCCGCCGCCAATGCGCGTGGTCAACGTCAGGCGCTCGTACCGCCCGCTCTCGGCGTGCTGCCAGCTCTCCAGCGACGGCGTGGCCGAGCCCAGCACGACGGGTACCTTGGCGTCGTGCGCGCGCCAGACAGCCAGATCGCGGGCGGAGTAGCGGGCGCCGTCCTGCTGCTTGTAGGACGGGTCATGCTCCTCGTCGACGACGATGAGCCCCAGATCAGGCAACGACGCGAACACGGCCAGCCGCGTGCCCAGCACCAGCCGCGCACGGCCGAGGTGGGCTGCCAGCCAGTTCTGCAGCCGCTGGGCCGGCGTCAGCGCGCTGTGCAACGACACGATGGCCAGCGGCTCGGGCAGCAAGGCGGCAAAACGCTCGGTGAAGCGGGCTTCGAGCTGCGGCGTCAGGTTGATCTCGGGCACCAGCACCAGCACCTGCCGCCCCGACGCCAACGCGGCCTCGGCGGCACGCAGATACACCTCGGTCTTGCCGCTGCCGGTGACGCCGAACAGCAGCATGGGCTTGGGCGACGGCGCCGCCAGCTGCGC
>JACCDX010431630.1_pt1 | contig 13008 bp, 19 predicted proteins | sample 7449681 | NCBI WGS metagenome assembly JACCDX01 (sample SAMN15323450, study PRJNA562643) | freshwater metagenome | isolation source: river surface water | place: USA:Blue River Watershed | collected 2017-08-18
GGCGGCCCTTGGGGCTTCTCGAGCTCAGTCTACGACTTCGAGCAGGTGCGTGCATACGAGATCGACATGGCCTCGGGTGGTGGCGTCGATGACAGGCCATGGGGCGCCGACTTCTGGCTGAACAAGTGGGGCGGCCCCAACGGTACGGATGCCTCGGTGCGGATCCCGGGCAGCCCGAACAGGACCCAGCAGTACGCCTACATCCCGACAGCCGACAACAGCTCGTTTGTCGACCTGGTGCCCGCCCAGCGGGACGACATCTTCAAGGACGGCCGCGGTGCCTCGTTCGCCTCGAGTGTGCCGTTCAGGTCGTCGACCTACTCGCCGCCGTACCGCGATAACATGACGCATATCTGCTGGACAGGCGGCGTCGAGCAGGTCGGATTCGATCTGCCATACAACGAGGTTGGCAATCCCTACCTGCCGGGCGGCGGACCATTCTTCCACAAGATCCCGAAGAGTCCGTGGCTCTGGAACCTGCTCGAGTGGTCTGTGCGTGCATGGACACGAGCCGTGCCGCTGTGCCTCGGGAAAGGCTCCTGCCCGCTATTCGACGCCAGCGGCAGCGCTCGAGTGCTCGGTGTGCTGACCATCGACATGGTGCTGCTGGGCACGTCCGGGCGTGAATCAGGCGGGACCATCCCGTCGTTCTACATTTCGGAGCAGGCCTACGATCTCCTGATCGCCAACGGCATCGTTTGCTACCGTGACCAGGATTCCGGCGGCAACGATTACTGGTACGTTCCCGCGGTCAACCTGGCCACCTACGCCGACAGCCAGGGATTCATCGCGTGGAACTTCGACACGGAGAACGGCCAGCCGAATGAATCCACACCGGTGGCTGCTACCGGCTACGACACGCTGCGCAACTTCAGCGACGGCGAGCGGCGCCAGGTCTCGAGCTACTTCGACACCGTTGCCAACGAGCAGCGCTACGAGACCATCCGGTACGTCGACCTACGGCTGCCGAATGAGCTTGCATCCTGAGTTTTAGACCATCGTTTCACCCGCATAAACATTGGGTTTTCTGCAAAAAGAGGGAAAATTAGTAAAAATGTGTTGAGCGCGTAAAGCAGGTGTGGCAACTTGACGGCCGTCGGTCCAATCAAGTCCAAAGCAAAACACCATGAGCAACGCAACACTCCAAGAAGAAGAGCACTACGAGCACGAAGCCGGTGCCTGCAGCGAACTGCAGAACTGCCTGTTTGAAGCCAGGTTGTCGGTCGCTGATAAGTCAGCCCCTGAGCGGGCCAACATCAACCGCGCATTGGCCCTTGGGCTGTTCGTTGTGGTTAAGGAGTTCCCGCAGTACTGCAAGGCAACTGATGCTTTCGCTGGTACTTTTACCGCTTTCGTTTGCGCTTATCCGAGCCGTGAGGCTGCAGAAGAGAAGGTCGCCAAGCTGTGCGGACCTTACGACGCTGATTACGACGTCTCTTTCGGAATCATCGCACCGTAACTGATCTTAGGGCATGGCGGTGCCCCATAAACCGCCCATCCCGCCGGTGAGGAAGTCCGGCACCAGGGGCGCGACTGGTTCACGAACGCGCAACACTCTCTAAACCATGACCACCATCTCCAACCTCATCAGCGCCCTGATCATCGTCGAGTCATCCGGCAACGACATGGCTATCGGCGACAACGGACGCGCCATAGGCTCCCTGCAGATTCACCGCGGGGTGGTTCTGGATGTGAACCGGATCACCGGCAGCCATTACAGGCACCAGGACATGACGAACCGTGCGCAGGCCCGGGCAGTCTGCGAGGCCTACCTGAAGCACTACGGCCGCGGCGCCAGTACCGAGCAGCTCGCACGTCGATGGAATGGGGGGCCTACCGGAGACCGCAAGGGAGCCACCGAGGCATACTGGAACAAGGTCCGCAAGCATCTCAAATGAGTAAAACCAAGACGATCAACGTGAACCCAGAGATCCACAAAACGCTGCGCGACTACTGCAAGGCGGCAGGCCTGAAGGTCGGTGCCGTCACCGAGCAGGCGATCAAGGCGTGGCTAAGGAGGAACGCTAAGTGAAACGCATCCTTGCTATCGACCCCGGCCTGTCTGGCGGCCTCGCGCACTTCGCCAACAACCGGGTGACCCTGGAGCCCATACCTGCTACCGACGGCGACGTCCGGGAGGTGCTGATCAACTACCTGTCGCAGTCGGATGTGGTCTACATCGAGAAGGTGGGCGGATACATCGGAGGCAAGGGCGCCCCGGGGAGCTCAATGTTCCAGTTCGGCCGCAATGTCGGGTTCCTGCACGGCTTGATCGCTTCGATGCTCACCAGGTGCATCGAGGTGCCGCCACAGCGATGGCAGAAGACGATAGGGGCCGGCACCAGCAAGACCCATGGAACGCGCTGGAAGGCCCATCTGAAGGGCTTGGCGCAGCAACGGCAGCCTAGCCTCAACATCACACTGAAGACCGCGGATGCGGTGCTCATCTTGGAGCACGCCATGCTGGTGGAGGGGTTGAAATGAGAGGAAAGAAAATCAGCGAGTTTATCAAAGAGCCGTGGAGGGAAGTCGGTCTGGATGCGATGAAACGAGGCCAGGATATCTGCGATCGGAATGGAATTGCCAATCCAGATGGATACATGGCGATGTGCGTCGGCCTGTGCGACATCATCCGAGAAATCAAAGAGGACAAGAAGGAGGCGAAATGAGCGATGATATTCCTGACCTCACGAAAATGATCGGTGATACACCGAGGACGGATGAGGCTATCGGAAACAGCCAAGACCGATCATGGATGGATGGCACTCTGTGCCGCCAACTCGAACGCGAACTCAACGCGGCAAACGACCGCATCCGCCTACTAATCGCAGAGCGCGACACGGCGCGACGACAGGCTGATCAGAACTGGAAGCTACGTAAGGCGTTCCGCGATCTGCTAGGAACCGATGATGTCGAGCAAGGAGTGGCTGTGGTGCGTGAGATGCAAGAGCGCATCAAGCGGCTGGAGGAGTGGATCAGCTCTCTCGAAACGCTTGAGCAGCACAGCGGAATCCTTCCAGAACGCGAGTGGTTCGGAAGCGAGATTGGTTATCTGAGAAAAGGAGAAGCTGTCTACAAGGGGGAGGCCAAGCCGTGAAAACCGTACCAGACAAATGCCCGTTCTGCGAGTCGCCGATCATTGTTCATGGTGGAAACCTGCTGAGGTCGGCGGATGGAGGGTTTGCAAGCTACGAATGCAAGACCGTTCAGGATATTGAATTGTCCGACGACGAATGGAAACGCGCCGGTCAATCTGAGCCTTGTCGCAAGCGTGAGGTTCAACTTCTGACAATACAACGTGATGAAGCGCGTGAACGCATCAAGCGGCTGGAGGAGGAGCTGGAGCGGACCAAGGAGGATCGCAACGCGATTGCTAAGAACACCCGCGAGCCGCTGCTGTTGAAGCTCGATCATGCCAATGAACGTATCTCCAAGCTCAACGACTACGTTGCCGCGCTTGAAACAGCAGGTGACTTGATGGCCAACGAACTCAGCTATGGATATGACGTTGATATGTGGAACAAAGCCAAGGAGGCCAAGCCGTGAGAACCTCAACCGAAACACTAATCGCAGCCATGCGGATATTGTCTCAGGATATTCAATCCGAGGACGGTGTTGTTTCAGCAGCAACTGCTGAGGCAGCGCAGCGTCTTGAGGAGCAGAGCGCGAAGATCAAGCGGCTGCGCGACGGCATTGCGAAGCAGAGCCTCGAGATCGAGCAGACCTGTGGAAAGGTGCTCGACTACCCGTGGTTCAAGGACGACCAGAAGAACTTCCCCGGCGCGACCGAGAAGGACGGCGTGTGCGTTGGTGACCATGTGGCTGAGACCATCGCGGCCGAGTTGGCACGGAAGTACACGGAGGCGATTGAGCACATCAAGCGGCTAGAGGAGGCGGGTGACGCGATGGAACCATGGTGCAGCAATTGCCAAATTACTTTAAACTGGAACAAATCCAAGGAGGCCAAGCCGTGAACCTTAAAGAAATCCTATCTGCAATAAAGGATGAGCTAGAGTTTCACAAAAGACATCCTGAAATATGGATTGCTCTAGCGTTTGCTTTAGCAACGATTCCTTTATCAAAATGGTATAATGAGTAAACCATATCTCCGACATCAACAAAAAGGTTAACACACTATGAAACTAGCAAGCATCGAAACCATCAGAGAAATCGTCCCCCACTCCAACGCAGACTCCTTGGAGATCGCCCGGGTGCTGGGGTGGCAGGTCATCGTCCGAAAAGGGCAGTTTAAGGCCGGAGAGTCGGTGGTGTTCATCCCCATCGACACCATCCTACCCGACGCCGAGTGGTCCGCGTTCCTCAAGCGAGGCGACAAGCCGATCCGGCTCAACACCATCCGCCTGCGCGGTGAGTACAGCCAGGGCCTCATCCAGCCGCTCTCGATCCTCCCTGAGCACGTCCGCGGGTGGCAGGTGGGCGCTGATGTGGGTGGCGAACTGGGCATCAAGAAGTACGAGAAGGAGATCCCGGCGTGCCTGTCCGGCGAGGCCGTTGGCCGGTTTCCGCTTCACATCGCTCCCAAGACCGACGAGGACAACGGCCTGAGCCATCCTGAGCTCGTGCAGCACACGCTGTCGAAACCCTGCATCGCCACCCTGAAACTCGATGGGTCTAGCTGCACCATCGTGGTGACCGACGGAAAGATCACGCAGGTGTGCTCACGCAATCTGTCGCTCAAGGAGTCCGCCACCAACGGTTTCTGGATCGCTGCCAGGAAGCTCAAGATCCCGGAGCGGGCCAATCTGGTCATCCAGGGAGAACTGATGGGGCCGGGCGTCCAGGGCAATCAGCTGCAGCTCAGCGAGCCGAAGCTGTACGTCTATCAGATCCGCAACATCGACGAGGGGCGATGGCTCACTGATCGACAGATGGTGGATATGTGCCTCGAGCAGCTGGATTGCAATTGGGTCCCAGCTGTCGCAGAGGGTTACTTTGTCAGCATCGAACAACTTCAGGGTATCGCCGACAACGTGACGCTCACTGATGGCAGCAATGCCGAGGGAATCGTTGTACGCAGGTATGATACCGAGGCCATGGGCAACGGCCGGCCGCTGGGCTTCAAGATCATCAACCGCAACTACAAGGACCAGTGATTGTGCAATCGACAACCAAACTGCTCCATGAGCTCCCGCCCGATCATCGACTGCGCAACGTAGCGTTGAAAGACATCGATGTCCGCATCCGGTGCCGGCATACCAAGAGCACCAGAGACCCGCGCACCTGGAAGATTAAGGGCGACACCTACAACCGACTGAACGACTCCTGGCAAACCAACTTCGACTTCATCGTGACCAATGAACAGAGCTGAGAAACTACGACACGAGGGATCGGGCCACTACCGATTCCGCAAGGGAGAGATCTCCGAGATCGTGCAGGCCTCAAAGGCCAAAAAAATGGAATACACATCCTACTGGACGCGCAAACGTGGAAAGGCCAGCAAGTGAACGTCACCGACCGAGATGTGGCTAGGACGATGCAGGAGTACGGCGGCAGCTTCGTGCGTGCCTTGGGCGTCGCGGCACTGGCTGCAGACCCTGTGAACCTTAAGAAGATCAGGGATGCATTCCCGGACTACTGGGCGAACTACGCCCGAATGGCACAACAACTTTCCGAGGTCGAGAAGGCCTCGAAATAGACAGAAAACCAGAACCAAAACGTAAGACGCAAACATGATCATCAGTTCCAAATCAGGCAGCAAAAACTACGATCCGTGCCCGGAATACAACGGCCGCGCAGTGTGCGTGGATATCACGCCGCTGAAGCCGTACGAAACGCAGTACGGCACCAAGGAGAAGTTCAAGATCGCCTTCGAGCTCGATCTCATCGACAAAAGCCGTAACCCGGCACAGCCCTGGGTGGTCATGACCGCCCCCATGACTCCGAGCCTGCACGAGAAGGCGGGCCTCACCAAGTTCTTGAAAGACTGGTTTGGGCGCAAACTGACCGACGCCGAAGCCAGCAGCCTCGACCTCGACCAGCTCATCGGACGCCCGGCAAATGTCGTCATCGTCCATGAGCAGAGCCAGGACGGCTCGAAGACGTTCGCCAACATCAAGCTGATCACGCCGCATAAGGCCGGTGAAGCCTTGCAGGCTTCGGGCCTATGGGTGCGCTTGCAGGATCGTCCGGCTAAGGAAGGCAGCACGCAGGCCAGCGAAGGAGGCGACACCAGCTATCGGAAGACATCCGGCGGCCAGGACAACCAGGAGGACACCGACCTATCCAAGACCAAGGTGCACGTCGGCAAACACAAGGGCATCGAGCTGCGGGAGCTCACCGAGGAGTCGATCCATGCCTTGATTGAGCACTGGCTGCCCAAGACTAAGGCCCAGGAAAAGACCACCGCGGACGACCGCCGGCTGATCAAGGCGCTCGACTGGTACCAAGCCAAGTTCGCCACCGAGGCCGCCGATCAGGATTCCGACGAAATCCCTTTTTGATCCCACCATGCCTGGACGCAAACCACAGCAGAGGACAGACGAGCTGATCCCGCAGGTGCTGGCGCTGCGCAACGAAGGGCTCAAACTGCATCAGATTGCCGCTCGGTTCAATCTGACCAAGCAGCGCATCAATCAGATTCTCGGCGAGCATGATCGACGCGAGGCTGTAATGGCAGAATGGGGCTATCCATTCAGCGTGAGGTGCCTCGGGTTCATCCAGGCCATCGGCATCCGTTCCCGTGACGAAGCGCTCCAGCTCTTCAACAGCGGCCACATCCGCCCTGGATGTGTCGCCAATTTCGGGATGAAAACATACTACGAGATCTGCGATTGGCTCAGCGTTAAGCCAGCCTATCAGCTCAGCATCTGCCCGCACTGCGGGAAAACACTTTCGTCAGCCCGTTGCTGACGGATTCATGGTTCGTTGCCGGGGGGTGCGCATCCGGGGACAAACGCACACCACACTTTTCCAATTTCACACCACTACTATGCCCGCAAATCCCACCATCATCTTCGACATCGAGACAGGTCCGCTACCGCGGAATGAGCTCGTCATCCCGCCGTTCAACCCTGCCGACGTCAAACTCGGCAACATCAAGAATCCCGACCTGATCGCCGAAAAGATCCAGAAGGCCGAGGAGAACCACGTCAGCGACTACATCCGCAATGCGGCGCTGGATGCCATTAGCGGCCAGGTGCTATGCATCGGATACAAGGTGCCCGGCGACAAGGCCCGGGTGCTGTGCGCCGATGCCGACGGCGAGAAGGAAATGCTGCTGCAATGGTGGCATATCGTCGCCGGCTTCGAGCGCCAGCCTCGCCTGGTCGGATTCAACACCAAGGCCTTCGATCTGCCGTTCCTCTACAAGCGCTCCTGGAAGCACCGCGTGACACCACCCTACTGGCTGCGCCATGGGCGCTACTGGAACGACCTGATCGTCGATCTCCGAGAGGTGTGGCAGCTCGGGGACAGCCGGGCCCATGGAAGCCTGGCCGCAATCTGCCGACACCTCGGGCTTGGCGAGAAGTCCGGCAGCGGCGCCGACTTCTCCGATCTGTGGCTCCGGGATCGTGAAGCCGCCATCGCCTACGCCCTGCAGGATGTCGAGCTGACCCAGAAGGTGCACGACGTGCTCTGCCCGGAACTCTACTGATATGAAACCAGCCACCTGTCCGGTCACAGACACCGACTTCCCGGAGTTCACGCCCGAATCCCGATTTATCACCTGGGCGACCACCGGCGGGAACGTGTTCCTGACCGGGCAGGCCGGCACCGGCAAGTCCTATCTGCTGCGGCAATTCCTGCACCAGATTGAGACCACCAAGAACGTCGCCATTACCGCCCCCACAGGCATCGCAGCCCTGAACATCGGAGGCACCACGGTGCACCGCTGGTGCGGGATGCAGCTCGGGCCCGGGGACAACGAGACCTTCGACCAGGCCGCCACCCGCCTGTTCGATCAGCCGACGATCCACAACGCCCGCAAACGGGTCGAGGAAGCCGAGATCCTTGTGATCGACGAGATCAGCATGATGGCCGGGCGCCAATTCGATTTCCTCAATTTCTGGCTGAAGCTGCTTCGAGATGATGCCAGGCCGTTCGGCGGGCTGCAGCTCATCGTGCTCGGTGACTTCCTGCAGCTCCCGCCGGTGCGCATCGACCAGTCCAAGCCCTACGACTGGGCCTTCCGCTCCGATGCCTGGGCCGAGGCCGACTTCAAGACGATCAAACTCGAGACCGTCCGGCGCCAGGACGACAAGCTGTTCGTTCAGGCTCTAAGCGGATTCCGAATCGGTAAGCTGGCCAAGACCGACGCCGACGTGCTGCGCTCCCGTGTCTCCTGGTTCCCCAAGGCCGAGATCACACACCTGCTGACGCATAACGCCCAGGTCGACAAGTGGAACAGCTACCGCCTCGAGACCGTCACCGGCGAGCTGATCACCATTGAGGCTCACACCAAAGGCGTGGCACAGGCCATCGACTTCGCCACTAAGAACATGAGCACGCCACGGGTGCTTCAGATCAAGATCGGGGCAGCCGTGATGTTCACCGCGAATGACGCCGAGACAGGGTTTGCCAATGGCCAGATCGGATTCGTCACCGGCAAATGCGGCGACACCATCGACGTGTACACCCGCGGGAAAACAATTTCGGTGGGGCTAAGGAAATGGTTCTTCGAGACGCTAGGCGTCACCGTATGGCAATATCCGCTCCGCCTCGCCTACGCCATGACCATCCACCGTGCCCAAGGCCTGACTCTCGACGCAGCCTACATCGACATCCGGGCGGCCCGGGAGCCTGGGCAAGGCTATGTGGCCCTGAGCCGAGTCAGGACGCTAGGCGGCCTGCACCTGAAGGAATGGCCCAAGGGCTGGTTTATCAGTGATGAGGCACTGCGATTTGAAAGGAAGGAACAATGACATGGATTCTGCCCCGTCAGTTACACACATTGGCCTGTGCGCTGGATACGGAGGCATTGAGCTTGGACTCAAGCGAGCAATCCCAGATCTGCGCACAGTCGCTCTTTGTGAGATCGAAGCCTTCGCCGTCGCAAATCTGGTTGCGAAAATGGAAGCGGGATTCATGGACCCAGCACCTATCTGGCCGAATCTTAAGACCTTCCCTTGGGAAGCATTTCGTGACCGCGTGGACATCCTCACTGGAGGCTACCCATGCCAGCCATTCAGCGCAGCCGGGCAGCGCAAAGGAAAGCAAGACCCGCGGCATTTGTGGCCGTGGATTGCAGATGGTATTCGACTTCTCAGACCCAAGATCTGCTTCTTTGAGAACGTCGAAGGACATATCAGCCTGGGGCTGTCCGACGTCATCGAAGACTTGGCAGGAATGGGTTACAGAACGACGTGGGGCATATTCAGCGCGTCTGAAGTCGGCGCACCGCACCAACGGAAGCGAGTTTTCATCCTGGCCGTTTCCAGTAGCTTCAGAAGTGCGGCAAGGCTTTCAGGATCGATCACGGGGCATGAAGGGCAGCCAGGAGAGTCTGACGACGGTGGTTGTGAAGTCATGGCCAACGCCAGCATCAAGGGACCACAAGGACACTCGGGACAACGTGGACATGGAGAAGGTGGCAGCGAAGTCAAAACTGGCGGGAGTCGTTGCAGTGCATGGCCCAGCCGTCCCGGCGAGCAGCAGTACGGATGGGAGCCGCCCAGGGTTGTCAGTGGATTGGAGGACGCCACAAGCCAACGAAGCCGGTGCGAAGGTGGAGACGCTCTACACCAAGGATGGACAGCCAGCGAAGCCGGGACAGAGAGCGTACCGCAAGACACCGGATGGTCGGATGGTACTGCAATCGCAGACCATCAACCAACAGGTGGAGATGGTGCAGAACTGGGCGACACCTCGTGCGAACAAGACCGAGGGCTACAGCAGTCCGGAGTTCAGGCCGACGCTGCATCAACAAGCCCAGAGCTGGGCGACACCGAGGGCCGAGATGGACTCGGGAGCGCACAACGGGAAGCCGGATACGCTACACAGTCAGATGAAGGTGCAAGCAGTGGGCAAGCTGAACCCCCGCTGGGTGGAAACCCTGATGGGCCTCCCAGTGGGCTGGACTATGCCGAGCTGTGCGTCTCCTGTGACAATCGAACAGACGAACTCCGGCTACTCGGCAACGGTGTTGTCCCGGCAACAGCAGAGCGGGCATTCCGCGTCCTAATTCAAGAACTTCTATGATGTCCATCCATGAGATCGAACAATGGCTCGGCAGCCCGCTATTCCTGGTGCCGTGCCGGCCGGGCACAAAGGTGCCGCTCGTCAAATACACCCAGCAGACCCTGCAGAGCACCGCGGCGCCCAGCTATCAGGCCCTGCTCGAGCACGGGAACGTCGCCGTGCGCCTCGGCGAGCACTCCGGCGGGTTCTGCGCCATCGACTTCGACGATGACCAGAGCCTCGAGGCCTTCCTTGCCGTCAATCCGAAGCTGAAGACAACCGCCCGGTGGCGAGGCCGCCGCGGCGCCCAGATCGGTGTGCGCATCTCCGGGCCTTACCCAGGCCCTTCCTCGGCCCGCAGCACCACCGAGATGGTCGATGTCAACGGCCGGCAGCTCGGGCGCCCCCTCTACGAATGGCGCAGCACCGGCAATCTCTCGACCGTGAAGGGCACCCACCCATCCGGCTGCGAGTACACCGTGCTCATCGACAATCCGCCGATCACACTCGACTTCTCCCAGATCCGATGGCCCGAAGGCTGGCCGATACCCGGCGAGAACGAGGCCATCGCCGAGCTCCTGCAGCAACACGGCGACCCTTGGGTGTTCTCCAAGCAGGGCACCGGAACCCTGCAGGCCCCGTTCTTCGCAGCCTACCTGGCAGCCAAGGAACGCATTCTCTTCGATACCGTCACCGGCTGCTTCTACTTCTACCTGGCCGACCGCGGCATTTGGCAGTCCATGACCCGTGAGGAAGTCGGCCAGCGGGTGCTTGCCATGGCCCGCAAGGTCATCCTCGACCACGCCGCCGATCAGGCCGCGCCACACCTGCGTAGCCTCCTGCCCAAGCTGACCGCTCAGTTCTCGAATGGCGTCATCGACCTGGCCGCTCAGCTCCAGGTTGAGCGGGCGCCATTCAGCCGCCCCGACGCCATCGTCCACACCGAGAACGTCATGGTCGACCTGCGCGTCACACCCTACGGGATGCACAGCTTCTCGCCGGAGTGGATGTCGCGCAACCAGACGCCCATCCGATACGTCGAAGGCGCCACGAGCCCGATGTGGCAGGCCTTCCTAGATCACGCTCTGCCCGAGGCCGAAGACCAGCTTATGCTGCAGCACTGGGGCGGCCTGGCCCTCCTGCAACGCAATCAGCCACAAGTCATCCTCCTGCTGACCGGCACCGGCGGCGGCGGCAAGTCGACGGTGGCCGGCGTCGTCCGGCGCCTCGTCGGCGACGAGAACTGCTCCGAGCTCCGCACCAACCACCTTGGCGGGCGCTTCGAGGCCGGCCTGTTCCACGACAAGACCCTGCTCATTGGCGCCGACGTGGCCCCGGACTTCCTCTCCTGCGAGGGATCATCGTTCCTCAAGGCCATGACCGGCGGCGACCGTATCATCGCAGAGTTCAAGAACCGCAACGGTGTTAAGACACTCATCGGTGACTGGAATGTCATTGTCACAGCCAATAGCAAACTGAGAGTGAACGTGCAGGGCGATCTCGGTGCGTGGTCTCGTCGCCTGCTGCTGCTCGACTTCTCACAGCCTAAGCCATCGACTGTAATACCAAACTATCATGATGTGATGATTGATAAAGAGGGACCAGGTATTCTCAACTGGTTCCTTTCAGGTGCTGAATCACTACAGCGTGTATTGAAACAAGGCCGCTCCTTCCCGGTGACCATCAAGCAGCGGGCACGCATCGACAGCCTTCTGTCAGAGAGCGACTCAATCCGCTACTTCATCACCAACCACATCAAGCCGACCAGCATGGCCGCGGACAGCATCAGCACCGAGGAACTGTTCCAGGCCTACCTGCAGATGTGCGGCAACAAGGAGTGGGCCTCGGAGCCTGAGAAGAAGTTCCAGCGGCGTGCCGCCGAGCTCATGCTCGAGGTCCACCAGGCCATCCCGACCAAGCACCTGAACCGCTCCGACCGTGACGATTCAGGCACCCGCGGTTACCTCCGCGTCATGCTCTACCGCCTCGATGAAGCCTGTAACGACCTCGAATGACCCAAATGTGGGGCGGATACGAAAAAGATCCGCCCCACACTTTAGGCCCGCCAGCATTGACGAAAATGCAATGTGGGGCGGATGGGGCGGCAATTTCCAACTCTTAATGGCTCCTAAAAATCGACTATCCTGCATCTACAACCACAATGAGTTTCAAAATATCCGCCCCATCCGCCCCACAGGTCGACCACGGCATTCCAGGCCTCCAACTCAACCTTGTCGGTAACCTCCGCAAACAATCGGGTGGCTTTGTTGGCCGGTGCCCAGCCTGTCACGAGGCCGGCCAGGACAAAGGCGGTAACCACCTGATCATCTGGAATGACGGCCGTTTCGCTTGCGTATGTCACCCAGGCTATTCAGGCTCACAACACCGCAAACGCATTTTCGCAATCATCGGTATCAAACAGCAGAAGCAATCTTTCGCAGTACATATTCAACCGTCACTTCTATGATCGCACAGACTACAATCACCAACGCAATGCTTCTAGCTGAAGCCCGTTTCCTCGTTGCTCGAGCAGTTAAACGCGGATGGATGTCTTACCCGGAGAAGGTCAAGGTCAACGAAGACGGTGATGTCATTGACACCACAGAGCCAGATTACCTTGTGACAACCACTGTGCATACACCGGAAATATGTCGGAAGGCCTATGTGTTGCGCGACCGTGGTTTAACACTCGAAGATGTTGCCAAGGCCTGCGGTGTGGCACGCGGCTCTGTTGCTTACATAATAGCAAAAGGCCATGAACAGTTTCTGCACGAACAACGCCTATTGTTAAACAATAGCAACCCATTATCATCAAATGCAACAAGTCAAGGAGTCTCCTGCCCCCCTCCCAGAAACAGGTGAACGCGAGAC
>JACCDX010147877.1_pt1 | contig 13007 bp, 36 predicted proteins | sample 7449681 | NCBI WGS metagenome assembly JACCDX01 (sample SAMN15323450, study PRJNA562643) | freshwater metagenome | isolation source: river surface water | place: USA:Blue River Watershed | collected 2017-08-18
GAGAAGCATTAATATATAAATCGTTGATGTCAAATTCTTGACCAATTGTTATATTATTTGGATTTCCTAATCCAGCAAGAACCTGACTTCCACGATCACCTTTAGGACCAATGTCTACTAAAAGATCTACTACTGGTGGGGAACCAAGAACAGTAATATCGTCATTATTTAATAGAACCTCTGGCATTAGGCACCAGTAACCTGTTCTGTAATATTAATTGTTCCAGTTAACAAAGTGTAAACAATGTTTGACTGATTACTTATCTGAACATCATAAACATAGGTGCTTCCTGCTGGAATGGTAGATCCAACGCTTGTAGAAATTGTACATGTTACTAAACCATTATTGGTATCTATAGATGTTGATCCAGTATATTGTGTTGCTCCACTGCCTCGTGCAGTAGCAATTGTAAAGTCTCCAGAGAATCCAGTTAAATCAAAAATAGAGCCATCAGAATTTTTGGGACGAACAACAAACTGATAGGTGTCACCCTTATAGTAGTTAAAATTATATGTTGCTGGAAATGCCATAATTCCTCCTTGATAATTATACCACGTTAAGACACTGATATATATATAGATTTCAAATTTATAATAGCATCTAGATCGGTTCTGAACTGAGGAACAATTCCAGAAGAAATATCTTTTTCATCAAAAATTGGTATATGCTGAATAACACTAAAATCATAAGTATACTGATATTTTAATAGCGCAACAAAAGAGACATGCTCCTTTTTAGTATTTGGGAAAAATGATCTACACCAAACCTCAGTATTATTACCCATAGTCACAATCTGAAAATCATAAACAACCTTTAATTGGGTTCCTGGCTCTAAGTGTTTAAGGTTTATTCTTCTTGTTTCAGCATTGTACAAACTTGTACTATTTTCTGGCAAATATTTTTCATTTGTCAATTTTCCATTTGCATCTAAAAATACATCTACCCATCCATCTATGCCCCTATCGGCACCAAGCCTAAACTCATTTTGTTTATAAGAATAATATTTGGCCCATCCAACTTGTTGGCCATATATTGGCAATGACGACTTGCCATTTTTTCCAGGATCACCCTTATCTCCTTTAAGACCACGCTCTCCAGGATCTCCTTTGTCTCCTTTAGGTCCAGGATCGCCATCTTTTCCAGGAATGCCTTGTGGACCAATTGGGCCAGGAACTGGAATATAAACATTATTGCCATCTTGATTTAATTGTTGCGCTTGCTTTACTTGTTTAGCGTAACTGCTTTCTCCTGGAAAACTAGTGCTTTTAGAAACAGACATTTAGCCTCCTACTATTTTTTTATTTTTACTACTTTTGTATTTCCAGAAGTTGTTGTAATTTTTATTACATCAGGTAAATAATCTTTTTTATTTGAAATTTTAATAATTGCCATTATAACGAATTTGTAACATTACCCAGAACGGAAATAATTCCAATAACTGGAGTCCAAATCTCTCCTCCATCAAGAGTAGCCTTAAGATCAAAATTTAATTCAGCAACTGTGCCAGAATATGTTGTACCCCATAAAGCACTTGTTTCTGGTGGGATTATTACATTAACATAACCATCAAATGCCTCTACCGTAAGTTCATCTATAATATCTGTTTTTATATCATAGGCAGATGCTGAAAATGACCAACCGTCTATATCAAAATATGTCTCTTCATCATTTTGTAAAAAGTCAACACGTAAGACGGATGTGTCTCCTCTTACCACTACCCATTTAATGTTGGCTGGGTCTGCTCCAAAAATATCAGGTCCGCAAGATGTCATAATAAAAGATTATACCATGATATAAAAAACTGATACCTAGACTGGTGGGTATGAGAGAGACAATCCAGGTATCAGGAATTAAATTATATCATATACAAAAGTTATGAGATTGTTACACTATTCTTATAGATTTGACATCAAGAAAACGAAACTTAGTGTATACTTTTATTATATATATTATATAAAGAATATATTATATATAGATATATATTATATATTAATATATATTATATATAGGAAAAATTATTTATCGTTTTTAGCAATATGGTCTAACAAAATCACATACATCTTATCAAGTTTTGTATTCATATCTCTACGCATTTGGTCTGCTTCATTACTACGCATTTCAAGTCTTGTGACCTGATCCTTTAAACTTGATCCAGAATTCGGTTTAAGTTCTGATTTGATTTCATCAAAATAATGTTTGACAAGCCACTTGACTCCACCAGCAAGTAGTGTTACAATAGATAGAACTGTTAAAATTAAACCTGCCCAGTCTTGTACTGACATAATAAGTAATTTTAACACATATTTTAAAGAGATTTGGATTTTATGAAACGGGTATTGATAACTGGTGTTGCTGGCTTTCTTGGTAGCCACCTCGCTGATAAATTTTTAGAACTAGGTTATAAAGTAATTGGAATTGATAATTTAGTTGGTGGTTATTATGAGAACGTTTCACCTCAAGTAGAATTCTATATAAAAGATTTAAATGACTATGATTTAATTAAAGATCATTTTAAAGGAGTAGATTTAGTTGTTCATGCTGCATGCACTGCGTATGAAGGATTATCAGTTTTTAGTCCAGCATTAATAACAAAAAATACAGCAAATATAACATCCACCGTTTTAAGTGCATCTATAAAAAATGATGTTAAGAAATTTGTCCATATGTCTTCAATGGCTAGATATGGAAAACAAGACATTACCCCATTTACAGAAGACATGATTCCAAAACCTCAAGATCCCTATGGGATTGCAAAGTTATATTCTGAGCAATTAATAAAAAATCTTTGCGAAATACATGATATGAAATACACAATCCTTGTTCCTCATAACATTATTGGTCCACGACAAAAGTATGATGACCCATATAGAAATGTTGCGTCTATCATGATAAATAGAATGCTACAAGGTAATCAACCAGTTATATATGGTAACGGGGAACAGGTTAGATGTTTTTCTTTTATAGATGATGTTGTTGATCCAATTATTAAGGCTTGTGATTTAGATACCGCAAATGGTATGACGATTAACATTGGTCCAGATGAAGAGTTTATAACCATTAATCAGTTAGCAACTAAAATAGCCGATATATTAAGTTTTGTTATAAATCCTATATATATGCCAGGAAGACCACAAGAAGTGTTTCATGCGACCTGCTCTTCCGATCTAGCAAGGAAAGTTCTTGGATATGAAACAAAGATTTCTTTAAATGACGGACTAATACAGTTATGCGATTGGATTAAAGAAAAGGGTCCTAAAAAGTTTAACTATCATTTGCCGATAGAGTTGATAACAGAAAAAACACCAAAGACCTGGACTGAAAGGCTGTTTAATGAAAGATAAAATATTAGAGACATTATCTTATTCGAAAAATATAATCATCTCGCCAGATATGGATGGTTTTATGTCGGCGCAGTTATTGAATCGTTATAATGGCGCAGTCGTAGTTGGTGCATATGATAAAAATCTTTTAACTCTCGCCGATGGTATCAATCCAGAAGAATGTCTTTTCGTCGATTGCGATATGAATCGTAGTAACTTTGTTTCGATTGGCAACCATATGAGATTGCTTTCGGATAATATGTCCGACAAATCGTTTAATCCAAATGTCCATTTCGAAGTTACAACGTATACAGACAAATTTCCCTACGCAACTTGTTTTTTGGTGACTTTCGCAACAGAGGTTCTAACATCTGATAATGACAAAAATCGCATGGCCTATGCCGACTCTACCTATAAGAACCTAGTTTTCTACGGCAGAAACATGCGACAATGGTCTACAAGGATGTTTCATGAAGAAGTTGATAGAGTTCTTAGGCCAACCTATTCTGACAACATGGAGAGGCGTTTAATAGAGAAAGAGTATCCAAACCAGTCCTTTACTTCAAAGCGATATGGCAAGGCTCGATATATGCAAACCCTCAATGATGCATTTATTTCGCAGGGTATTGAGCATTTGCCATTAACCAAGGGTATTAAGTACCTATCAGGCAAAGTAGATAAAAACACAGTAGTACGATATAATAAAGATATAATTTCATATGCAGAGATATACAGTGGAGAGTATTCGGTTACATATGATCAAGAGGTGGAGTGGTAGATGACAGTGCATTTGGTAAACTTTGGAGTTGCTATATGTATATCTATAGGAATTATAACGATTCTTAATAAATATGGCAGACGTTAGGTTTATAGACTTATTTGATCCTTCTCAACCAAGATCAGATAAGGAACTGATCGATACCCGCCTAAAAATATGTAATGCATGTGAATGGCTAGATAAAAGAATAGTAAAATGTAGAAAGTGTGGATGTTTTATGAAGTTGAAGTCAACTCTCAAACAAGCATCCTGTCCAATAGGGAAATGGTGAAATATGTTAAATGAAGAAGATATCGTAAAGATAATGATCGATGTTGCAGAAAAGAATGCTTGGGAACATGCTCGTAAAGATCCTTATTTCAATGAGGAGAGAACTGCTAAGATTATGGCAATTCAGACTAGTGATTTTACACCCCTTGCAAAAATGATGGCTACAGAGATATTAAAAAATATCAAAAATGACTGACGAGTTCTACAACGATTTATTTACCAAAAATAAACTTTGGAACTCTATAAAACCAAATATGGATGAAACTCTTAGATGGTGGGCTATCGATTCTTTTATAAAGGACATAGCCCATCCTAATATGAGTATATTAGATGTAGGATGTGGAAGAGGTGTCTTTTCAAACCTTGTATCTAAATATGGAAATGTATTAGGCATAGACCCTGTAAGTAGTGTTATAGAGTATGGCAGAGAGTTATATCCTAATATTGCTTTAATGGCATTAGATTTAGATCAGTACTGCTCTCTATACCCCGATCAAAAATATGATCTTATTTTATGTACAGAGGTTTTAGAGCATGTCGTTGACAAAACAACTTTTATGCAAAAGATAAAAAATTTGTTGTCTGACAACGGACATTTAGTTTTAACAACACCAAGAGAAGAAGTTAAAGAGCATTGGATGAGTCTATTTGGAGATCCATCTCAACCAATAGAGGAATGGATCACAACAGAAGATTTGACTAAGTTAATAGATGATTGTGGCTTTAAACGAATTGGTTATAAAACTGCGTCTTGGTTTGATATATACCAGATTCACTTATTGTCTTTGTGATCTGACTCAGACTTACAAGAACAACTCTCGCAACAAATTTCTGAAAAAATTTTTAATGCCAAGTTGTCATATTCTTCTTGATGGATAGATGTCATTTGGTTAGCCTCCATATTGTATACGCTAATGCAAATAATACTACTGCTACAGGTAACATACTCATAACTTTATTATAACCGATTATATTCATCTTCAAGGCGTTCTATGTCATCTTCCCCGAAATATGTACCAGTTTGTACCTCAATAAACTCTATAGGCAGTTGTAATGCCTCAATACGATGTAGTGTGCCTACTGGAATATCTAGGCTATCCCCACCATAGTAAACAGTCTTTTCGCCTTCAATAGTTACTAAGGCTGGACCTGTTATAAAAAACCAATGTTCATTTCTTTTACTGTGTCTTTGGTAAGAAAGTTTTTGAAATGGCTCAACATGGATTAGTTTTGTTTTATGGTCTGGCTTCTCATTAAGGATCTCATAGTATCCCCATGGTCTTTGTTCCACGTACCCTCCAAAATCTGAAAAAAATTAAATTGACCACCATGTGCTTGTGTTGTAGAAAAATCCAACTTTGTCTTTGTATTCTTTCATAATCTTGTTTTGGGTTATCCAGTTAGTGTCATGTGTCTCTAAACCACACTTAGGGCATGGACCTGAATTTATATATTTATATACGTGTTCGCACATACTTCTATTGTATACTATATCTATGGAAGAAGAGTTACCAGGCTATAAGAAGACTCCACCAGAGTGGTGTGATGATTGTGTATCCCCACCAGGATCTCCATGTCCAATTTGTGGATGCACTCATAACTGTTAAAATCTGAAAAAAATTTTAAATTTCATTTTAGTAAAAATCTGAATATTTTTTAGAGATGTATGATGCAGCATTTTAAAATAAAAAAAGAGCGTAAATAGTGAGCACACTACTACGCCCTCAAACTTTTATTTAGTTGTTTGGCACTAGGGACTTGCCCTGAATATAGCCATCAATACCTAAAATATCACATGTTATTTTTAATCTGTTATTCACATGTAAATCATTTGGTAATTGATCTATAAAGTGTAATACCTGTTCTTTTGTTTGGAAATTGATATCCTTAGTATTTCCGCTCATTGTTGTTAGTCTTACTTTCATTTGTTCTCTTTTCTAATAGTTCTTTTGGATAGTGGTCTCTGTTATACCCTGCGATTGTGCCCACCTTGTCTAGGTGAGCCTTTCTTCGCATTTGTTCTAATGAATATCCAGCCATTTAGTTAGGCGAGATGTTAGAGATAAAAGCCTCAAACTTAGGCTTGATATCTGTTGAGTTTAGTTCTTTAATTGTTTTCTCTACCTCTTGCATAGTGGTAGCAGTAAAACTAGCGCCCTTGATTAGAGAGCCTTGCCAGATTGAGTAAGTGATTTTCATTTGTAGTTCTCCTTAATTACTTCTTCCATGATTTTGATTTGTTCATCTGTTAGCATAGGTTTTGATATACCCCATAGGATAGCGTAGGCAACTGCTATCTTGTTATCTTGTTGAGCAATTAGATACTGCTCTAACTCTTCTATATTCATTAGATACCCTTTCTATTTTGGAATACCCAAGCACTCTCGTTAGGAGAGAGATACTTGTGTGAGATGATGTTCTCACTAGCAACCATGTAAACATAAGCCTTGCGACTAATGTAATTGCCATTTGATAGGCGAAATATATTGTTAGACTTAGTATTGCTACTAGCCATAGAGTGAGTAGGTTCTACTACTATTTCATTTAGTGAGTTCATTTGGAACTCCTTTCTTTTATCTACTAGGACTATCCTAGCACTTGGGTCTGACATTTTGGGGTCTTATTTGCTTAGGCTCACTGTGATTTATCTCACATTTATTTGCTAAGGCTCATACCCTAAACCTTTATTTAATTTTGTAGGATAATACTAGCATACATATTCCCAAAAGTCAAGCCCTCTATCGGCGTGTCGCATGTGATTTAGACCACATAACAAAACGGACAAATCGGACATGGCACGGGGGTTATCCACAGGTTATCCACATGATATAAATCACTTTTTACCCCCTCTACAAAAGTCCTGCTCAGAGTCATAATTGCCCTATCCTAGAAAATGTTGCTTAGATCACAAAATAAAATGTCCGAATTGTCATAGTTACTGGCTAGTAGATGTCAGACCCCCCTGTTATACTTCTAATATAAAGAAAGTTGATAAAGGTTATCAAACTTAGAAAGGTTAATAAAATGACAAACAGAATATTTGAACAAGAAGTATCAAAAGTATTTGCAGAGTTCATGGGCTACAAGCCTTGCGATATCTGCAAGCAAGGTTTAATCGCAGGCGATATCTGCGTAATGTGTAAGTAATAGAAAGGATAATAAAAAATGACTAACATTTTAACTAATAACTTAGGTTATATTCAACAATATAATCGTCATGTTTTATTTAATAATAGAATTGGTTTAACTAATTGCAAATGCAAATTGTATTGTGCAAATGATTCAAAATATTTAAACAAAATAAAAAAGTAGTTGATCTTTCAACTAACTTTTTGCCCGTGCTTATCCACAGGTTATCCACAGGATTTATGTGGTAAGCATCACAAAAATAGTTTCACGACACGCCCGAAAAAGGGGTCAAAATGTCAGTGGTCTATGTTAGGATAGTTACTATCAAGATGAGATAAAGGTTATCTCAAAGAAAGGTGGTCTAAAATGACTACACTAGTAAATACAATAAAGTGTGAAAAACACGTTCCTCATGTAGAGAGTATCTCTATCGTTTCATATAGTTTTGACGACGCAGAGGAGCATACCTTCTGCGAAAGTTGTGAACAAAATATAAATAGATTTTGTTTCTATGATGAAGACAGAGGTTCTGTCTGGACTAAGTGGAGTGTGACTCAATGACACACTTTGCTAAATGTTTAATCTGCGATAGCCAAATGTTTGCTATCTCAGAAAAAGATTTCTATGAAAACAAATATACTTGTGAGGAGTGTTGGTAATGAATAATTTTTATCAAACATTTTTTGTAAGTGGTAATGCACTTTTATTTTTTTCTTTAGGTTTATTTTTTTATTCTTGTTATTTGTTTTTAAAAGAATAGATCTAAAAAATCCCCGTGCCCTTTGTGGTGTAAATCACATACGAATTACGGCGTGTCGTCTTGACTTTTGGACTTATGTCTGATAGTATTGCTACATTAAATAATAAAGAAAGGTGGTTCATAATGGGCTACATTGAAATATTCAGAATTGACTCTGAGGGTGCTGGATGGGTTGACCTATCTGAGGCTACCCCTCAAGAATTGCTAGACCTAGAAATAGGCTTATTTCAAGAAGGGGCTTTGTGAGATAAATCACAAGGCAACACACCCCTATAAGGTTGAAAATGTCAGCCTAAACTGGTAAAGTTATCACTAACAAAATAAGAAAGGAAGTCAAAATGACTTACACTGTAAGACTAGAAACCTATAATGGTTCTGTAAAAAATATCAGCCTACCTTCTCGTGGTGCTGTTGCTAATTTTATTAGCGAATATCCTAAGCAATTACCTGTTGGTATTGCTGTGAAAGTATCTTGCGACGCTCTAAGTGTTCGTGGAACGATTAGGGGTATTGCTAAATGATAAACTCTGTTCAGTCTATCCCCTGCGATAATTGTGGGGGTCATGGCTATATATTCTATGGTGATGAAAATAACTATGGCGTAGAAGGTTGCGCCTGCGTTGATAATACTATAAACTTATTTACAACCCCTGAAAACAACTAAGAAAGGTAAACTATAAATGAAAACAATAAAACACTCCCTACACTTTGAAACTGTGTTAGATGAAAACGAGCCAACTGTTCAAAGACTTTTGGCACTTCCTGAAAATGAACAAGTAGAAATACTTGAGGCTATGTTACTTGATTTAGTTGCTCCTGAACTTGAGCCAATTATCAAAAAATTAAATGAAGGTAATTCATACGCTACTCTAAAGGTGGTGGCGTAATTGATGACTAGAAAAGACTATGTTGCTACTGCTGAAATTCTTTCATCGTTTAAAGATTTAATTGGTGATGAATTTACTTTTCATGATTTAGTTGATGAGTTTGCTAGTATGTTTGAAGCAGACAATGAGAGATTTGATTCAACTAAATTTTTTGAAGCGTGTAACAAAGATAATTACTAAATAAAAATCCTGAGCAAGATCTAAAACTGCTCAAACATTTGTTCGAACGGCCCGTGGCGTTTTCCACAGGCTGTGGATAACTTTATGGGAATGTGTTTAAGATCACAGAATTACTTTCGTGTAATTTACGGCGTGTCGTTTGAAAATGTCAGTCCAGTCTGATAGGATTACTAGTAATCAGATAAAGAAAGAAGGTAGTCAATATGGCTAATCTATACTCAATAGAAACTCTCTTAGAGGGTAAATACTATCGTTCCACTAATCGTAAAGGATTAGACGGAATTATTCAAGACGCTGAAAGGCGTGGCAATGTTTGGTATGGTGAGAATACCGAAGCATACCTTGTTCGTGTTCGCCCTACCTATATGGGGACTGGCGTTTTGCGTAATGATTTTTATGCGACTATCGCAGTAAAGGTTGGTGAGTAATGTCTAGATATTCTAACTATGATTTTGATAGATATGATGATTTTGATGATGAAAGAGTCAGCGTGTCTGATTGCTATTGTAAGTTAATGATGTTATGCTCATATTGTGCGAAAGGATATAACTAATGGGAAACTTATTTGATGAAATAGGCACTTGCTACACTTGCTATGATGAAGGGGTTATCTTTACCAGTTTTGATAATGATAACTTCATAAATGATTTTTGCCCTGATTGTGAAAAGGGTCAAGGATTTGCTGATGAGTATGCTATATGGTATGCTGAAAATGAAATGAACGAATATGCTAAGGAGAACGCATAATGGAATACACTTACTCACTTACTACTTCCTATGACGGAAAATTGGTTAATACCTTGCGAGTTAGCGATATGCTAGAAGCAGTTAGCGCATGGACTAAATGTGTTGATTTTGGTGATGCTAAAGAATACGCAACCTATAACTTGTCAGACCCTACTGGCAAAATGTATACTAAGACTTTCTATCGTAATGGAGAGGTAAAGGTAAAGTAATGTATAGCAAAGATTTTGTTCAAAAGATTGAAAAAGTTATGGATAAATTAACAGCAGATGAGTTAGAGTTGTTTGAAGCAGATATAGCAGATGCTATTGACGGAGTAATTGAAGATTGGGAAGGTAAGTAATATGGGATCAGTGACAGCAATAGGAATTAAAGATGAAGTATTAGATTTAGAAACACAATTACTTTATCACTTACAGGGTAATCACTATCCACCAGTGCCAGCAGAAATGGTAACGCCTTGTATTGAGGCTATTGATGCATACTATGATGAGGACTATGACAGAATGATTTCTATGCCAATGGTTGGAGACTTTCAGATTTTATATAAAGGAATGACTCACGCACCTGCAAGAGCGATTGTAGAACAACACCACTTATCATTCTGGCTACCTGATTGGGAGGACTAATGTATACACTATGGTGTGGCGGTAGCGAGATGAATTCTAACTATCTTACTAGGCAAGATGCAGAATATTGGGCGCAAGAGTTAATTGAACTGGGATATGATGATGTAATCGTAGAAAGTGTAAAATGTCTGATACAATAAAAAACATGGAATTTATCAAAGTTGATGTATTAAATGTTGACCAATTAGAAGTTGGAGACTTCATTCAAGTTGAAGATGATATTGTAGAAGTATCAGGAATTATTTCACTTGCTGATGGTTATGCAATAACTTATACAAATGATTTTGGTGAAGATGATTTAATTGAAGTTGATGACTATGCAACTTTTGATTTATACATGATTGCTGAATAAATCCCGCTAAAAATGGGGCCGTGCCCAATGTCCGTTTTGTCCTAATTAAGACGCTTGATATTTTTTCCCATATCTGCTAAGATTATTACATGATTAAAAAAACCCCTGAAGAGTTAAGAAGGCTAATGGAATTACGTCGTTCCAACGCAGCCTCTGCCGTTCCATCAAAAAAAGAATATAAAAGAACTAGACAAAGCACTAGAAAAATGTTAGAATTAAATAACGAGTAGAAAGAAATAAAATGGCCCTCATAAGAAGCAAAGATAGGAAAGTAACTAATGCAGTCTCCCCAAATGGAAAAACCCCAACAATTGCCAACACTTTTGGATTGCCTAGTGGAAAAGCATATTCATGCCCTGGTGCCACTAGTGTTTGTGAAAGTGTTTGCTACGCAGGAAAATTAGAGAAGATCTATAAAGGTGTTCGCAATGTATTGCTAAGTAATTGGGAGCAATTAAAAGACGCTGATCATCAAACTATGGTTAGCCTAATTAATGAAATGATTATTGATTTCAAAAAAGATTGTGATAAGCGTAATGCTGATAAACTATTTCGAATTCACTGGGACGGAGATTTCTTTAATGATACCTACGCCATAGCATGGAAAGACGTAATCAATACTCATCCTGATATTCAATTTTGGGTATATACAAGAGTAAAGAATGCAGCAATTATTCTTAATGGTATTAGTAATCTATCTTTATACTATTCCGCAGATAGCGACAATATTAAAGAGGCAGTAGATCTTAAATTAAATAACGGAATTCGAATGGCATACCTTGCTAAGAATTTTGCTATTGGTCAAGCAGATATGAAGGAAATGATTGGTAAGCCTGGCGCTAAGTGCCCTGAGAATAAAAAGGCTATTCCACTTATCTCAACTAATGGAAGCGCTTGCGTATCTTGCGGATTATGTGTATACTCTAAGAGCGACATCGTATTCTCATCTAGTAAGAAGTAGGTATCTAAATGGAAGTAATTATCTTAGTTATCATATTCGGATTACTCTTAGCAGGTGGCTTAGGTCATGATTAGTCCGAAATGTCCGATTTGTCTTGTGAGGTAAATCACAAAAAAAAATACAAAAAATAGCAAAAATAACTTGACGGAAATGTTAGAAAATGTTAGACTTAGATATAACCAAACGAAAGGAAATAAAATGGCAGTATCAACCGCAACATACAAGGTAGGCGACCTATACACTTCACAGAAGTCAAAGGTTACAGGCACTATCACAGAAATCAAGCCAAACTCTGACGGAACAACAGTTCGTGTGAAGTTAGATGTAAATGGCACACCTCGCTGGACAACTTGGACAGCAAAGTAAAATTAGCCTAGTGGCTAAACCTCTCCTGAGCATGAGAAGGCTAAACTGCTCAACTCAAACCCCCAACTAACAGAAACGGAAAAGACCCTATGGCAAGCAGAAAAGCAATATCAGTAAAAATCCAAACAGCAAAAGTAATCAAGGCACTAGAGCAAGCACTCAATAAGTTAGAACTTGATTACACATCACAAGAAACAAACGAAGCAAAGTATCAAAAGGCTATTGCTAAGTGGAATAAAGATATGGTCAAGTTTGCTCTTGATAATGTCGCAAAAGCAGAAAATGTAAGAACAAACTATCGCTCATGGAACAACAACCTCAATGTTGATTTTGACCTAAAGGTTGATGAAAAGGATTTCCCTAAGCAACCTGAGCGTGATTTTGAGGTTCTCCATCAGCATGAATATCGTAATCAAAAAGAGGAAATCTCTAACGCAATTCGTATCCTAAAGATGACGGATGAGGAAGTTGTTAGCACTAGCACCTATAACGCTATTGCTCAATATCTCTAATTAGATAAATTGGTGGGGCAGGTTTCTTGACTTGCCCCCCAAAATCTAGTAAAATAAATATAAGACCCAAACAAAAGAAAAGGAAAAGAAAATGACACTAGGCGGATATACTTACCAA
>JACCDX010115988.1_pt1 | contig 13005 bp, 7 predicted proteins | sample 7449681 | NCBI WGS metagenome assembly JACCDX01 (sample SAMN15323450, study PRJNA562643) | freshwater metagenome | isolation source: river surface water | place: USA:Blue River Watershed | collected 2017-08-18
CAATTTAAAGAATTTAATTTAAAATTTAATAATTTAAATTAAATTTAAAAATTTGACCTAATACATAGCCTTTTAAAAAGCTTTATTATGAACCTGTACCAATATTCCAAATATACCTAAAGAATCTACTTCTTCCTCCAGGCATATTATATTCAGGAACAACAACAGAACGAACTCCTGGATATGTAGCAATAGGAAGTTTCTCAAGCATCTTTTCAAAGTCTTCTTTGTACATAGTTGCTGTTTGTCTTAACTGATCAGTAAATTGTGCATCAGGATCTTCTATCAGTAATCTTCTTTGCCTGTTGGTCAAACTAATAAGTAAACTTCTTAATAAATAATATACAGCTCCATAAACTATAGCTGGTTCATAGTAAAATGGAGTAGAAGCTACATTTGGATACTTAGATGAACCTGGTTGTGCATTTACTTGCTGTAAAGCCATATATAATGCATTATTGATATGATCATTGGTAAACATTTTGATACTGTAGGAAACGAGTACATTATCGTATGATTTGATTGATACTGGATTTCCATTTGCATCAATGAAATAAATGTTTCCTTTGTAATCACACTTATATCTTAAACCATCTGGATAGTTTTGTCCGTTTGTCATTGGAGATTCATAACCATCTCTATTTTTGATTATTGGATCAAAAGTATCATTTACTGTGGTGTAAATAGGAGATGTTTCTGAAAGTTGAATCATAGGGTCTCTATCACCTTCATTAGATGGTCCACTGATTCTTATGTCTGGTCTTGGATAATAATTCCAGTATGGAAAAGCTACTGTAGCTATTTTCCTATCTTTTCTAAATACTGCTTCCTCATCATATATTGCTATATTTAACAGATGTTCTAACTCATATCTTATGCTAGATTTAATGAGTAGCTCATCTCCTAAAAATGGTGAACTAGTGTTTAGAACTGTTCCATTTGATCCTACTTCTTGAATCCTGTAATAACTACTAGGGCTTCCATTAGAATCCCAACCCTCATTAATTGGAAAAGGTACTGTTTCAATGGTTGTATATGTTCCATCAAATTGTTCAGACTTTTGAATTTTATAAAATTCAACTCCACTTGCTCCAGATCTTTCCCATTCAATAAAAATTCCTGGATTTGTTGATGCTGTGTTGTAATATACTAATGCACTTTGCGTATATGACATTGCTTGTATTTCGTCTGACATATTTTCTCCAAAAAAAATAAGGCTACCGACAAGATAGCCTTAATCAAGTCATATTAAGTTTTTTCTAAACTCTTCTGATGGAGCCCTTGTCACTTTCTAGATCAATTTCGTTTTCTAAATCAATAGAATCAGCAATTCCGTCGTCATCTGGCATATCGAGGAAATTCATTTCTCCACCAGCAACTACTCTGTCTCTATTGTAGTTTGTCATTTTTACTTGTCTTACTGAAGTCCCATCTAAAGCATTTTCAGATGGTTGTGCCACATATGCTTTACCTCTTCTTTCATCTCCAGAAACGGAAGAATTCTCATTCAAGTTTCTTTGTTGCTTCAATAAGTTTTGAACAAGATTAGGATTATTGTTGACTTGTTCTGCAAAATCTTCAATAGATAATTCATCGCCCCTTAATTGTGCCTGAGTTTGAGCAATGTCAAAAGCTGTGGCGTATGATAATGAATCATTTGCATATCCTGCAGTAGAAACTTCAGTGTCTTTCTTGTAAGCTTTTTCTGCATCGATTGACTCAACTTCCATTTGTTTTCCGTCAACATCGACAGTTCTTAAATTATTTTCGTTTTGTTGTCGTAGAAGTTCTTTCTTTCCTCTCATCGCAGCCTTTTCTTCAATTGAATCAAACTGATCTGGGCTGATTTTTCTCAAGAAACCCATTCTAAGTGAGCTTCTAAGATCTTTACTTGCTTTGATGACTTTTGCATCTTCCCAAGTTAAGTCAATTGCTTCAAGAGGTCCAAAGTTTAATCTAATATCACTAACGTAATGAGGACCCATAGTAACATTTTGAACGATGAATGATTCTGGCTCTGTATTTTCTTCCATTCTTTTAATCCTTTTTTCTTTCTACTGGCAATGAAGTAATACCATCAAGACCCTCTTTACCAGTCCACAACTCGTTAGATTGAGATTCTCTTGAACTTGGGTCGTAAGATTGTTTTCTAACATTTTTTTGCTCTTTGACAAAATCTGCCATTTGCTTTCGTTTAGATGTTGTGCCAAATTGTTTTTCTTTAGCAGTCAGACCCTCTTGAACACTAAATGAATTGAATATTCTTTTAGCGGTTCCTAATCCGCAAGGACAAGGAATTTCTTCTTTGTATTCACTAAATGTAAGTGAAATTACAAAAGATTTAGGTTCATTTTTACAATTACAAACAAATTCATAACGAGGCATACATAGGTATTTGTACAAAAATCTATGAAATATACAAAGGAGAAAATTAAAATGAGTTCTGATTTATCTGACGCAGCAAATACACATAAAATGTATTGTGTTAAGTGTAGAACTATGGTTATGGTAACAGCACCTAAAAGAGTTGTTATGAAATCTAGTAGACACGCTCTTCAAGGCAAATGCCCGCATTGTGCTTGTTCAACATTCAAAATTACAAAAGCAGAGTAATATGAAGTTTATTTTCAACGATACTTTTATAACAGACCCTAATTTGTTTCATACGAAAACAGATGAAAGGTCTGTTTTCGTTTCTGGCAATCTCATCTTTGAAAAATCATCTGTAGCTGCTAGTGGAAAAGTAAGCAAATTAATCAGCGAATACAAAAGTGCTGATGGTGATGACAAACTCAAGATTGCATCAGATGTAACTAATAGAAGCGGTAGAGCTTCTGGTTGGACTGATGATGATGCAAAAGATTTTTTCAAGGGAATTAGTGCTTCAGACAGTGGTGGAAGAAGTTTTGATTCTAGTGGAAAGTCTATGACAAGGCAATATTTAGATACTATCGTTGGAGATACTGATGACTTAGGTCAAGCAGCAGACGAATTTGGAGCAAAACAAACCTTAAGGGAAAGAGTTGTTGATCAACTCAAACCTTTTATGAGTAATGAGGAAATTGGAAAAGCATTTGATGACTTGTGGAATAAAGCTGGTTTAGCAGAATCTGAAGTTCTAGACTTTTTCTATAATATAATTGACTTATCTGCTGAAGCTGGCAGTAATATTAAAGAACTTATTAATTTTGCAACTATGCATTATTCTACAAGAAGAGATAAAGGATTAACTTTATTATTGCTTGATTTAGGTTCAAAGCTGCAGAAAAAATATCCAGAAGTTAATTTCTTTGCAATGATGATTGACTCTGCTAATGGTGAAAAACCTAAGTTAGGAAAACTTGCGATAATCACTGATAAAACAGATATGGATTCAGCAAGAAAAATCTTTAGTTTGTCACAACACAGAATCGTTGAACAAAATGCTGCATTAAATAGAGAAAGAAAAGAAGTCAGAGATAGAGTTCAAAATATGCAGGAAAGAACTAATCTTCAAAGAGCAATTTTTGAAGCTATGAAAATGAATGAAGTTGAACGAGGCTTAATTATAGAGCTAGATAAGTTTGGCGAAACATTTAGAAGATTAGTTACAAACCCACAGTTTAGAGCTCTCAAAGATTTACAATACACTATTTTAGCAGGTAGAAGACTTTTAGATGCTTGGATGTCTCTGTATGTAGATAAACAACCTGTCACTCCTAGCAGATCTACTGATGAAACAAGAGATGATCCTAAGAGCATAAGTACATATACTGGTAAGCAACAAGGTAGAAGCTTGAGTGATTTGCCGTCAAGAAGTAAAATTCTTACTAGTTCAAGCGTTCGATTTGTCAAGGTTGCCCAGAATACTCAAAACAATAATGCAATTTTGGAAGTTCAAAGAAAACTTTTAAATGACTTGATACAAGGATTTACTGGGCGAGCATTACCAAAAATCAGTAATGGTAATCTGCCAGATCCAGTAAAAAAACTGTTATCTAATCACATTAATAATCTTGTATCTGAATTTAGTAGAGCTTTAAGATTAAATCAAAGAGTATCATTTTCAGAAATTTACGATAGAGTTCTTTCAAAAACTCAGACAAGTATAACTTCTCAGAGAAGAACAAATTCAAGCTATTCTAATTTTAAAGTAGTAGTTTCTCAACAAGGTGGAGCACAAATCAATAGACCGGCTGTTACACCGGATTTCCAAGATGCGTCTAACTTGATAGGCGTAATAGTAAATGCTGTTTATTATTTAGGCAGTGCCGAATCAATATTTAGAATCTTCACTACAGGAGATCTCACAGATGTAGTTGCACTTTATAGAATGATAGCTGTGTATGAAAGTAATCTTTTCTTACAATTAGATAATCAACTTGGAAATGTTGGTATTAAATCTCCTTTAGATAATAGTTTGTTTTCAGGTGGTAAAGTTTCTGCTCAAGGTGCCAGAATGATGATGAATGAGCAAGAAGCTGATGCAATTATCAAACTATTTGGTGAAGAAGCTTTTGCTGTTGAAAGATTAGAAACTAAAATTAAAGCAGATGAGCAAATTTTGTCTAATGCTGAAAACAATTTAAGCATAGAGGCTTCTCAAAGTGTTCAACTATCTGAAGGCAAAGAAACTATTGAAGGAGACAAAGCTCCTTTAGAATTTCCAGCAGAGCTTAAACAAAAGTATGAATCTTTTGTAAATCAAGTAAATACAGTGATTAAATCTCTTTATTATGTTTTGGGCATAAGAAGAAATATGAAAAAACGTGCTGAGGTTGAAGGTTCTGATCCTTTGATTATGAACACGCTTTCAAGAATCGAGCAAGATTTATTAATAAGAATAAAGAAACTTGAAGAAACAAGAGACAAATATAAATCTACTAATTTGATAAGAATTGAACTTGAAAAAATACGCAGACTAAAAGAGTTATTAGGACCACTTGAAGCTCAGATTAAGCTATTTTCAGATGCTGGTATTTCCATTGCTTCATTGATAACTCAGCCTAATGGTTTACTAAATACAATAAGTAAAATTAGAGATGAAGAAGAAAATGCTCTTGACAAATTAATTGACAAATACACAGAATTGAAAGAGAGGATTACTCCAGTCAATCTTGGGAACTTCCAAAGACCAACATTTACTCAAGCAACTGGCCAAGTTGAAATTGGAGAACCTCAACAACCTTCTGCAGAGATGATTTAATTATGAAGTTTATATACTCAGCTACAACTAACCCCATAGTCAATGATCCTAGATATTCTGACTATACAAAAACTTTTTTAACTCCTCAAGATTTAAAAAATAATAAAAGTTTAGTTGAAGCAGAATTAGAAAGAGTAAAGCAAATTATTCCTCTTACACAAAATACGATCATTGATGAAAACAATGTAAGTATTGATAAAGCTTTATTTTTACAAAAGTTAAAACAAGCCCTAAGAAGCATAGAGCAGCAAGAACAATTTTCAGGTATGGCTCAAAGTGAGTTGATAGCAGGGACAGGATTGACTCAATCATATAAAATAGATGAAATTCCTGAACAATCTGACGCTGAAAATAAAAGAGAGTTAGCAGCTATATTAAAATTAATTAAACAAAAGCAAGAAGACCTTGCTGCGCTTGACGGTTATGTTCTTGCTTTGATGATGGGCAAGCCATTTCAGAAGTTTAATTCTCACTCAAAAAACAAGTTTATTAAAGTTGCAGATGATATGGACAAAGAAGCTGATAAAGTTACAAAAGAATATTTTAATGAACTTTATGAAGATTCTGAGGGAAGTCCAAATTACGGGGATGTCTTAGAAAATCCTGAAGATTATCATCACACATTAACTACAGAAGCAAGTCAAAAACCAAAATCTCAAAGATTCAAGAAAATATAAACTGCTTTACAAGTAATTTATGTCAGAAATTAATTTTATCGACTACGATAAAATTACAATTCAGTCTGATGCTTTTGTAACATCTGAAGAACTGAATTGTTATTTGCAGTATTTACCATCTACCAAAGCTCTTTCTTATAATATAAAGAAAGATAAGCATACTGCTGGCACCACTGATGATCCTGACGATTATAAAATTCCAGATATCAGACAGAAATTATCTCCAAAAAAACTTTATAGAATCAATCCTTTTCACAAAAATAATGCTGAGTATCTAGAATTACATAAGACGAATATAGATCCAGAAATTATCTTTCCCACTGAAACAAAAGAAGTAAAAATAGTTGAAAATGACTATTCAGATATGGGATTAAATCAAGATCAAATTGATTTTTTACTTGCTCTTAAGAATTTAAAGAATTTGAAAGCTGATGATGTAAGTAAGAAACTAGATATTGATCAATTTGCCATAACTGACGAAAAGTTATTAGAGGGATTCTTCCAGATTTATCCTAGATATATGGAGAGTTTAGTTGCTTCATCAGGATTGCAAGAAGCAGTGGCTTATGAAGAAGAACCTGAAGAATCTATGTCTTACAATGAAGATAGTTCGTCAATGGCTTACCATTTGAAAAAAATGGGCTTAGATCCTAATGAAGTAAAGGTAAAAAAAAATTTTCAAGTAAGAACAGGTAATGCAAAACAAAACCAAATAAATTCATTTTTGCAAGATAAAGTTATTGACAAAATTGTTAACCAAAAGATTAGCACTTCAGTAGACATTAAAAATGTATCAAATATAAACTTGTCAAATTCAGAAAAAAAATATCTTAGCAGATTATCTTCAACTTCATACAATAACAATCAAGCATATAATTCTTTAGTGCAAAATATCAACCAATCAAAGAATATAATCATAAATCAAAATATCAGAATAAGAAAAAATTCTGAAAAAGAAATGGTTGATTTTAAGAGCATATTTAATAAATTAATTAAAGATTTAAGTTTAAAAAATGATGTTACAAACTTATATAATCGTGAAATTAATTTACATAGTAGGAATATTACATTTGAGTTTCTATCTCAAATAAATCAATCTTTCTCAAAAGAATATAATACGAGCATAAAAAACCAAACTTCTGCCTACAATTTTTATAGAAGTATAGAAAACAAGTATAGAGAGTTTGTTCAAAATCTCAATTTCTTTAATGAGACACTTCAAGAGTTCAAGCGTACAGAATACAAAGTTAGAAACTCTTACCAAAATATTCATCAGCATAATTTTACTCAAAAAAATCAATACAATAAGAATGTAATAAATGTAACAAAAGAAATAAATTTTGAAAGTAATATGATTGATTACAAGTTTCAAAGTGCAATTTTGAAAACAGTTGATAAAACAAATTCAATTACAAAAAACAGTATTGAAAAAATAAAAGAGTCATTGAATGTTGTGCAAAATAATGTTCAATATGTTAACCAAAAAGTTTCAAATGCTAACTACAAAACAATAAACAGGTTGTCAAAAGAAATTAAGAATGTTTTAAATAATCAAGAATTTTCAGATGATTATGCTTCAATAATAATTTCAAAAATAAGTAATATTGCAAAGAGTGCAGAAATAAAAAATATTTTATCTGTTGTTAAAAATGAAGATACTCTTCAGAACTTGTCTTACATATTAAGGCAAAGCAATATCAATACAGAAAATATTAAGTCTATTTCAGAAATAGTAAATCTTTCAAAGAATAGTAATTTCAATATTCAAAAAATCAGCAATGAATCAATTCAAAATATCAAGAATATTTTGTCATTATCTGAGTCCATTAATAAAAATTACAATGCTCAAAACATTTCAAACAATGTAACTCAAAATTTTAAAGATTTAGTCAATATTTCTCAGAGTCAAGAGTTTGTAATGTCTCTCAAAAGCTTCAAGAATTTAAGTTCTAATTTAAGATTAATTTCTCAAAATAATCTAAACTTTAGAACTTCGAACATTTCAAACTATAATAAAACTTCTAATTTAGTAAGCAATGTAAATAATACTTTTCAGAAGGAATATAATTTACAAAAGCTTAGTCAAATAAAAGATATAAATATATTTGATCAGATTAATATTATAAGTGAACCAAAAATACATAAAACAATAAAGATGTTGCGTAAAGTCAAGCAAATAAAAAATTTAGAAAATCTTGAACAAAATATATCTTTAGTCAATCAAACTTTGTCTGACAGAAAAGAGTATTTTGTAAAAACTTCAAATGTCAACCAAGTGAATAAATTTATCAATCTAATTGAAAATTCAAAACTAAATTCAACTCAAATAAATGCTATAAGTCAATTAAGTACGCAAAATATAAGAACCATTGTTCAGTCAATTAATAATATTTCGAATGATAGTAATAATATTAATAAAATAGTAAATGAAATTTCCAAGATTAGTGAAACCAAAATAACAAAAATTAGCAATATTAATCAAAATCAAATTCAAAATATTAATTTAACAAAAAATGAAGTTCAAAGTGTTGTCAAGTTGGAGAAACAAATAAGAAGTTACTCCGAAAAAGTCAAGGTAAGAGAAACTTTGAAAACTTTAGATTTAGTTCAAAGCAATCCAGATATTAATCAAATATTTTCGAACAAAGTATCTTACACAAAGCTCAATCAGATATCTGAGGTTTTACAAAATATTAATTTGACAAAAACTGAAAAAAATCTAGAAGTGATTAAAAAATACAGTTTTGAATCCAATAAGAAAAATATATCAAACTTTTTCAATGAATTAAATGTTGTTTCTTTAATCAAATCAGAAAGAAAAACTGAAAAATCATTCGTATCTATAAATAAGCAAATAGATAGATTATATAGATTAAATGAAAGAGTTGAGTCAAAAGCAGCCAAAGCCGAACAATCATTTTATGACTTGATTAATTTTAGTGATTATTCGATTACTAAAAAAACAAGTACAAAAAAAGAAATTAAAAATTTCTTCCAAACTTTAAATCAAATAAAGATTACTAATGAGCAAGTTAGAGAAAGAATAAAACCTAGTGTAAAGGTAAATGAATTCAGGATTACTCAAAGTTCTGAAAAGGTGAAGATTGATATACATAAACAGAAAACTGACACTTATTACAAAGTTGAGAATGTTAATAGATTTTATAAGAAATCCTACTTCCAAGAAAAACAGGAAAAAGAAGCGCAGGAAAAGGTAATTGAATCTAAGGTTGAAGAATTACTTGTCAAAAAAATTCAAAATGTTACAAATAACATTACGAACAATGTAATCACCAAACAAGAACTCAGCATTATCAAACAAGAAATTGTTAGAGAGATTCTTAAGGTTGAAGAAAAGTACGAGAAAAAGATTCAAGCAATCAAACAAGAAACTCAACAAACAGTACAAAGTATGTTGAATCAATTCCTCAAGAGTTAAACTATGGCCACTTATAAAACAGATAGAGATAGAAATTATGGATTTGTTGGCAAATTCAAGTTTTCCTATACTGTGGCTTTGATAAGTGCACAGGCAGATTTTGGTTTAAGATTTGGAAATGCTCAAGTTTTGAGCGGAGCATATATTCAGTTTGACAAAGTACCTTCAGATCTTGAGATTAAGGGATTTACCGGAAAAGTTGTAATTGGAACTGGCGATCCTAATATTGGCAGGGAAGATTGGTTTAACGAAAATAGAGTGATAGCACCTGGATACAATTTACAAAATCTTGGCCCTGTTATTCCTTTATTTTATGATTTACAAAATAGTGTTGGAGAGCTTCAAGGCATCTTTATTTTAGATATTCAAAAAGATTTAGATATCAACGAAGATGGACTACTTCTCAAAGGACAAGGAGGGCAAGGTCAAAATTTTTATTACAGATATATAAGTGGTACTGTAGAAGGCTATGTTTTTGACGGGAATCCTCTTTCTGAATTTGTAGAAATCACTGAACATTACCCCTTAAGAGAAACAAGAGTACCAAATACTTGCAATACTACTAATCAAGTTTGGGTACCAGATGATTTGAATGAAAAAACAGTTAGGCAGTGGCCAAAGTACACAACTTTAAATTGGTTTGAATCTATAAACCCATACAAAAAATCAAGATTTGGTATATATGTTCAACATACAAAAAGTAATGGGCAAACTAGTACCTTTTCTAGAAACTTTGATTACGTAAGTTCAGGGAAAGTTCAATATCAAACAAGGAAGTTGGCTAATATTTGGCAATTAAGAGAGTTTGGATCTGGTCCTTCATTTTCGACTAGTGGTTATGTAAGAATTGGTGGTAATGTCGATTCAGCTGACTTTAAGATAGAACCGTTAGTAACACCCAATGGGCTAGTCACTGAAGATACCTGGGAACTAAGTTCAGACCCAGTATGGGCATCACTTGCAAATATAGATTTATTTCAGGAACCTACTAGAAAAGTAACTTTTGATTCACAAATATTCAATTGGGATAAGCCATACACTGATTACTTGAAAGGTTATATAATTGGTTTCAATAGCAAAGGGCTAAGAGAAAAAAAGAATTTTTCTTGTAGCAACAAAGACGTTGTGATACCTACTTTTAAGACAATTGAAACCCGAAGTGGAAAAATTTCTGATAGTCAAACATATGTTACATACGGAATAAATAAAATTTTTCTTTCATCTAATAATAAATCTTCAGGTGAATCAATAATTAAGTACGCTCCAAAAATAGACTTTAGTAATCAACAAAAATGGATTTTTGGTGCAATAGATAGAAGAACAGCACCAGAAGAATTTGATACTTTGCTCAGCCCAACAAAGTTTATGGATTATCCTGAGAAGTTTGTCAGACTTACTTGTGGATGTCAAGATATAAATGAAGAATCTCGTTTCAGAACTTTAGATTTTGATGAAGACTTTTTCGGTTGTGCTCCAATTCCCTTAAAAGGTTGGAAGTTCAATGCTATGACATTGAAACAAGATCAAACTTTCAGTATTCCTGGAGAAACTAACTTAAGATCTTTTACTGGTGACGCAAAAAATCCAAAATATTATGGTGACTTAAATATTTCAGGATTTAGATATTTAAGAATAAAAGCACGTTCAAAAAATAATGATAGTCAATCAGCAAATTTACAAATTTTTGAAATTGCCAAAGGTCCAAAACAAGATCAAAATTCAAGCACAGAAAATGAAAAATCTTTTCTTGTTAAAACTTCTTCAAATGTATTTACAACATCAATAATCGATCTTTGTAATCCAGACAATAAAATTGATTTTGTAGATAATCAAGACTCTCCTTATCCAAGACTTAACACATATACAACATCTGTTCCTACTGAATCTTACAATCTTGGATTTTTATCAGTGGAAAATAAACCAAAAGATGATTTCTTGATCACTAAACCAGCATTAGACAAAGAGTCTGACAACTGGATTACTGATGATATTAAGAAAAGTATAAGTCAATCAGGTTTTGTTTATATATCCAATGATCAAGATTCAACTATAGATTATTTTGAAGTAGACACAAAAAGATTTCCAAAAGCAGGTGTAGGAACAAACGTAATTTACGGAAGACCACGCATCATTAATGGCAAAATAAAACTTGCTAAATATTGGAATCCAGAAGATGCAGTCATAAGAAATGATTCAGGAGAAATCATAGGTACCGATCCTGATTACAGAAAAACACTATATCTCTACGTACCACAAAATGATTTAACCAAAGGTAAATCTATTTTTACATTATTGAATCAAAGTGAAGATAAAACTTTTCCAGACGAATTTGAAATTTTTGATTATGCTTACAATTTTCCTGATATTACTGATGTAGTTGCAAAAGTAACAACTAAATTTACAGATGGAAATAACACAATTTTCATTACAAATATTTCTGCATATGATAAGAATCAAGACTTACCATATGATGCAATTCAAGTTGAGAATGCTCAGGGAATAAGTAAAAAATATAAAATATTTGATTATGTAAATTCAGTTGATTTTAGTTCTGCATATTTCACTCTCCAGACGACTGGGCAATTTGATCAAAATCTAGTTTTTGATGTTAACTCAACAATAAAATTAACATTTTTCGATCAAACTACTGATGACACATTTAATTCAGTAGTAGTAAAATTTTCTAAAGTAGAGAGATATAATGGTGTCTTCAGAGCAACACTAGAATATGCAAAATATGACAAAAATAGCGAGCCTGATTATGATGGTATACCAATTAAGACTACAGATGGCAGAGACAATATATTTTCCAATAATGCCCCTGTTATTAGTGTAAATCCAGTTAGACTGAACGAATATACTTTTCCCAAAGATTCATTATTAAGAACAAGAATATCTCCAAATAATACCGGAGATGAAGTCACTGCTATAGACGATTATCCACAAGATGAAGTACAAAATGGCCCATACTACGGAATATCAAGAGTTACAAAAATCAATCTCGAAAATCCTCTAATGGAATTGGGAGATATAGAACTTGTTAGACAAAATTCTCTTGCTAATTTTGTAATTGCTGGAAATCAAAATACTTTTGAAGAAAAAACAAAATTCAGAGTTGCCGAAAATGCAAATACTTCAGGTATCCCAACAGAAACTCAATACTATACAAGAAGATTTTGGCAGCAAAACACTGATGGTAGAGATGAAGAAGAAGGAGATATTTCTTGGCAATTTACTTCAACTCCTAGTATTAGTTATTGGTTACTTTTTCCCAAAACAATTTCCGATCTATGTGATGATATAAACAAAGTAGATTATTATGTTGCACCTCGATGGTTAAATCCTAACAACCCTTACTCTGCAATAATAAGACATCCAGGTTGGGTTGCTGAAAAAGTTAATAAAACATTTCCTACAGATCCGGTCACTGGTGAAAGAATATATGGAAATCTTCTTGATCCAGATTATTTAAATTCAGACTCTGGATATGCATCTTGGTTATATGGTGGCGGAGTTTTAGCTTTACCTAGTGGAGAAAATAAAGGAAGCGGGACTGCATATACCACTGCAATTGATATCAATTTTAATAACTTAAAGAATATTCTTGCACAAACTGTTTTTCATAGAATAAACGCAGACTTTCCACCTGGTAAACCTGATTTATTTGGAAATTCTTCTCTGAGAAATGAAGACGGTTCTGTGCA
>JACCDX010717902.1_pt1 | contig 13003 bp, 9 predicted proteins | sample 7449681 | NCBI WGS metagenome assembly JACCDX01 (sample SAMN15323450, study PRJNA562643) | freshwater metagenome | isolation source: river surface water | place: USA:Blue River Watershed | collected 2017-08-18
CAGTAATGCAGGACATCGTCCTAGCAATGCCACGCAAGTATCGTGCAATCAAGAGCAACCTTAAGTTCTACGCAGGTACCGATGCATTCGCAGGTATCGTAAAGAACAACGGTACACTCTCTGATGCTATCGCTGAGGCACTTGGCAAGAATGGTAACACATCTGCTAACACTCAGTCATACTTGGATGGCGCAGGCCAGACATTCGGTGGTGCTCGCACTACTCGTGTTCTAGGTATCGATGTTCAGGAAGTACCTTACTACCCAGATGGCTATGTCGACTTGACATTCCCAGCCAACCGTGTATGGGGCTTCCAGCGTGATATTGTGGTCAACCGTGAATACGTTGCGAAGAAGGACACAATTGAATACACTGTATTCGTCCGCTTCGGTATTCAATGGGAAGAAGAAGACGCAATTGCATACGCTGATGCTGCTGCAGATGCATAATCTGTAAACAGTACCTTTTGAGGGGGCAGGGGCCAACTAGCCTCTGCCCCTTCTAACATATGTCTGTTATAATATAAATTAGGAGGTATCATGTCAGACGAACTAAATAATGAACTTATTTCTGATTCAGTCGCAGATGCTGTTGAAAGCATTGCTGATGACATCGTAATGGATGCTATCGCAGAAGCAGTAGCAGAGAAGGTTGAAGAACTTTCTGCTCCAGAACCAGTTGTAGAGCCAGTTGTTGAAGAGGCACCAGTAGTTGTAGAGCCAGTCAAGGAAGATGTTATCACAACACCTTCAATGCCAGGTAGCGACAATATAAACATGGTTGGTCTTGTAGGCAATGGTGCAATCGGATCTGTTACAGCACCTCGACCAAAGAAATCAGTAGCAAAGAAGTCTGCCCCAGTAAAGAAGGCAGAAACTGTTGCGGTATATTCTACTAGAAACGTAACCTGGAATGGTGTAGGAAAGGTTTATCGTGGATACAATATTGTTGATAAGGACGCTGCTGAGAAGTGGCTTACTCGTGACCACGTTAGACTTGCAACACCAGAAGAAGTTGCAAAGGAATTCGGTAGATAATGGAGGTTTTGAGGGTTCCGCCATATGAAGATATTTCAGTAACCTTTACTGTTCCATCTGGCTATACAGACGGTCAGTTTGTTGCTGTTATAACTGATATGGCGGATCTCTCTACCACCGAACTTGAATTTGTAAAGAATTCAGAAGAGGTAATTGAGATTTTCCTAAGCGGTAGATATGACAATGACTACCACATAGAAATCATGGATGAGGAATCCAATACTCTATTTAGCGATACTTATGAATTAAGAAGGCCTTACATTAACCCCAATGATAAGGGGACTACTGCATCAGAGATTGCAGAATATAAAAAGAATGAAGAATTGGCTAGAGCAATTATTGACTCTATTGTTGAAGATGGATTTTATTACAAGAAAAAGGTAATTGAGTTTACTGGATTAGGTACAGACTATCACCCACTATGGTTTGATGCTAAGAAGATTATTGAAGTATATGAAAATAACATTTTGGTAACGGATAGATCATTCCAGATTAGTCCAGACAAGACTGCAATCATGGAATCTTATACTGGAATCTTTAATCGTAATGAGTCTGCTCCGATTGAGATTCCTGCTTCTAGTTCAGATGCACTAGATTTAAAGTGGGCTGTTCGTGGATTTGCAAAGACTTATGATTATAAGGTAGTCGTAGAGGCTGGTTACACTGCTGTGCCATCTGAGATTGTCCGTGCAACTGAGTTGCTAATTGAAGACATCTCCTGTGGCAAACTAGACTACTACAAGAGATATATCTCAGCATATAATACTGATCAATTTAAGATTCAGTTTGATAAAGGAGTCTTTGAAGGAACGGGGAATATCCTGGTAGACAAGATACTTTCCAAGTATCAGAAGTCAATCAGACGCTTAGGGGTGCTGTAAATGACATGTGGAAGCAAGACAGATTTTATGTTTCCAATGGAAGCGGACATCTATCACCCAATTGTAGAGCAAGGTGCTCTTGGTAATGTTAAGAAGACTTGGGTACTGGACAGAACAATTGGTTGCTCTTTTGCTCCTGCTGGTTCTGCTAATAAAGAAGAAGTAACTCCAAACGTAAATATTACACAAGACAAGTTGCTACTTGGCAGGGTACGTGAAGACATCCGTATCTCTGATAGAGATTCTAATAATGCAATCACTAACGTAATCGTAACCAATATTAGAGATAAGAACTGTAATCCAATTTATGTAGAGACATCTGGACCACGTGCTGGAAAGTCAACTATTTTTGAGGTAGCAACGAATGATCCTTTTGTTGGACCATTTGGAAACGTAGAATACTTTAAGGTAGTACTACGTAGATCTGAGAACCAGGGGGCTGATGTCTAATGAAGGTAACAATGAACAGCCGTCAGTTTATGCGAGATATGACTAACATCATGGAGTACTCCACAGGGTTTCTTGAAGGTATACATCGTGGCAAAACAAAATTTTTAGTTAATCTTGGTGCAGCCACAAAAGAACTGCTAAAAGAGTATATTGACTCTACTGCTAGGGTTAATCCAGCAATGCTACATCATATCTATGAGTGGAACCAGACTGGCTCTCCAGACGCCAGATTGTTTGATATAGACTATACTGTAAGCGGTCTAGGTCTTTCCTTCAAGGGTACCTTTAGACAGTCTACAACGGTCAAGGATGGCTCTAAAACCCCATTCTACGACAAGGCTAGAATTATGGAAGAAGGATCCCCAATAGCAATTCGTCCAGTTAAAGCACAGGCCCTATCATTTGAGGATGGTGGAGAAACCGTATTTGTAAAGTCTGAGGTGACTGTAGAGAATCCTGGTGGTCCCGCTGTCCAAGGTGGATTCGAAAAGGCATTTGACTCATTCTTTAATAGATTTTTCTCTCAAGCGTTCTTAAAGGTTAGCGGAGTATCAGATTACCTAGAGGACCCAGTTTTATACAAGTCAAACTTTGCAAGGGGCAAGCGTGGCGGTAGAGTCACTGGAATTGAGACTGGAAACAGATGGATCGCAAACGCAGGAGTGATTAACTAATGGCTATTTCATACCCACCTATCTTTATCAATGATTATCTTAAAGAAAAGATTCAGTCATTAAGCAATATTGATGTTCCATTTTTCCCAACTAGCCCATCTACGATTGAACAACTATCTCAGACTGCAGTTATAAATAATGAGGCTGGGCTTATGGCTGTGTATGACAGAATGTTTAAGATGCGTCGTAAAGCATTTCCACATATAAAAGATGAACAACTACTCTATTACTTTTACTCACTAGATATACCTAGCATGATTGACACAAGTCAGTATATAGCAGACCTTCTTGACAGAGGGGATGAATCTGCACAAGACTTAAATTCATGGATTCAGACAAAACTAACTAATGGGGTATATAGAAAACCAGATGGAAATGGCTTTAAAGAGTTCCTGCCAGTGTTCTTCCATGACATCAAGATCTACCAACTAGAGGAAACAAGAGATATTATAGATTTTGGTACAGCCCGTACCTATGCTGGTAACAAGATAATTATTGATTACTGCTATCACACAAAGGGGTATCCACAGGGAACTCCAGTTGAAAACTTTGACAAAGCACGACCAAGGTATGAGGGCAGCAACAATGCCTCATACAACGACACACAAATTGTTTAAAAAGGCTGTTATACTTATCTTGAGGAAACACGCCTACTTATTCCATATAGAAAAAAGAGGTGAAAATTATGGCATATACACGTGGTTCAAGCAATAATATTATTGTTGGTGCTGCAGCCCTCTTCACATACGAAGCGGGTGTACTAACCGATTCTGATCTGCCAGCCTACGTAGACAACGTATCATTTAAGGAAACCCTTACAAGTGACGCTGACTTCCGTAACGTTGGTTACACAATGAATGGTTTGGAACTTCAGTTCCAGCCAGACTTTGGTGAGGTATCAGTCGATCAGGTTCTTGACGTTGCCAAACTCTACAAGCAAGGTATGCAGGTTAACCTAAATACTACATTTGCAGAGTCAACACTTGAGAATCTGCTCTTTGCTCTTGCGAGCAAGGACACTAACCTGTCTACAGTTGCAGGTAACCCAACACTAAACCTTTCAGCAGGTGACATCGGAGAATGTCCTGTTGAGCGTGGTCTAGTAGCAGTTGGTCCTGGTACAGGTGACTGTGCTGCATCAGATCAAATTGAGCGAGTTTACGTTGCATACCGTGCACTCTCCATTGAGAGCGTTACAGTTGGTGCGAAGCGTGATGAGGCAACCATGTTTGAGGTTTCCTTCCGTCTACTTCCTAACGACAGTGCGTCTTATGGAAAGATTGTAGACCGTACAATTCCAGCAGCATAATCTAAAACTTAATAACAACTTAATAACGGAGAGACCGTCTTGGATTTAACCCCAAGGCGGTTTCTTTTTTGGTACAATAGACGTAATGGCCACTAAAATTTATGACACGAGCACTATCGAACTAGTTGACGGTACAGTAGTAGAAATCTCACCATTAAAGATCAAGTATCTCAGGGAGTTCCTAGACGCTTTTGAGTTAGTTAAGTTTGCTAAGGATGACGACCAGGCTATCTTCTTTTTGGCTGAATGTGCAAGAATTTCTATGCAACAATACTATCCATCTATTAAAACTATTTATGATCTTGAAGATATGGTAGATTTGCCAACGGTATATCAGATTATTGATATTGCTGCTGGTATTAAAGTAAACAATAAGTCTGAGGAGTCTATCAAAAAGCAGGCAACAGATAGTGGGTCTAGTTGGGATAATCTTGATTTGGCAAAACTAGAAGTAGAGGTATTTCTTCTTGGTATTTGGAAGAATTATGATGAACTGGAAAAGTCTATATCAATGCCAGAACTATTAAAGACTTTAGAGATTAGACGAGAACTAGACTACAACGAAAAAAAGTTTCTTGCTGGTATTCAGGGGGTAGACCTTGATAAGCAGGCAGGGAAGCAAGACGCCTGGGAAGAAATGAAAGCCAGGGTATTCAGTAAAGGCAAGACAAGTAATCCTAATGATATTGTTTCATTACAAGGACAGAATGCTGTAAATGCAGGATTTGGTATTGGAATGGGCTTACAATACGAGGATTTGACTAAAAAATAGACCACCACTATGATATAATTTATAGTAACCTTATAAGGAGGAAATCAATGGCAACTACCATCAACGAAGAAAAGACTATCACTCTAATCGATGGTACCAAAATCAAAGTAAGACCACTAAAGATCTCATTGCTTCGTAAGTTCATGAAGTCTTTCGAGCAAATCGCTGCTGTTGCAGAGGACAACGACAAGTCTACAGACCTTCTGATGGACTGTGTTCAAATTGCAATGCAACAATACAAGCCTGAATTGGCTGATGACCGTGAAGCGTTGGAGGATAACCTAGACCTACCTACAGTTTATAAGATTGTAGAAGAGGCATCTGGCATTAAGTTGACAGAGGCTTCTGTGGCTAGTAACCTCAAGTAAGTTGGTGCAAATGAATGGCTGATATCCAATCCAATATTCAAGTAAATATTGATACGTCAGACGCCCTGGCGAGTATCAAGTTACTTCAGAAGCAGATATCAGCCTTTCATAACCAAATGGCTAAGGGTGGCGCTGCTGCCAATGCCGTTGCTGGAAATCTACAGCAAAACTTAATTAATTCTATAAACGCAACTGGCAAATTTTCTGCCGAAATGCGTACAGTCAAAACAACGACTGAATCATTTACAAATGCACTTGAAAAGAATAAACTCTCAATGCGAGAGTATTTTAGATTCTCTGCTGCATCAACAAAAACTTTTGGAAGACTTTTTAGATCTGAGTTTGAAACAATCAACAAGGTTGCTCGTGAAAGAGTAAAAGATCTTCAGACACAATATATCAAGATGGGCCGTGATGCAAACGGTGCCCTAAAGGCTATTGCTGTAAGACCACTAGCCCTTGATATGGATAATCTTGCAACAAAAACTGCTATTGCTGCACAGCGTCAAGCACTGCTAAACCAAATGCTTAAGCAGGGTTCTACAAATCTTTTAAACTTTGGTAAGAATACACAGTGGGCTGGTCGTCAGTTGATGGTTGGTTTTACTATTCCATTGACCATGTTAGGTACAACTGCTGCTAAAACATTTATGCAGATGGAAGAACAGGCTATTAGATTTAAGCGTGTATATGGAGATACATTTACCGCTACAGAAGAAACTGACAGAATGCTTGCCCAGATTAAAGAACTTGGTAAAGAGTTCACTAAGTATGGGGTATCAGTAGAGCAAACTATGTCAATGGCTGCAGATGCTGCTGCTATGGGTAAGCAGGGCGCAGATCTTCTTGCTCAGGTAAATGAGGCAACACGTCTTGCTGTTCTTGGTGGTGTAGAACAGGAACAAGCACTAGAGACAACTATTTCATTGACGAACGCATTTGGTACTGCAGCAGAAGACCTTGCTGGAAAGATTAACTTCCTTAACTCTGTTGAAAACCAAACTGTCACATCTATTGAAGATCTTACCATTGCCATTCCAAAGGCTGGTCCAGTTGTACAGCAACTTGGTGGAGATGTAGAAGACCTAGCATTCTTTCTAACTGCTATGAAGGAAGGTGGAATTAATGCATCTGAAGGTGCTAACGCACTTAAATCAGGTCTTGCATCTTTGATTAACCCAACCGATAAAGCAGCAAAAATGCTTGGTGGTTTTGGAATTAATATTAAAGAAATTGTAAATGCTAATAAGGGTGACGTTAAAGGCATCGTAATTGATTTTGCTGAAGCATTAGATCAACTAGATCCTCTCAATCGTGCACAGGCAATCGAACAGTTGTTCGGAAAGTTCCAGTTTGCACGTCTATCAACACTGTTCCAAAACGTAATTAAAGAGGGTAGCCAGGCATCACGTGTTCTAGAAATGACTAATGCTACTACAGAAGAATTGGCAATCCTAGCAGAGCGAGAATTAAAACGTGTAGAAGATTCTCCAATGTATAAGTTTAAGGCTGCAGTAGAAGAACTAAAGGTATCACTTGTTCCACTTGGAGAGGCTTTTGTTAAGGCAGTTACCCCACTTATTGAATTTGGAACCAAGGTTTTAGATAAGTTTAATGGAATGAGTGATGGAGCAAAGTCATTCTTGGTTGGCCTTACTGGTATTGCTGGAGTTATTGCACCCGCATTCCTGATGACATTTGGTCTCGTTGCTAACGGTGTAGCAAACCTAATTAAATTATTTACATCTGTTAAGGGTGTATACAACAGGCTTTCTGGCTCTAGCACAACTTTAGGTCAAACAACAGACTACATGACTCAGCAACAACTAGAGGCTGCTGCTGTTGCTGCTTCTCTTGAGCAAGCACACATGAGGCTATCTCAGGCATTCTCTTCTGAGAAGTCTGCTCTTGAGGCTTTGACTACTGCATACTCAAAGGCTATTGCGGTACAAGCACAATATTCTGGTGCAGCAATTCCTGGTCGTGGCAAGCCAATGAAGAAGTATAACGATGGTGTATTTATGGTTCCTGGAACTGGAAATAAAGATACTGTTGCTGCAATGCTTACTCCTGGAGAAGCAGTTGTTCCAAAAGAAATGGTTAAAAAGTATGGTCCACTAATTCAAGGAATGATTGCTGGAAACCTTCCTGGATATGTTGATGGATTTATGCCAAAGGGTATGGGTAAGGGTTATAAGAACGCAACAGTTTATCTACCAGAATCAATGAATACTGCCATGGGTGGTGCTGGTCAGGGTGCAGCAATGGCTCAGGTTACAGAATACCTAAAGCGTGCAGGTGGTGCTGCCATGGCTCCACTTATGACAGTTATGGCTAGAGAGATGGGTATGAAGATTAATGACCCACGATTTATTGCTGAGTTCCAAAAACTTGGTTCTGCACTATCAACCAATGCTATTGCTGCTCTAGAAAAATCTGGAAAGCAGTTTATTACAGACAGCGACTTTGAAGAACTTGTTGTTCCTGCAATGCGTAAGACAACACAAGAAGTAAACGTTGCTGGAAAGAATATGGCTCAAGCATTTGAGAATGCAGTTACGCAGATTAGAACTGTTGGTCCAGTAGGTACTCAGTCTGGATCAAAGTCTGGTGCAGGACGTGTAGCATTTGCTGGATCATATAAGTCAGATGCTGTTCGTAAGCAATCTCAGGCTTTTGCTATGGCAACTAACCCAACAATGTTCCAGAGAGTAGCAAGATTCTCTCAAAGCCGTGGTAAGACAATTAATGAATTTAGAACTCCAAATATTAATACTGGACAACTTGAAATCGCAACTGCAGCACACATTACTAAGTCTGTTACTGATTCTGTAAATAATTTGATCGCTAGAATGAAGCCAATTCTTGGTGATATTGGTGCACGAGTTGTAAAGGCAACATCAAAGGGTATTGCAGATGCAGCAGCAAAAGAAGCAAGAGTTGCTTCTCCTTCAAAAGAAACACAGCGTGTTGGTAAAGAGATTGGTCGTGGAGCAGTTATTGGTGTACAAGAGTATGTTGATGACGCTAAGAATGCTGGTAGACAAGTTGGTACTGCTGTAGTCTCTGGTGTTAGTGAAAAGGCTACACAGTCTAGAGCAATGCTATATGGAAGTGGTCCAGTAGATAGCGGTGCAAAGTCTATGCGTAGACAAATGCAGAAGCAGGCAAAGTTACAGCAGATTGAGGAAAAGCGTGCATATCAGGCATCAGTAGTTACCGCACAACTAGCAGGTGCTACATCAGATTTAAGAGAAACAACTAAGAGATTAACTCTTCGTGATAAGATTTCTGGTGCCGTTGGAAGAATGGGTGTTGGTGGAGCGGGTATGGCTGCCTCTGGTGTTGTAATGGCAGCATCGATGGTTCCTGGTAAGGTTGGGGAAACTGCACAAAATCTAATGATGCCAATGATTGCATTACAAACTATTTTGCCACTTCTTAAGAATCCAATTATGGCTGCAGTAGCAGCATTTGCAGCAGTGGGTGTTGCTGCTTGGATGATGAACGAAAGGCTAAAGCAGGCAACTGAAGAGGGCCGTAAACTTGGTGAAAGCATGTCAATGACAAAAGACAAGTTGATTGAGATGTCAAAGATTACTGGTCAGGTAAGTGCAACAGAATTGAGAGCAAAGAAGCAAGAAAACCAACTTACTGGAGAGTCTGGAAAGACCAGAAAGTTTGGTCAAACATATCTAGAGTCAGAATCTGGAAAGCAAATGGTGTCTGATATTGGAACCATGAAAGAGTCTGGAATGTCTGACTCTCAAGTTGCATCAGTTATATCTAGAAACCTATCTCTTGCAATCATGCAAGGCGTTGTAACACCTGAGCAGGCTAGAAGTATTGCTGCTGGATTGGGTCAAGAACTTGGTAACTATCAGATTTCTGCACAAATATCTGGAGATCTAGTTTCTCTGTTTGGTAGAGATGGAACAAACTTACTAGAAAATCCACTAAAGGTTGCTGTAGAGTTACAGCAGCAAGGACAGACTGCTCAGCAGCAGGTATTTGATGCAGCACAATCTGGACAACTTCCAACAAGAACTCCTGGAACAGACGCAAGAATGGGTGCTGGTGTTGGTCTAGTTGCTAGCGGAATGCTTACAACTATTGCAACTGGTTGGACTGGTGTTGGTCTAGTTGCTGGTCTTGGTCAGGTAGCAGTTGGTGTTGTTGCTATGGCATCTGCTTTATGGGAACAAAATGAGGCTATCGCACAAAACAATAAACTTAATGCTGCAGCAATTCAATTAGGTTTTGAGCAGATTGCTACTAATCAGGGCATTCTAGACTCAACAGCGCAGGCATACGACCAAAAGATTAAAGAGGCTGAAGCAAATCTGGCAAATGCAAAGACTGCTGAAGAAAGAAAAACAGCAGAAAAAGAACTTAATGACATTATTATCGAAAGAGATAGCGCTCTCAAAAAGTTAAATACAGAAAACGCTAACTACATTCAGCAATTAACGGACCAGAAGTCTTTGGTCGGTGCAGATACATTCCAGACATCAGTAAATGCGTCTCTTGATGCAATGAAAGAAAATGCATCTGAGCCAATGAAGGTATTTATTGATCAGGCTAAAAAGGACCTTGAGGGGCTTGCAGAGAGTGATTTTAAGACTACACTTCAGGTTGGTATTGCTTCTGGACAATTGGACCCAATTGCAGTTTCTAGCCTAATTGATGCAGGTGCAAATAACGAGGATATGCAGGCAGACATGAACCTGCTAATCAAGGAGCAGGGTGTAGCAAGTTTTAATCAGGTGACCCAACTATTGCTTAAGGCTGGCCTCTCTGGGGACAAGATGAATATCATATTTGACCTCATTGCAAATGATCCAACTAACTTTGAGAATAATACAGAGGCTTTAGCACAACTTGCTAATATGCAACAAGAGTATGGTTTTAAGATTAATCTTGAAGGCGATGCAGGTGCAGACAAGGTCAAAGAACTATCTTCATTTATTACTGCTACAGAAGAACTTCCAGATGTAGTTAATAAGCAAGTTTTAACAGATTTCTTAGAGGCTAACCCGAATAGCCCTGCAAGCAACCAGATACGTGACATGATTGATAACTGGGATGTTCTATCTGGAGGAAAGAAGAATATTGATAAAGCAATTACTGTAGACTTTGTTGCTGCAGGAGATCAGAATGTCTTGAATGCATACCTTGCATCAATTGGTCAGAGTGGTTTAAGCGCATACCTATCACCAGAAATTTTACAAGGAACTTATGGCGCAAGGGCGCAAGCGTGGGCAGTTGGTGGTCAGGGCAAGGATGACCCAGATAAGAAAAAGAACAACCAAAATACTAACACTGATACTGGTGGCAAAAAAGAAGATCCATATGAGGATGTTCTTAAGTCTCTAAAGCGTGTTCGTGATGCATCCATCAATGCAGCAGGTGGAGCAAAGGAATTGAAGAGGGTTCTGGGTGGAAGCAAGGATATTAAGATTTTTGCTGGCATGGAACAGTCTCTCGCATCTATGAATAGCCAGTTCTCAGAGTATCTCGTGGGGCTTGATGATAAGACTAGAAAGACATTCGTAACATTTAAGAATGGCAAGGCTGTCCTGACTGATCTTGGAAAGGCCATGAGAAAGGCTTATGACGAGAAGGTTCTTGGAGACTTCCAACTAAAGCAGATTCAAACTACTGCAACAATAGGAAATCAGAATGCTGCATTTGCTAGACTTACCAAGGCAGGTTTTGATGCAGAAAGCGCATATGATGCAGTTGCTGATTCAGCATTTGCTGCAGCAGTAGCAAATAAGAAACTAACTGATGCTGAACTAAAGAAGATTGCTAAGGCATGGGAAGAAGCAAAGAAGAAGAAAGATAACTACGATAGAATTCGTGCTATCCGATCAGAGAATGCTGACTATGAAAAGCAGGTACAGGTACTCCAGAAATTAGAGTCAGTTGCTGGAAAGTATAGTCAAGAGCAAATAAGTTCTATTCTTGGCAACGAAAACCTAATGAATCAGTTCTTGGCTAATCCAAATAATACTGATTTTGTTAAAAATATGCAGAACCTGCTAGACAAAGAACAATTTGACTTGCGTGTCAAGATGCTTACAATTGAGGGCCAGGAAGAGATCTTCCAGGATGGCTTTAGCAAGGCTATGGAGGCATTTGCAGCGCAAGAGCAGAAGATAGAGATTGACTTTAAGATTAAGAATAAAGATGATCTAGATGCTGTTGCTAAGGCTGAAGACGATATCGCCAAACTCCAATATAAGATTGATGACTGGGAGGCTGGATTAAAGGATATTGAAAAGCAAGAAGAGGCAATCAATGACTCTTATGAAACTAAGTTCTCTGCTTTAGATAAAATCCAAAAGGCTAACGACAATATCTCTCGTCAGCAAAAAGCACAACTAACCCTAGCAGACGCATTGTCTCAGGGTGATATTGCAGCAGCAGCAAAGGCTGCTCAGGATATGAGAGCACAGGCTGCAGCAGACTCTATTTCTGCACAAAGAGATTCTCTTACTCAGGCAAAAGACAATGAACTTGCAAATGTTAGAAACTCTTTGGGATATACACGTGAGCAGATTGAGACAAGTATTCGTGATCTACAAGATGAGATTTTTGAAATTGAAGAAAAGACGCTAGAGCCTGCACGTGAAAGACTACGCATTGCTGAACTAGAAAAGCAAAAGGCTATTGAGGGCTTAGAGGTTCTTGGTAAGACTAAGTTCCAGTGGGAGCAGATAAAGAATGAGATTGACCTTGCCAAGACAAATAGCGAAAAATACAAGGAAGCGATTCAAAGAGCACTTGATGTTGTTAAGGGCATTGTTGATTACTGGAATGGTTTGAACGGCAAGGTCGTTAATACTACTCACGTAATTACAACAGTTCACAAGACTGTTACAGAAGGTGGTGCTCCAGATCCCAACAACATTATGACAAACTCATCACTTGCTCAGGCGAATGCTGACTATTTCCAGAATCAAGTATTGCCAGCAGTTAATGATGGAACTGCTACAGCAAGCCAAGTTATTGACTATGCTAATGCTGTAAATCAGGCTCTTGGAAGGCCTCAAGGAACTCCTGTTGCTATGTCTAAGGGTGGCATGGTCCCTAAGATGAGTTATTTCCTAAATGGTGGATTTGCTAGGGGTACAGACACAGTTCCTGCAATGCTAACACCAGGAGAGTTCGTAGTAAGCAAATTTGCTGTTAAAGACTTTGGTGTAGATAGACTCAAGGCTATCAATAGTGGTGCATATCAGAACGAGTCAGTGTATAATAATTACAGCGTAACTGTAAATGCTAAGTCTGATGCAAACCCAGATGATATCGCTAATGCAGTTATGACTCAGATTAAGCAGATTGATTCTAGAAGACTCAGAGGTGTAAGACTATAATGGCTACTTCGACATACATTGCTGGACGACGTAAATATCAGCGTCCACAGGCTATGCTTTGGTCTGAGAATTCTGGAAAACTTGAGAATGGTTTATATATACCAAATGGCCTTGAGGTCGGACAGGATGC
>JACCDX010132417.1_pt1 | contig 13001 bp, 14 predicted proteins | sample 7449681 | NCBI WGS metagenome assembly JACCDX01 (sample SAMN15323450, study PRJNA562643) | freshwater metagenome | isolation source: river surface water | place: USA:Blue River Watershed | collected 2017-08-18
ACCCCTCCCTTTTTTAGGTGATGTCAATGAATCGACCAGTGACCGCTTTAGAGCGCATGACGCAGCGTATCGATCAGATCGCCATTTATTCGGGGCAGGTGATTTCCTGGATGATTGTGCCGATGGTGTTGAGCCTCACGTATGAGGTCGTCGCCCGATACGTGTTCAATGCCCCGACCCTATGGGCCTACGACATGACGTTCATGCTGTACGGATCATTCTTTATGCTCGGCGCGGCGTTTACCCTTCAGCGCAAAGGACATATTCGAACCGATAGTTTCTATGCCGCCTGGAGCCCGAGGAAAAAAGGATGGGTGGATGCCATTTGTTACATCCTGTTGTTTTTTCCGTTTGTCTATATTTTCATGGTGACGGGATTCGAGTATTTCTGGAAGGCGTTCACCACCAGCGAGAAATTCGTGTCCAGCCCCTGGATGCCGATTACCTGGCCGTTTAAATTAGCGATGCCGTTGACTGGACTGCTGCTCACGATCCAAGGCATTTCGGAATTGCTTAAGAGTATCTACGCCATACAGCACAACGCGTGGCCCGGCCATCAGGAGGCGGTATGAGTCATGAGGTATTAGGCCTGGTTGGCCTGGCGCTTTTGTTTGTGGTGATCTTTATTGGCTTTCCGATCGCCTTTACGCTCGGAGCGCTATCGCTCATTATCGGATTGATTGCCCTCGGCCCCGTGGTGCTGGATCTGGCCGTGCTGCAGACGTTTTCGGTCATGCAGGATTCCGTTCTGGCCTCCATCCCGTTTTTCCTGTTTATGGGTTTCCTGCTGGAGCAGTCGGGCTTGATGGAGCGGCTGTTCACGGGCATTCAACAACTATTAGCGGGGTTACGTGGATCCTTGTATCTGGCGGTGTTGATCACCGCGACCATTTTTGCGGCGGCCACGGGAATCGTGGGGTCATCGGTCACCTTGCTGGGTGTGATGGCCGCACCCTCCATGACCAAGAGTAACTACGACGTGCGCATGTCGGCTGGCGCGATCACCGCGGGCGGAACATTGGGGATTCTGATCCCGCCGTCGGTCATGCTGATTGTGATGGGTCCGGTCGTTGGCGTGCCGGCCACGGACTTGTTTGCCGCGGCCGTGATCCCTGGCCTGATGTTATCGGGACTATTTATTGGCTGGTGTCTCGTGCGGTGCTGGATCAATCCCGCACTGGGTCCGGCGCTCCCGATGGAGTTGCGGCCCGCCTCCAAGTGGCCCGTGGTGAAGGATCTGTTGATTGGTGTGGTGCCGGTGGTGGTGGTCATTTTGTCCACGTTGGGAGTCATTCTGGCCGGTGTGGCCACGCCGACCGATGCCGGGGCGATCGGATGTGCCGCCACGTTCATTCTGACCGCGCTGTCTGGAAAACTCACGTTTCAGAAAATTCGGGCGTGCATGCGCTCGACATTGGAGATTTCCAGCATGATCCTGATGCTGGTGGTGGCCTCCAATTTGTTTGGCGCGGTGTTCTCGCGGCTCGGCAGTGCAGACTATATTGCCAACGCGCTGATGAGTCTGTCGTTGCCGCCCATGATCATGCTGATCGTGATTCTGCTACTCATTTTTGTGTTGGGCTGGCCCCTGGAGTGGGTACCGATCGTACTCATTGTCATTCCAATCACCTTGCCGATTGTCCAAGCCGCCGGAATCGACATGATCTGGTTCAGTACCCTGGTCGCGGTCACTCTTCAGACGGCCTGGCTGTCACCGCCGGTGGCATTGTCGGCCTACTTTCTGCGCGGTGTGGTTCCGCGATGGCAGTTGACCGATATCTACGCCGGGATGGTGCAGTTCATGATTCTGCAGGTGGTGGGCGTGGGCTTGTTGATCGCGTTTCCGCAATTGGCGACGTGGTTGCCAACGGTCAATTGATGCGTTTCGGCCGTCAAGACGCGGAGTGTGGTGGGCCTTGGAGGGTCTTCAGCGCGTCTTGCACGGTCGGATAGCGCAACCGCACACCAAGTTCCTGTTGCAGACGCCGCGTGGTGACACGGCGTGAGTCCGCCATAAAACCCATCATCATGGGGTGGATCGCCCCTTGCTGGGCCAGTGCATTCAGTTCATCGCGGCGAACTCGCGGCGGACGGGGAAGACCGGTCGCATCGGCCACGGCATCGAAATACTCGCCCATCTTCATCCGGGTCTGATCGACCGCGTTGGTGATCCGCCCGGGTTTGCCACGAAACAGTGCAATCCATGCCGCATGGGCGAGATCATCGGCGTGGATGTGATTGGTGAATACATCGTCGTCTGGCCGCAGTGCGGGTTGGCGTGCCTGCAGGCGGGCGATGGGCAGCCGGTCATGGCCATAGATACCCGGCACGCGCAGCACGTGGGCTCCAAGGGGGCGTAACTGACGTTCGGCATCCAGCCGCCGCAGGGAACGGGCCTGCGTGGTCTTACAACGGGCCATTTCATCCACCACGGCATCGTGATGGTGACCATAGACCCCGGTGGTGCTCAGGTACACGATGGGTGTGCGTCGCGTAAGGGTGCGATAGGCGGCTGCAAGCCGCCGTGCTCGGCGATCGTGATGGCTCTGTCGGGTCGATGGCTCCGCGGTCGGCACGTAAATGATGCTGGCATTCGGTACACGGAGTAGTCGACGCAGGGCGGCATCGTGATCCACATCCACGACCAGTGCATGACTGCGCATGGAGCGCAGGGTGTCCCGCAGGGCCGATGGGGATGCGCTCAAGGGCGATCGACTGACCAGTACAAAGCGCGGGCCGTGACGCGCCGATGGGCATGCCGCGCGTTGCGCAAAGGACCGTTTGGCCACGTCACCGAATCCAATCAGTGCGATGCGCAGTCGACGAAACTCTCGAGGCAGGGTCATGACCGAACAATAAAACAAAAAACCCTTCGATGGCTCGAAGGGTTTTTTGAGTTCCGACCGTCCCTGAAAGAGGGCCCGGGAAGTGCTGGATTACTTCAGGCTCAGGACATACTTGGCCAGGGCCTGGGTATCCGCATCGGACACCTGGGGGTTGGCGGGCATCGGGATCTGACCCCACACGCCTACACCACCGGCTTTGATCTTCTTGGCCAGTTTGTCGGCCGCGGTGGCATCACCGGCATACTTCTTGGCCACTTCTTTATAAGCGGGACCGACCATTTTCTTGTCAACTGCGTGGCATGCCACACAGTTGTATTTCTTCAGCAACGCATCGCTGGCAGAGGCAACACCCGCACTGGCCATCAGGCCGGCGGCAACAGACAGGGCAACAAACTTACGCATTTAGCGATCTCCTCGAGAAAAGCACCACATGTTCAAGCGTTCGAAAACCATCTTCTACACTGCTTATAACGAGCCGCGTGGGCAGCCAGTTGACCCGGATTTTATCCTTATTTCCTATGCCATTTAACGATTGACGACCTCGGGTTGGGAGAGCTCGGGATCGGTGACCGCTCCCCGACTGGCGGTGGAGGCCAGTTTTCCGAATTTTGCCAATACACCGCGGGTGTAGCGGGGGGTCGGGGCCTTCCAGGCCGCTTTTCGGGCGCCGAACTCGGCTTGCGGAATATTGAGTTGGATCAGCTGCTGGTGGGCGTCGATGGTGATGGAATCCCCTTCCTTGATCAGGCCGATCGGGCCACCCACGGCGGCCTCTGGCGCGACATGACCCACCACCATGCCCCAGGTGCCGCCGGAAAAACGCCCGTCGGTGATCAGGCCGACCGATTCGCCCAGGCCCTGACCCACTAAGGCCGATGTGGGGGCGAGCATCTCGCGCATGCCCGGACCGCCGCGTGGGCCTTCATAACGGATCACCACAATGTCACCGGCCTGAATTTCGCGGGCCATGATGGCCTCCATGGCGGCATCTTCGGAGTCAAAGACGCGGGCCGGTCCGGTAATGACTGGATTTTTCAGCCCCGTGATTTTTGCCACGCAGCCCTCGGGTGAGAGATTGCCTTTCAGGATGGCCAAATGGCCTTGGGGGTAGAGGGCCTTGGCAATCGGTCGGATCACATCCTGATCGGCCGCCGGTGTGGACGGCACATCGCGCAGCAGTTCGGCGACGGTTTTTCCCGTGATGGTCATGCACTGGCCATGGAGTAACCCGGCATCGAGCAGAATTTTCATGACCTGGGGAATACCGCCCGCACGATGCAGATCGGTGGCCACGTATTTTCCGGAGGGTTTCAGGTCGCAGATCACCGGCACTTTGCGGCGGACCCGCTCAAAGTCATCAATCGTCCACTGGACTTGGGCGGCATGAGCGATGGCCAGGAAGTGCAGCACCGCATTGGTCGATCCGCCCACGGCCATGATCACGGCGACCGCGTTTTCGATGGACTCACGCGTGATGATGTCCCGCGGTTTAAGTCCTTTTTCGATGGCCGCGACGAGGACGCGCGCCGATTCGGCGGCACTCGCGGTTTTTTCGCCGTCTTCGTTGGCCATGGTCGAGGAATAGGGCAGGCTCATGCCAAGGGCTTCAAAGGCCGAGCTCATGGTGTTGGCGGTGTACATGCCGCCGCAGGATCCTGACCCCGGGCAGGAGCGCTTCTCGATTTCCTTGAAGTCGCTCTCGTTTAATCGGCCGGCGGTGTATTCGCCAACGGCTTCAAAGGCAGACACGATGGTCAGGTCCTGTCCCTTGTAGTGACCGGGCTTGATGGTGCCACCGTAGACATAAATCGCCGGCACATTCGTACGTGCAATGGCCATCATGCCCCCGGGCATGTTCTTGTCACAGCCCCCGATGACCACCACACCGTCTAACCACTGACCGTTGACACAGGTCTCGATGCAATCGGCGATCACCTCGCGGGATATCAGGGAGTACTTCATGCCCTCGGTGCCCATGCTCATGCCATCGGAGATGGTCGGGGTGCCAAAGATCTGGGGGTTGGCCTGGCTGTCTTTGAGCGCCTGCACGGCGGCATCGGCCAGGGGTTGCAGACCGCTATTGCACGGCGTGATGGTGGAGTGGCCGTTGGCCACGCCCACCATGGGCTTGTTTACAAAATCCTCTTCCTTATAGCCCATGGCGTAGTACATCGACCGATTCGGGGCCCGGGCGACGCCTTCCGTGACCATCCGCGAACGCTCGTTGAGGCGTTTTGATGAGGGGTTGGACGGGCTCTGCGACATGGCGGGACTCCTTGCGAGGCAAAAGGTATATTGTGCCGCATGACTGAATTGACCTTCGCGCGTCGCGCCGGCCCGCCATGCTGATGCATCCGCAGTTCGATCCCGTGGCCATCAGCATCGGCCCGCTGGCCGTGCATTGGTATGGGGTGATGTACCTCTGTGCCTTCGTGGCGGTGATCGTGCTGGGCCGATGGCGCATCGCGCGGTCGCCGGCGGTGCCAGCACCCATGGATGCGCGTGGCTTGGATGATGTCCTGCTCTACGGTGTGCTTGGCGTGGTGGTGGGCGGCCGGTTGGGCTATGTGGTGTTCTATAAGCCGGCGTATTACCTGGCGCATCCGCTTGAGATCCTTGCCATCTGGCAGGGCGGAATGGCCTTTCATGGCGGAATGATCGGGGTCATCGTGGCCTTGGCGCTCTTTGCGCGACAACGACGACGATCGTTTTTTGCAGTGACGGATTTCATTGCCCCGATGGTGCCCTTGGGATTGGCGTTTGGCCGATTGGGCAATTTCATCAATGGCGAGTTGTGGGGGCGTGTGACGGATCCGGCGGTGATCCCATGGGCGATGGTGTTCCCCCAGGCCGGCGATGGATTGGCGCGGCATCCGTCTCAGATCTATCAACTGCTGCTCGAAGGGGTGCTGTTGTTTGTGCTGCTGTGGTGGTATTCGGCAAGTCCTCGTCCGCGGGCCGCCGTGTCCGGTGCGTTTCTGATCGGGTACGGCGCGTGTCGTTTTCTGGCCGAGTTTGCACGGGAGCCGGATCACTTCCTGGGGCTACTGTCGCTGGGCTTGTCCATGGGACAATGGCTATCCATTCCAATGATGTTAGTTGGCGTCATTCTGTGGATCGGCGCCCATCGTCGGCGGTCCACCGGCTAAGACAGGAGCACATCATCGATGACCGCTTCACCAACCGGCCAGATCACCTGGCGTCAAGACGAATCGGTGGCACATGTCACCCTCTCGAATGAGGGCCATCTCAATGCCATCACGGTGGCCATGTGGACGCAGTTGCGGGAATGCATGCAGGCCATCGCGGCGCAGTCATCCGTGCGGGTAGTGGTGATTCGTGGATCGGAGGGTGCATTTGCCGCGGGCGCGGACATCGAGGAGTTTCAAACCCAGCGCGCCACACGCGATCAAGTACGACACTATCACCTTGATTTAATTGCGCCGGCCTTGCGCGCGATTGCCCATTGTCCCGTTCCGGTCGTCGCCGCGATTGATGGTCCGTGTGTGGGCGGTGGGTTGGAGATTGCCAGCCTGTGTGATCTGCGCATTGCCAGTGATCGGAGTCGGTTTGGTGTTCCTATTTTGAAACTGGGGTTTCCGATGGCACCCCATGAGGCGGCCGGCCTGGTGCGACTCGTGGGCCCGGCGGTGGCCGCCGAACTGCTGCTGGAAGGCCGTATTTTGGAGGCCCAGGAGGCCTATCAAAAGGGCATCGTTCAGCGGGTCGTGCCCCTGTCGCAGTGGGAATCCGAAGTGGCCCAGTGCGTGGCGCGTATCCGTGCCGGCGCCCCGTTGGCGGCACGTACGAACAAACGCCTGATTCACCTGTTCAGTGGGATCGATGATGGTGCAGTGTTAAGCCCGGCGCAGATCGAGGCCTGTTGGGATTTTGCGGATACCCAGGACTACCAACGTGGCATTCGCGCGTTTTTAGACAAAACCAACCCGCATTTCGAGGACAACTGACGATGAGTAACCTCTATCGCGATCTTGAGGCCTGTTTTCCAACGACCCCAAACACGTGCGCCTTTGAAACCATCGATGGTCGCTACTACACCTTTGATGATCTTCGTGCAGCGAGTGCCAAGATCGCCAACTGGTTGTCGTCATTGGGCATTCCGCGCGGCAGTCGCGTGGCGGTGCAGGTGGAGAAGTCCGTCGAAGCGGTGATGCTGTACCTGGGCACCTTGCGGGCCGGCATGGTGTTTTTACCGTTAAATACCGCGTACCGCGAAACCGAAATCGACTACTTCCTGAAGGACGCCGAGCCGGCCGTGGTGGTCTGCAGCCCTGACCATGCCGCGTGGATCGGGCCATTGGCGCAGGCCGCCGGTTGTCGGGTGGTGAAGACCCTGGGCGAGTCGGCCGACGGCAGCCTGATTGAGGCGGTCACCCCTTTTCCGGCGACCTTTAAAACGGTGGCGACCCGCGCCGATGATCTGGCGGCAATCCTGTACACCTCGGGCACTACCGGGCGCAGCAAAGGCGCCATGTTGTCGCATCGCAATCTCTCGTCCAATGCCAAGACCTTGAAGGCCTACTGGCACTGGCAACGTGGGGATGTCTTGTTGCATGCATTGCCGATCTTTCATGTCCACGGTCTTTTCGTGGCCCTGCATGGCGCGCTGATGAACGGCAGCAAATGCCTATGGTTATCCAAATTCGATGCGGATGCGATGGTGGGCTGGCTGCCGCGGGCCACTGTGATGATGGGTGTGCCCACGTTTTATGTTCGCCTGGCGGCGGATGCGCGCGTGACCCGATCACTGGTGCGCAGGATGCGATTATTTATTTCAGGTTCGGCACCGTTACTGTCGGAGACCTTTGTCTCGTTTCAGCAAAAGACCGGCCACACCATTCTGGAGCGCTACGGCATGAGCGAGACCGTCATGCTCACGTCCAACCCCTATCGCGGCGCCCGTAAACCGGGGACGGTGGGACTGCCCTTGCCCGGGGTGCGGGTGCGTGTGGTGACCGATCAGGGCGAGGTGGTGGCCAAACGACGTGGCCGTGAGTCGGAGATCGGTGGCGTGCAGGTGAAGGGCCCCAATGTATTCGCCGGGTATTGGCGCATGCCCGAAAAAACCCGTGAGGAATTCACCTCGGACGGATGGTTTAAAACCGGCGACATGGCCCGTTGGGATGGCGATGGCTACTTGAATCTGGTGGGCCGCAGCAAGGATTTAATCATCACGGGTGGCTATAACGTGTACCCCAAAGAGATTGAGATGCTCATTGACGACATGCCCGGCGTGGAAGAGTCGGCTGTGGTGGGTGTGCCGCACCCCGATTTTGGTGAGGCGGTCACCGCCGTGGTGGTGCCCAGGCCGGGCGCGCGGCTCGATCCGTCCGCGATGGTGGCCAGTATCAAAACCAAGATTGCGAACTACAAGGTCCCGAAAACCATTCACATCATGGAGAGTCTGCCCCGCAATGCCATGGGCAAGGTGCAAAAGAACCTACTGCGGGAGCTGGTCCAGTAGTCCCTGCAGTTTAGCGGCGGCGGCATTTAACCGTTCCTGCAGTGCGCGCTGGTCACTGGTGAGCTGGGCGTTCTGGTTGCGCAAACGCGTGTTTTCGCTACGCAGTTGGGTCACCACGGCCACCAGGGCATCGGTTTTTTCCGCCAGCAGTTGCAGGTCATTCAGCATGGGGGCAATGGTAACAAGATGGCTGGGCAACGGATAATGGCGTCATGAAATTTTTTAGAGTCCTTCTGCTGATCCTGCTCGCTCACGGCATGCCCCTGGGCGCCCAGGGATTAATCGAGAAAGCCCAATCGTTGCCGCAGAGTGCAGCGCCCCGGGAGGGCCTGGTGCGCGCGGGGGAGTTACAGGCGGGGCTGATCGCCGAGAAGACGGCGATTGCGCCGGGTCAGACGCTCACCGTGGGCTTGCGTTTGATCCATGATCCGCATTGGCACACGTATTGGCGCAACCCGGGCGACTCCGGTTTGCCCACGCAGTTGGAGTGGCAACTGCCACCCGGTTGGAAGGCCGGTGCGATTCAGTGGCCAACGCCCAAACGCATCGCGGTCGGTCCCCTGGCCAATTTCGGATTCGAGGGCGATGTCGTGCTTCCTGTGGAATTGACGGCACCGGCGTCAGTGGCCGGATCCGAGGTCCGTATCGTGGCCAAAGCCAGCTGGCTGGTCTGCAAGGATGTCTGCATTCCCGGGGATGCCGTTCTGGCGCTGCGCCTGCCCGTTGCACAGGATGTGAAATCGATAGCACTGTCGGCCGATGCGCCGAGATTTGCCGCGGCACGGGAGCGGATTCCTCAGAAAGACAGTGCACGAACCGTCAAGGCGTTTGTGGATCAGAAAACCCTGGTCATGACCTGGGTTGGCACCTCGGCCGAGGCCAGTGGATTTTTCTATCCCTACGCAGAGGGTCTGATTGCGCCTGCGGCCGCGCAGCGCATGTCGCGCACGGCGGCGGGGTGGCGTCTTGATATTCCGCTGGGCGAGTCCCCCACGGCCGCGTTGGAGCAGCTGCGTAAACAGCAGGTGGTCGAAGGGGTGTGGGCAAGCCCTGGCCAGTCGGCGGTGATCTGGCGAGCCGCGCTTGCATCGGGTGCGGCGCCAAGCCCAACGGAACTGGTCAGTGCCGGCATCACGGCGACCCAGGCCGCACCGGTGTCGGCGCCTGCGGCGGCATGGGATGCCGCGTTGTGGGCGGCGATTGGCGGCGCACTTCTAGGCGGCATGATTCTGAACCTGATGCCCTGTGTGTTTCCGGTGATTGGTTTGAAGGTGCTGTCGTTTGCGCAGTCGGCCCATTCCCGTTCAGGCGCGCTTCAGCAGGCCCTGATGTTCTCATTGGGGGTGGTGCTCAGTTTCGTTGCGCTCGCGGTGCTGCTGCTGGTGTTGCGCTCTGCCGGTGAGGCCATTGGCTGGGGATTTCAATTGCAAAGCCCATGGGTTGTGCTGTCGTTAATGCTGTTGTTTGTATTCATTGCGGTCAATCTTTTTGGTGTGTTTGAGCTCGGCCTGTTGGGTGTGAAGGCCGCCAATCTTGAGTTCGCGCATCGGGCGTCTTCGCTGTCGGGATCGATCGGCGCGTTTGCATCGGGCGTGTTGGCCGTGGTGGTGGCCTCGCCGTGCACCGCGCCGTTCATGGGCAGTGCGATCGGTTTTACGGCGAGCGCCTCGGTGGCCCAGACCCTGCTGGTATTTGCGGCGCTGGGCGTGGGGATGTCGCTGCCCTATCTGGTGTTGGCGTCATGGCCGGGACTCCTGGTGCGCTTGCCGCGTCCGGGCCCATGGATGGTGAGGTTTAAGCAGCTCATGGCCTTTCCGATGCTCATGGCGGCGGCCTGGCTCGCGTGGGTGTTGGCCAGTCTGCAGGGATCCGACGTGGTGTTGTCGGCGTTGTTGGCGGCCATCGCACTGGCGATGCTGCTCTGGTGTTACGGCGATATGCAGCATGGCCGCGCCGGCCCGGGGTCCTGGGTGGTCGCGGCGTTGGCCTTGGTGGTGGTGATCTGGGCGATGTCGCGTGCCGCCGATCCCGCACGCATGGCGCTTGATTCGTCCACCACGCGTGTGACAAATGGAGGATTAAGTGCCGAGCCTGCGCAGGCCCGTGATTCAGCGAATGCGATCACCTGGCAGCCGTGGGCCCCGGGGCGCGCCGAACAGCTGTCGGCCCAAGGGCATACCGTGTTCGTGGATTTCACAGCGACCTGGTGCATCTCCTGCCAGGCCAATAAGGTTCGGGTTCTCCAAAGCGATGCGATCGCGCAGGGCTTTGCCGCAAGTCGCGTGACAGCGCTTCGGGCGGATTGGACGCGGCGCGACCCGGAGATCGCGGCGGAGCTCGCCCGCTTTGGACGCAACGGTGTGCCGCTTTACCTGGTGTACCCGAAAGCGGGTGGGCCGGTGAAGGTTCTTTCGGAATGGCTTACCGAACGGGAAGTGCTGGACGCGATTCGTTAGCCGCGCAGTCCCAGCACGTCCTGCATGTCATATAGCCCCGACGTTTTCCCCATCAGGAATTTGGCCGCACGCAGCGCCCCTTGGGCATACGTGGCGCGGCTCGATGATTTGTGGGTGATTTCGATGCGCTCTCCGGTGCCCGCAAACAGCACCGTGTGGTCGCCCACAATGTCACCGCCTCGAATCACTGAAAAGCCGATCTCTTTGGGATCCCGCTCGCCCGTGTGTCCTTCGCGCGCGTACCGGGCCACATCGGCCAGGGCACGGCCCGTGGCCGTGGCCACGACATCGCCCATTTTGAGGGCGGTGCCCGAAGGGGCATCGACCTTGTGCCGATGATGGGCCTCGATCACTTCGATATCAAAACCTTCGGCGAGATAACGTCCCGCCACTTCCAAAAGTTTCAGTGTGATGTTCACGCCCACGCTCATATTCGGCGCCAGCACGGTGGGCACGGTGGCCGACAGGCGTTCGATGGCCGACAGCCCCTGAGCCGTAAATCCGGTGGTGCCGATCACGGGACGCACTCCATGCGGCTGGCACATGGCCAAGTAGGCCAAGGTCGCATCGGGTCGGGTGAAGTCAATCAGTACATCGCAGTGCTGCAACGCTTGCGCCGCATCCGCAGTGATCACGATGCCGGTGGTCTGACCCATGAACTCGCCCGCATCTCTGCCGATCATCGGACTGGAAGCGATATCGAGTGCGGCACCGAGACGCGTCTGCGGATCGGCCAATACGGCCTCGATCAGCATGCGGCCCATGCGGCCGGAGGCACCCGAGATGGCGATACGAGGAGCGGCAGGTGTTGTCATGGTCGGTCACCGGGCGGGGCGCGAGGGGAGCACGCCTTCGCCCCCTTCTTTGGGCAGGGGGTCTCCTCCCCATGAGGAGAGAAGATCATTTTTAAACATAACCGAGAAACGCCGCCGTTCTTTTCCGCCATCTCCGCGCTTGATATCGAAAATGTAGTCCCAGCGGTCGTTACGAAATGGATCGACCAGTAATGGCGTGCCCAGCACTGCACGCACCTGATCTTTGGTCATCCCCTCTTTGAGCTGGGCGGCCATGGCCTCGGAGACAAAGTTGCCTTGGCCAATGTCCACCCGATAGGGGGTTAACCAGTTGGGCGGATTGTCTTTCAGCGATTTGATTTTTTCGGTGCTGCCACAGCCGGCAATGCCGATGCTGGCCACCAGGGTGGCGGCCAGCAGTGTCCGAGAGGCGGTTCCAGGGTTCATGTGCGTTTGGGTTTTCGAGATCGATCCTGACCGCTATGATACGGCCCATGCCAGGCGCCCAGGATCTTAAAACCACCGGACTGAAGGTCACGGCACCGCGATTGAAGGTGCTGGACATCTTCCATCGGGCGACCAGCCGCCATCTGACGGCCGAAGACGTCTACCGTGCCCTGCTCACCGATTCGGTCGACATTGGGCTGGCGACCGTCTACCGGGTGCTCACCCAGTTTGAACAGGCCGGGATTCTGCTGCGAAGTCATTTTGAATCCGGCAAGGCGGTGTTCGAGCTCAACGAAGGAAGTCACCACGATCATTTAGTCTGCCTGGACTGTGGTCAGGTCGAGGAATTTTTTGACACCAAGATCGAGGATCGGCAACGTGCGATTGCCCAGGAAAAGGGCTTCACGCTGGCCGAGCATGCACTATCGCTCTATGGCCATTGCGTGCGGGATAACTGCCCGCACAAATCAGCGAAGGGCAAGTAGCGAGCGCGCGTGATCGCGCGATGTTTTTTCCGCTCCTTGGTCGCCGAGCATGCGGGCAATCTCGTCGATACGGCTGGAATCATCCAAGGCCACCAGTTCGCTACACGGTATTGCGCCGGATCGCGCATGCTTGAGCACGCGAAGATGGTGATGGCCCCGGGCGGCGACTTGTGGCAGGTGGGTGACGCAGAGCACCTGGCGGGTCTCGCCGAGCTGGCGCAGAAGCTGTCCGATGGTGTGGGCCACGTTGCCCCCGATGCCGGTGTCGACCTCGTCAAAAATAAGGGTGGGAATCGCACTGGCCGATGAGGTCACCACCGCAATCGCCAAACTGATACGGGCGAGTTCACCGCCAGAGGCGACTTTTTGAATGGGAAACGGCGCGCCACCGGAATGGTTGCGCAGGGTAAAGACAATGTCTTCCAGGCCATACGCACCCGGCGCATCGCGAGGGACGCAGGTGGCCTCAAACACCATCGCGCCCATGG